>Ga0207879_100215_pt1 | contig 13961 bp, 18 predicted proteins | sample LinPmetageLP24_FD_184045 | JGI IMG/M metagenome (GOLD analysis project Ga0207879, IMG submission 184045) | Marine viral communities from the Pacific Ocean - LP-24 (SPAdes) | ecosystem: Environmental > Aquatic > Marine > Oceanic | place: Pacific Ocean | collected 2009-08-30 | reverse complement strand
CGATAGTCGATACAAGTACTTGCACGACCGGGAAACCGTTACCGAAAGGCGAAAAATGCAACGGAATGCCTACCACAAGCGGCGACGACGGTGGCCCATGTTGTCGAAATGGAGAAAGAAGGGCCGCTCATGGCCACGAGATTTAGGTGAGAAGATAACCTGATTTTTCTGAACATGGTTTGAAACACGACTGATTGCTATGTACATACAGTGCCTGCCTTGATTACGAATTAAGAGCGGTCAGTCTCCATCCTCATTGACATCCAAATTCGGGCTATCCTTCAGCGGTCCCATGGACAACAGCAAGCCTTTCTTGACACTGTACTGCGATTCTTGACCTTCAGAGTTCCGCTCCTGCGTTATCAGCCTCTTTATTGAGGACACAACTTTGCTCCAACTACCCCACGCTCTATCATCAGCGTCTCTCTTAAATCCATCAAGAAAGCGGTGTCTCTCATCTCGGTCCTCACCTGACAAGTGCGGTGGCACGAGCGGAGTGGTGAACTTCCCTGACCATAATGCTCCATCGACGCACTGCCAGAAGTCGAGATCTGTTGACCACTTCTGCCAGTTGTACATCTGACTACCGTGCGCAAAACGCCGGTCCAAAGCCGCAAGACGCTTAAGCACCACGTTAAAGTTGCGAGTCGCAAAGATTCTCCTGATTTGGTCAAAGTTCGCAGCGAAGGCGTCATATGGCGCACCTGCCCTCTGGTCCAGGCTGCTAGCAACGATCCAGTGTGCTAGCGGGTGGTGTCCTTGATTTAATGCCTACTCTAATCAGTACGTCGTTTCAACGGATTTCTATGTTTACTCACTTTCTCAACTTCAACGTAAATATCCTGTATGCTAGGGCAATTTCGATATTCCGTACGAAGGTTATCGCGTATATCGCAAACACCATCCAGGAGATTGTTAAGAAAGCGCGCTTTCGTTGTATACCCAAGGGCATACTTCACAAAGTCGGAGAAGGGGATTCGGAAGATCGCCTGACACACCGTCGCATGAAAGTCAGCCGCAATTTTGGAAGGAACTCCTTCGAGTGGTGGCCGCCAGTTCCAGTCCCATGGAGATCCACTGTATTCGAGTGGCATTTGGAGCACTCGCCAAAGCTCATTGGCCTTGAAATCGACTGGCAAGTTAGAGGGGTCTGCACGTGGCTCCCTGGAGAGGTCCTGATATCTGCAACGTCGCGCGAAGAGTGTGTCCAGATCAGAACGTTCCTTCAAGTAGCCCACCATCGCGACTTCATCCACGCCGGGGATAAGCGAGCAGATGACTTCCACTTTACCGGCGTTTTTAGTGGTCACTACCTTTCGCTGAGCTTCTGCCTCCCACCACCTGGTTTCAACACGAGAAGATGCCGATCCCATATTTGCGAAGGATATCCACGGATTGGACGCGACAAGCGACAAAAGATGGTTATCCAGCAGCCTATTTTAGAGAATGGTGAGGTTGATGAGGGAGTACGGTGGATCAGGAAAGACGGTTGATGAGGAAGGGCAGTTGATGGAGGGACGTTTGATGAGGAAGCAGGTCGATAAGTGCAGACAGACCCCGACCATCTTATACAACATCGGTTCCTCGAAGTCCGCCCGCCCCGAACGGATTCGTATCTGCATCTGCACCATTGAAGTAGTTCCCCGAGAGCTGAGGCAGTATGCCTTAGTCGATATGATCCTGCATCAAGGAACCATACAAAAGGCCAATGATGGGTACCTTGGACATCTAGCCACCCCACCATCTCTCAAACCCTGCACGCATTATTCTGTCTATCTAGGGTTGCACCTGGTGTCCATGCCAGTGCATCGTGACCAATTCTGCCTTGGAGGTATTGGCGGTGGTTCTCGACACTGGGTGAGATCGGACGTCGCCGGCAGCAGCCTCCTTTGGCATTGAAATGTGTGAACCACTTGAGGGTATTATTCCCATTATCAAGTGACAAGCAGAGCAGCAAGTCTGGTACCTATGTCGTCTGCGACACTTCGAATCGCGAGCCTAGAGAGGGGTACAATGTGAACAGAGGATCAAGCCGCTCTAGCGTATCCCCGAATGGAGACCGACCCCAGCGAATGTCTAGGATTGCATGGGTATCCGTCATCCGCTCTGTCTTCCAATCAGCCACGGTTGGCGAACCTTTCCAGGCTGTTACCAATCTCCATAACTCGTAGCTGGCCAAGCGGGTAGGGCGGTATGGAGGATATATCCAGGACAGCCGAACGCCGAGGAGTTAGTTTTCCTAGGGTGAGGGTGTAGCCAAAGACTCTGCTGGTCATCCGAGTCTACTGCAACGGCGATGGCAGAGCATTCTGCATGAGCTGAATCCATAGACACGAGTCACGAATGCTATCTGCTCCATCCGAGGATGGACTTACCATGGAACGGCTATGATGGGGTTGCTGAGGATTGCTGTAGTGCAGCAGAGAATTTCAGGCCCTGTGATGCGCCGGTGGCGCCGATTATCTGCCTGGGCACTATGCAAGCACATCAGGAGGATGAGCTGAAGGATGGCAGTCATGCGGTGCAGTTGGGCATCCTTGGTGGTTTGCACGAAATTTCCTCCCAAGCAAGTACCTGAGAAGTGTTCCCTGCTAGCTACGCACCCAATTTCGCCCTCGATCAAGGCGGTCCTGTCGGATTGCTCCGCGTTCACTACAGTCAAGTCTCTGGAAGCTAATATCCAAGTAGAGCGACATTGGTCGTGGTATGAAGCCTGTCGCATCTGGAGCCACCTTTGCAAGCCGTTCTGAACACATAGCCTAGAACAAAGGCATTGCGGGCTGTTTATTTCACGATGCCATTTTGAGAGGAGGCAGGAGGCAGGCTACTTGGATGTACACGAATGGAGATCTTCGGCAGGTTACGGAAGGCATCTCGGCCCAATCTGAGATATATTTGGCATCTAAATGGGTTATGGTTAGCACACTCTCACGATTTAGCTATCAAGGAAAGCTTGAGATAGGTCAGCCGACGCAGATGGGTGGACGGACAGAGATCATCCAACCACCGTGGACCTCACCGATACCATAATACCCTCGCTCTGATCTCATTTCTGGCTCTTGGCACGATCTGCGCAGCAACAAGTATTATTAGACTTGCATCTCTACTTCCACGTCAAGGTGGCCATGCATGGTTACAGAATTCGTCGGCGCTTCCGTGAGGATAAGCTGAGGAGCAGAGATGTGCGCTAGGTCTCTCTGCTGTGGCATATGATGCTATGGAGAAGGGAGTATGATGGCTGGAGGATGGAGACAAGCAGCCACGACTTATCCCTTGGTCTCATCGAGCGGCGTGAGCGAGGCAGATTCGGTGCTGTGGGGGGCCATATTCGGCACCTCACTGGCTACTATCCGCGAAATCCACGCTGAGCCGATAGGGAATCCGGGAGGGGTACTTTAGGGAGGTACGGAACGGATGGCCATTCCTAGAACGACAAGGCAGCCAACGCATCGGCGATGTAGGCACTGTAACATTATAAAGAGTGCCTGCCAGCACGATCTACAGTTTCCTCCCGATGCTTCACCCAGGCGTTCACCTCCGATTCAATTACTGTGGCTACTACGCTCACCACTTATCTACGTGAACAATATGAGCGCACCACCCCTCAGCGAAGCAGAACCTACTTCAGTTGGTGCCTCTTTCTACGTAAGTTAGAAGCCAAGCTGGAAACACACTCCTGCTGACAGAGAAGACCATTGACGCGACATTCTATCCCTATGACGCCACGCCCGAAGCAGCAGAAGGCATGGCGCCGCCCCAGAACAAGTAAGTTCAAGATACAGAAACCGTGTTGAAAGAGGTAATAACAGTATCTAGTGACACTACGGCGACTCCTGGGCAATCTGTGCTGTCGGATAGTGGCTTCGTAATTGCTGCGGATTTGGTAAGTGATACATCTGCCTCTTATTCTAACTCAATGTCTGATATCGCCTCAGGACTCAGTACCAGGTACATATATCGGTGAAGATGGCCGACTTACTCTGCTTCGTGGTAAGGCTTGTGATCTGTTACGTTGAATCCAGCTAATCCAAGAGAAATTGATACTATTTTCCGAGATATGGCCACCAACTCTTCTGGCTCTCGTCCTACCATTTCACAAGAAACACTAAGGCTTTTGCCCATTGTATCGCGAATTGTGATTCGTTAGTATTGTCCTTGCAATGGCTATTTTTCGGCTTACCTCCCATGTTAGAATATGTTGGTGAGCTTCAAACTAATAATAGTCAACTCCATATGAGCAACGCACGACTTTAAGCCACTTAGGGAGGCAGGCAAGCTAGAGCATAGCAAATGGAAGGCAAGATGACTAGTTATTGCCCTTGCACCCTTAGACTAACAAAATCCAAAGCTCATATAGCCGTTTTCTAGAGGGAGGTTGAGTTAGTCAAAGGTGTGAACAACAAGCGATTCCAATAGAGTTGACTGACACAATTAATATAGATACGAATATGAAGTTGCAATGTAAGCCTTGCGTGCTTCTTTGGTCTGCTACTTTACTTACATGATTTAGTACGAATTGACTATCTGAGACAGGACATGCGTAAGATGGAGGCGTAGGAGGCCAGTTTAAAGGCAGAACTCGAGCGATTAGGAGTTAAAGCTGTTTTGGATTACGGTGTAGAGAGCTCGAGCAAGAAACGCCGTTAAGGGTGAGATGGGGATTTGTTGGAGTTGTTTTCAGTGGCATTATACCTATACAACCTATGTGCGAAAGAGCGTTCAGCAAGCCTGCCACCTTCAGCGTCAATATTTTATATCATGCTTCAATTATCTATTATCCACATCCACCATACCTAATCCCGCTCCCACGCCGTTCAACCTCATTTCTCCAGGAGAACCTCCGCAACTGGTCAACCGCATTATGAAGAGAATTCGGGTTTGAATTGTCCGAGAGGCAAGGAGCTTCGTTCGGTAATTGGTCTGAACCCGGGGCAAGTTGAAGCCAAACTGCACATTTCTCGCTTAGCGATTAGGGGCTTCGCTTAAGCAGCCGAACGACAACATCCAGAAGTCCACTTGGTTACCCCTTTCCCATTGGAGCAATCCATTTATTATACATTTGCAGGAATGATAATGGCCGGCATAGCTTATACTCAGGAGACCATGCAAGTTCCAGAGATCGCAATCGAGCCGGAACAGGAGTGGGTGTAGGAATGCTTCATTTTCGCCTCTAAGCCGGCTGCGATGCGATGGGTTATTGCCACGACGTGCTCCAGATCTCCCGATGTTGGCGTTGATAACATTATCGATATTCTGGTCCCTGTTAGCAGCCGGCTCCTGCTGCGACCGATTACCATGAGTAGGCATCTCACAGTCAGGAGAGAACGTGTAAGGTGCTGGGACGTTCGAATATGTCGGAGATCGTTAAGATAGGTGGGTGTTTCTTTTCCTTCTCGCGTGCATACGTAGCTAGTCAGGTTCAAGTCGAAGCTACCGAAGGAGCCGTAGCTTGGCGCCACTCCACTCTTATTGTAGCTGGATTGGCCTTTTGTATGTATGGTAGGCAGGAGGCAGGGGCGTGATGCACTTAATGGGCTTCCCTTGTTAGTATCTTCTCCAGTGGAGCAGGCACTTTAGATAGCAAGATGTCATCAGCGTGACCCTTGAGGTGTGCGCTAGAGCCAGGCACATGTATATAAGCCTTCGTCCTGCCCATGAATCTTCAATTCTCCATCTTCCTTCTTTCCTCTTCTTCCTCTTCCCCGACTCAACCATCACCACTGTCAAGCCCAGTCAATTTTTCGTCATGCCTGCCTACAATTCCGGTTCCGCTCGTCAACTCAGATCACGAAATCGCCGGCTTGCTAGTGACGAAACCCATCGCCTCCCCACCGCGTCCATTGGTATGGCTTCCAAGACTCGAGATATCATCATGAGCGAGCGCATTATCACGGACGGACCATCGCTTGCGACTGACGTTGATGCAGCTATGATGGATGAAATGGCGGCCGGCTCCACACGCGAGGACACAGCCCCAGCCCCAGCCAGCATCATGGATGATACCACACCCACGGGCGACATCGCACCATCGAACGAGGATACTTCAACCAGTACCATCGGAGAGACCATTCCCGGTATCATCCGACTCTCCACTCCCATTGACGGCCCAACAGGCCAACTGAGCGAGGACACAGCCCCAGCCAGCATCATGAACGATACCGCGCCCACAGGTGATCTCGCGCCATCGAGCGAGGATGTAGCTCCAGCTAGTATCATCGAAGATACCATTCCTGGTGGCATCCATCCCTCCACTCCCATTGACGGCCCGACAGGCCAATTGAGCGAGGACACAGTCGAGGCTGCAGCTTCAGCTGGTACCATCGAAGAGACCATCCCCAGTGGCGTCCGACCCTCCACTCCCATTGACGGCCTGACGGGCCAACTGAGCGACAATGCAACCGAGGCGGCAGCTTTAGCTAATATTATTCAAAGTACCATCACCGGTGACATAGAGACGTCAATTTGTGATGAGGCCCCGACTCACGTCAATGTCGTAGACCTCGCGTTTGGGAAGGCCACCGTCGACGAGGACAGTGCGATGGTGGCTATGGATGAAGATGCACCGATAATTGTGGAGAAGACAGGCGGCGAGGAAGTCAGAGTGGTGAGTGTCTCGACTGGAAATGTCGACCATGACACGATCATCGTGGAGGAGGAAGTTGCACGCTTCGAGCTTGATGAGGAGGGAACCCAGGTGGAGATGTCCTGAAGCCTTGCTGCTGGTGCATCAATGCAGACTATCCTGATCGAGGACTCTGATGATGAGCAGATCGCTGATATTGGCGACTTAACGCAGCCGATCGTGGTCGATGAATTTGATGACGAGCAGATCGATGAGCTGCTAGATTACATTTGTGATATTGTGGGAAGAAGTGTTTCGGATGAAGACATGGAGTCTGAATACAGCGACGACAATAGCGATTCCGGTTCTCCCCGACAATTTTCTCGCTCATCTCGACTTTAGGGGCGATTGAATCAGCTTCAAGATAATCATGTGGGATACACAATCAAAGTTCTTGAGCGTTTGATTGAGCAGATTGAAAGTCGTGATGATGGGGAGCCTGAGAACAATGATCGCCAGGGCCGTTCTATGGATGAATACCTCCTGTCTGAGATGAATGCGACGAGTAGGACGATTGGAAGTCTCGATTGGATCATTAAGGACATCCAGAAGTATCGTACGAAACTATCTCGTGCTCGCCGTCGTCAGAAGGAACAGAGAGCTTGCAGGCGTGTCTAACTTGCAACACTTGTTCAAGGGGGGTTTGGAACTTTTTTCCGTATCATACTGTTTATTTACCTTTCACATGTCTTCTATTTATGATGTAGTCCGCGAAAGCGTCTCTCCTAACTGGTCCAAATAAACCACCCCTCTCAGCTCCATCGGACTCCCTACCCAATCGATCCATCTCCATATCAAAAATTCTCGTGATAACATTGAACATTCCAAATAGCTCCTCCGGCCCTCGGGTGGCTAGCCAGATGACATTCTGCACACAGTTAATCCCTCTCCCGTCCGAATTGAGCCAGAATGTTGCAACGCCGTTGGTGGACTTTCGCTTGATCGACACGTGATATTGCGCCTAACCTCTTCTGATATGTGGGGCAGAATCTTCTAGCGAGTGTGGAGGGGAAGCCGATTTTGTAAGCGACTTGGAGAAGGACAGTGGATGGCTTCAACTTGGGTGTAGATCATCAGGACCCAGAAAGGTCATCTACTGTAGTGATCATATTTATGAATGACTGCTCTATGTCCTTATCATATCCACAGTCAACCAGAAACAAAGGGAGACGCCGTCCAGAGCATCAGATGACAGCTGTTAGTCAGGAGACAAGGAGCCAAGAAGGGGTGTCCACTCATTTCCTACCCCCTCAAGCATCTGAGTGACCAAGCATGCCAATTCTTCGCACGTACATATTCATCTCTCAAGCCCGGCGGGAAGGCTCGCCCTTGGAGGATGATCGAGCTACAGTGAGGACCTGATGGGTCAGTGACAAGATAGTGCCACGACGAGAAGCTCGTCGAAGCCCATCTTCCAACTTTGTAATTTCGGCACGACTCCTGAACATATGCAGTTGAATTTGACCTTTCGTATAATCACAGATGAAGGCGGCGTGTTTCAAGGTACATTCGTAATAGCAGGAAGGCTACAAAGTATGAAGAGGCCAATGGATGACCAGAGCAAGGCGAGTAAAGGTGGTTTGCCTTGCTTTGAAAAGAGGTGAGAGATCAAGGCTACTATTCAATACCTTTGGCCCGATCAATAAGTAGACGAACTTATTCTCATATGTATTCTGAGAATAACGGCAAGATTGAAATGATACCATATACACTACTTGTACATTCTAATTATGCTCCAGTGAGCTTGACCTGTAAACACCATCACACTTTCTACTGTCTTTGCAGTACTTTGACCGTGACTTTTTTACTCACTAGATCCCACTGAGTTACGCTTCCGGACCTATCCCTGATGGCTGCCTTCTCCACTTCATACAGACGATGTTGGTTCTGATGTTCGACTTTCCGAATAATCGACAAATAGTCGACGTCACCTACAACACGGTCTGCTTCCCAGCTCTTGTCACACACCTTGTTTCCCCACATATGAATACTTTTAGTGAGGACCTAAAGGTAGTCGACGTTAGCTCCATACGGCTATTCCGGCTTGGGAGTGACAAACCTTGTGGAAAGTCGCCCACTTGTCGATAATATCTCCCGGATCCCAACGTCCAGGCATGAAATAACTGAACTTCAAACAAAAGTCTTTCTCTTCCTTTTCGTCAAACCAATTTCCAGAGCGCTGCCAGTCAGTTAAGGTAGAGAGGTCCTCTCTATTAAATGTGGTCGTACAAGAGAGTAACACCATCTCTGCACTGCTCAGACGGGATAAAATCTTCGATGCAAGAATGCGAGCGTCTCTTGACCCGGACAGGATCTTCCCAAGCTGTTGAGTAGCCTCAGCGAGGGCTTGGTAGTTCCTCAGGATATCGATAGCCTGTGAGAGGAATGAATCAGATACCATAACACGGCCTCTTGATTTGGACAGCATCTTCTCGAGCTGCTGCATAGCTTCGACAAGGTATGGGTGGTTCTGGATCTCGAGGGCTTGTGTAAAGTCCGAAAGAGATACGGTAACAGGGTCACTTGATTCCGACAGTATCTTCTCGCGCTCCTGAATGGTCTCGGCAAGGACTGGGCGGTTGTTGAGCGCCTGCGTATGGTCTGTAACAGATATGACGACGGAGTCTATGCTGACTACATGCCAATCTCTAACGAGGAATGATTGCTTGCGACAGCAGATATCAACAAGACCTTCAGGAGCTGTTTGTTTCACCAGAGCGTCGGAATCTTGTCTGGCCTTTTTCCGGATTCCAGCTTCCTCTTCCCCATTTAGAGACATTCGTTTTCGCTTCTCCCGTACAACCCCGGCAGCCCTTCCAGTCGTGCCATGAGCGATCGTGGTGTCGTCTGGTTTTGAATGTCCCAAAGCCATCGTAGTGCAGACACGGTCAGTCATCGTGCATGTGAACCAGGGATGAAATAGGCAATTCTGGATGCTTTGCGGTACGGATTGAGGTTCGCATAACAAGGGAAGTAATGTGATCGATGTGAGGGGACTGGTCGGTACAGGAGCGGTGAGTAACGAGGAATGACGAGGGCGTACGCAGGATGCCTTATTCTGTAACTTCTCCCCAGTTATGGCGGGAGTATGAGGTATTCGTGGGCGGGTCGGCGCCACGACGAGGAACTCGTTGAACCACATCTTCCGAGTTCGAACCACCCAATCTGGATATATGGATGGTTTGCAATATCCTAGATATGTTCATTAATATATTGCGTCTGAGGGTGGTCATACGTACCGCATCGATCGTCAGGCCTTTGTTAACTGTTAGCAGTAGTACTTTGATCATTGACCTGGAGGGTAGATTGGTACCTGAAGTCGACGCGTATAACGTGAGAAGGGCATGGCTTGCGGGACAACTCATACTTCGTGCACCACTTCTGAACCATATGGCGAAAGTGTCCACAGCCAAACTCAACCTGTAAATGCTTACACATGATGGCGGATTAGTCTAAGGTCTTTCGGCGTCAGTGGACGAAAAGACGGCAAAGTATAGGGCCAGTGGAGTACTAGAACAGAACAAGGCGAACAGAGGTGGTTTGCCTTGCATTTAAGAAGTCGTCGCAAATGAGGATATCAAGGTACAAGGTCGATCAACCTTGATATCGAAGGAATACCGGGAGGCTCGCTTGAGCACCGTCTGATTGGACGGTCCCTTTGCAGCTACTTCGTCCACTGGCTCGGTTAGGAGATCAATATCCAAAGCGTGTTCTCTGTGAGTTGGATTTCGCTAGTGATGCAGGACCGAAAACACAAACCACCTGCCCACTCAGGCTTGGGTGCAGTAGAAGCATTCCCCTAGATCCAGCCTTCCTTACCGAAATGGGTAGATAGCAATCCAAAAGCCAAAAAAAAAAAAAAAAAAAAAGCCTCCAAAGAACACTCGATAATCCCTCCAGTGAAGCTCCTACAGTGCTGCGGCCTCTTTCCAGGGTGTGACGAGGCGCATAAAACCACGCCCTCATGATCGAGCCTACTTTGAAGGCACGGCAAGTGTTGTGTGGAGTGTGCCATTTCTCGGACCATCCGCCATTGGGGCGGTGGAGCCCCCTCTGCGGACATAGGACACTTTTGTCTCAAAATGGTGCCGTGGAGGCCGGGATTGCTGAGTGTTGGCAGGAGGCGGAAGCTAGTACAGATTTAGGGGGACCGATTTTGGCCAGGGTTTGAAATCGGCCCCCCCAAAACTGGTGATGCCCCAGCCTGAACTCTCTCTTCTACTCCCTCGTGTCAAAAAGCAGTATGACTATCAATCCAATTGAACATAATTTCAACATCTGTTCAAAGGATACTCAATGTACTCTTCATGGCAACACTGAGACCACACCACGATTCTCAACAACCACAAATGATAAGCCTGCAACAGCACAGGCACGGTAAGCAATCAAGATATCACCGTCAGTCAATACTAACAAATTCCTTAAAGATTTGAAGCTTCCTCGCAGCTGGATCCCGTTCACGAACAACCGAGCCAAACATCTACCCGAGCCAAACGGCCACCCGCTTCAATTTATGAGGCCCCCAGCAAGAAATCTCGTCACAAAGACAGAGCGTACGCAGACCCCAGTGCTAAGGCATTATCGTGGGGCGATATCGAAACGGTTCAAGACTCGTACCGCACCGCGATTCAGGATGGTCGACTCAAGTATGACAGAGAGCCTCAATTGGGTTCGGATGGGCCCGTCTGGGATCCTTACGTCCTTCCCACAACGTTGGTCCGTCGCGCTCAACTCGACAACGACAAAGTGGAAGATATAACAAAAAGGGTTGTATCGGCCATTCAGATCGTACCAAAAGCAGTCGAATGGGCGGCTAAGACTCAAGAGTACAACTTGACACCGGATGATGTGAAAGCAATCCTTCGGAAAGCGTTTGTACGCCAGGAGTCATCTCCTGAACCACGGCCAGAGCAGAATGGCAAACTACCTCCGATACTGGAAGTTGCTGCAAAAGCTCTTCGCCGCGCGAGGGAACTCGAGGAGAAGCATGGCACCTCTCGACGAGTGGTGGCAGTCCTGCGAATGGTTGCATATGCTTCAATGGAGATGTCTATAGTGGCCAAGGAAGCCACGGATAAGCAGGTCCGTACAGTCGATGTGATCTTCTTATCGCACTGACACTGCTAGGTCGGGGCCTGGTTGAAGCCACTGGCTGGCGGGATAGATTGGCTGAGGCGGTCTCGCAGTTTTGTCCGCTCCTGGTGTTGGTCGATGGCAAATTTGCCTCGCTGGAAGGGTCGAGAATTGCAGCTGTATCTCATGTTAGGTAGAGCATACACATTTGCGCTGGAGGACCTGCTGACAATACGGTACAGTGGACGGACATGGCGAGTCAACTCTGCGCAAATTGTTTCAAGCCGTGTTCCCCGCTGGTGCAGGAGAATTTGTAGCGTCACTGAGCCCTGACGTGTATTCGAAAGACTTGCCCGCCTTGACAAGACTTCCTGGTCTGATCGAAATTGAGATGGTGCTGCTCAATGGCTACGTAGAGTTAGTATCATGGGCCTGTGAATACGCACAACTTACTAATATCGAATCAATGCAGATATGAAATAATCGCTTCCGCCCTTGGATGCTCGGCCTCATACCTAGAAGAACTCGATCCAAACTCCTTCTCGGAGATTTGTGCACAAGGGATGACGTTGTATAAGCCCAAAGTCATCTGGCAGGCGGCCACAAATGAAACAGGACAAGAGGATCAAAACAAGAAAGGTATGTGAATTATGACTGGTATGGAAGAAAGGTAAAAGCTAAAAACCATACGAGATACTGCACTCAGTGTCGCCGTCAATGCTGATCCTTGTATTTCTTCCGAGTACGATGCTGGTAGGGATTTCGATGATTTATTTTGCGCGAACTTCAATATCTTCTCCTAATCAGCAATAATAAGAAGATCTGAAATTGATCCTTCTGCTACCTCAATGTCAACACCTTTCGTGATATGTGTTATTGTTTTTGGCTTTAGTTCTTTCCCACCCAACACTGGATCGAACCCCCATACTTGTATTGGAACTACATCTACGTTACGGATACGCGTGGTGTTCGGTCCATGGATTCTCAGCACGTTATATTTTTTGGGGCCCTTACCTCTGGTCAGCTTCATTATACACCCAGTCAATTGAGGCTAGGTACCTTAAAACATAGCGCATCAAAGAGTGGTTTTGCCGCAGGAGGAATCTTTTCTACGCAGTTTTCCGTCCCCTCCGTCTTCCCGGGTTCGAATTTAGCCCTTTGAAGCCATTTCCCTAGCTCCTGTAAAGTCTTCTCGATTTCAATTGTGCCCTCCAAGCTTTCCTGGGAAGGTTGCGTGTCGTTCGAATTCATCATAGGAATATCTGCTGGTTTCTCGAAGATGCGTCGGACAATCGGGGATGAGAGTCGGGGGAGGTAGTATTGTCATCCAACTGACCAGTAATTCTGCGGTAGTGCTGTTACAACCTATACAACGGTGTCAGACTGTGCTCTGCACTGCGAGAATGTTGCGGTGGCTATGACTTACCGTACTTCCACCCAGCTCGTTGCTTTCCACTTGTGAAGAGATTAAGCTTGGATGGGGCCGCTAAGCGAACAGTGATGCTGGATCGGCAAATTCGTAACTTTTATCCGATGTGCTGCAAACGGGACGGGAAACCATCAGCCACAACATCCAGAGAGCGGCCGACTTGGCCAAACTTCACATGAGTAGGCAAAACATCGAGTTATCGGCCTCGACACCCGAATCCACGCCCATGAGCTGCCTTGACGGACAACAATAAGCTGTAAAAGTTAGATCCTTTTTGCTACTTCCCTTTCGAATTCCACATTTACTGAGCGTCGGACAGGCAGTAACGAAAGCTCCTCCCGAACGGCTCGAAACAACTTAGCGACGTGATGTGGGTTTCGACTACAGCTTTGCTGTCTGCCCTCCTCTGATGTGCCAAGGTAGACCAAGAGCAGTACGAGCTCTTCTGCGGGAAGTGTTGACATATATGGATCTCGGGACGGCGGAACGGCGATGATTTAGCGCATGGCGAACACGGCAGCGTTGTGTGAATACTGATTCGGAGGACTTCTATCTCGAGTTCGAGGTTGGCGAATATCCACACTTACCGCGCTGGTGTGAGCACTTCCTGTGATTCGGCTCCAATGTCAGCGGCGGCTCACTCGCTCAGTCGTATATCCAAGGAGTGCAGAGGAATGCGAATAATGGTTTGGGGACCGCATTCACTTTTGGCATGAGATGAACGACTTTGGCCTATATATTTGACAACACAGCTGCTATAATTGGGACGAAGTTCGGCATAGAATCCAGGAGAGCACAAGCAGCAAGCAGAAGGGGAGGCTGGTGTGGTGGGGGGGG
>Ga0207879_100214_pt1 | contig 13998 bp, 16 predicted proteins | sample LinPmetageLP24_FD_184045 | JGI IMG/M metagenome (GOLD analysis project Ga0207879, IMG submission 184045) | Marine viral communities from the Pacific Ocean - LP-24 (SPAdes) | ecosystem: Environmental > Aquatic > Marine > Oceanic | place: Pacific Ocean | collected 2009-08-30 | reverse complement strand
CCCCCCCCCACAACAAAACCGAGCGACGCTGTACGGAGCTTGATTACGTAGACATGTTCCAATGGTGTTCATAAGACAGGTTCGTTCTCCCCTCCCCATCGTACAAAAGATTCCAGAAAATTACTAAGACGACAATGCAGGCATAAAGGTGAGAAATGTGTTCTTGGATTCACTACATACGATTCTTTGAGATACCCATTACCCAAAAGTGATTAAAACCCAGAGGAACGAAAGATGACCCATATTTGCAATCTGGTAGACTTTCCCGAGTCCATTTAATAATTAGCATCGACAAAATCTTTCCCATAAAACTCCCGGAAAAACTTGTCATTCGCCTTCACAGCCTTCTTTGCATGGGGAAATCCTATGGAGAAACCAATTCATTAACCGTATAGGATTTAGGTTTAACTAGAGCAAACCGTTCTAGAAATTCATGTGGTTGGGGCGAGCTCTTTGCCTCTGCTCCTGTCTAAAGAGTCGTTGGAAAGGAAATGCCCTCCGTCCACCGTGTTCTGCGCGGAAATATTAGCGTCAGAATAGCTCAAGGAGCGTTCACGGTCAAGTGCACAACTCACGCTGCAACCAGATCCTCCTTAGACAAATGCAAGTCCCCGTATCTTGTATTCTTGAACTTGCAGTCACCCCGATTGCACTGTGGATCGTGGAGGCAATGATGACTAAGGGAGCAACTATAATCGTCGCATGCCGGGCCTGCAGGGCACACGCTCGTGCGTGCCTTGTAGCGATGGATGGCGACCTCTCCGGGCGTGAGTTTTGTGCTGTGGTCCCTGTCGCATTCATCTCCCCATTTGCACTTGCCAGCTAAATAGTGGTGGTTGCAAAAGGCGGTCGGCTTGACCCTATCCGCCTTCGCCTTGTAAGTCGCCTGGGAAGGATTATTATTAAAGCCAGGATTCTTGATCGGTGGATCAAGGCGTTGGTGATACTTGTTATATTCAATAGTCTTGGGGTTCTTGGTTTTTGCAGCTTGGATGGTGATATTTTGGTGTCCACTGGCACTACCCGCTGCGGCATAGCTGGAAGGATACTTTATAGAAATGCCGCCATTGCCGGAAGTGGAGACGCTCGCGGTAGGAGTTGATGGCTGCACGGAGGAAGCGGCCAGTAATGCAGCCGATAGCGTGGGAGACGGCGAGCCGGTGCCCTCGGACGGCGTCATTGTCAGCAGAGACGCCGGAGACTGATGTATACGAGATGGCTCAGGGGGGCCACGCGAGCCTCCGTCGACGGTCGACTTTTCGAGCAGCACTGACGAATGAACGGATTGACTAGGCAATGGGCGATTCGGATACGTGTACTTTCTCTCGTTCCCAAGAGGCTCAGAACGGAAGACAGTGTCGAGGCGTATCATAGAAAAGCCCAGGGTCACAAACCCTGGCTCCGCTGGTGTGGTCTCCAGAAGGACAATACGCTCCTTGGCATCTGGATCTCCTACGTGCTCCCTAAGCTCATGTAGATAACCATTATCATGGCAGCCTGCGAAGAAAATCTTCTTGCACTGAAAGTTCTTCAAGAAATGTTTGAACATTTCTGTCGGTCGGTGAGTCTAAACGAACTAGCGCGTAGGTTTGAGCAACTGGAAACTCACTTCTCATCTTAGAATCGGCATTCTCCTTACCACGTCCAACATTAATAAAGTCGAACTCAGCACGACTATTGGTAAATTGCTCGGCAAACGTGCGCATGTCGTCGGCCGACTCGATAATGTTGGAGAGGCGAAGTGACCTCGCCAGGTCGTTTAGATTAGCGAAAACGCGAACTAAGATAGGAAGGTCCACAGCTCCTAAAGGCGTATCCTTCAGATAATCTTTAATCTCTTGTTTCAGTCTCTGGGCGGCTTTGGCAGCACCTGAGACTGGGTCTTGAAGGAGACCATCCAGGAACTTAGAGCCATCGCCGTCTACAAGGACAACAACGTAGGGGTCTTTATTCTGAGGTGACATTAGCTGCTGTTAGAATCAAGTTGACGGGAAATGGAGGATCACAATTAGTTGCTCAATCTCCCTCTTCTGTCCTTCTAGGACGCGGGCTTCTTGCTGGTATATCATGCGTGATTTCGTCTGGTCTTCTAGATCCATCTTAAGTCTATGAATTTCCTGTTCATAGCTATAAAGTCTCTTCAACACGCCCTGTACGACACAAGGTTAACAAGGAAGCCCAAAATTTGTGCCATACGATGTGAATCCACTATTTTTCGCGATTCATACCGACTTTACCAGGCTTCAGTGGTTAGGGACGCCTTACAAATGTGAGTTCAGATCTCTCTTTATCCTGCTTAGCTAATTGTGCAAAGTGAGCATTCAGTGCCTCGACTGAGGCGGCCGAGGCAAACTGCGAAAGCGAATTGTCGCTCATGATACCAGACGTCGTTGGCGTAATGAGCGATGGTGAGATGGCTGCAGCCCTGTTTGGTTGGAAGGTAAAACTAAGGATGCGCCCAGATACAAAGCCACCCAGAACTGCCCAAATTCTTGGTGCTATACGATCACAGCGAAAATCTCTCTTCGCGGAGCCTTAACGTGGTAGAATGAAGGATAGTTTGACCGAAGAACGTGAAAGATGAAACCGATCGGGCACTAAGGCGAGCACTAAAATTTAATGGCACGTGGGACTCAGACGCGCCTGAGCCTTGGATTCCTCAGGCCATCCAGTCGCGCCTTAGGCGGCAGATGGCACTATACCTAATCGGTAAGAAAAGTCTCTTTCTCGATATTTAACACGCTATTCGAGCATTTCACAAGCTCACTTCTTACTACAATGGATGTCATTCCCTACTCCGCGTCGCCCTCTCTCTACAGCTTCGTTAACCACCTTTCCTCAAAGAGTCTCGGAGAAAATCGAATGAGTCAGACAGCCTTCATCCGCATACTACAGTCTCTTTCAGGGCCGCATGCGGCTTGAATAAGTTCTGGTTAGGCGGCAAACCAGGTAGGACTGACCACAGGCTGTGCTTGCTCATGCTCCTGCTTGACGGCTCGAGCTTCTCCTATACAGGAGCGCGAACGTCAATGAAGCAGTCAAGAAGGGTTCAAGAACGATCGGCCCTTATACGGGATCGCTTTTTGAATTTTGTTGAACAGCGAACCCGGATGGTCCCTTCACTCCGGCCAGGAAGGGCAGCAAAGATGTATTCCCACGAACGGTCTTCGTTCCACATTTGGAGCAGTTTTGCATCCTCTTCTTCGGTCCATGGAACCTTGCTCTTCTTTGGCATCAACGGTGCTTGGTATATCTTGGAATGTGCAGCATCGTCGTGATTGATGTCTAATGCCCCGGAATTAATCGGTAAGTGAAAGTGTTTTGAGATCGGTGGCAGTTTGAACTCAAGATTGTACGTCACATCATCCCCGATCCTGGTGCGTTTGAGGAAGCCTTGGAAGGGCCACTCCTGATATTCAGCAACTGGTGCCGACTCTACCGTAATAGAGGAAGTTCGGGAAGTTCACGAAGTATGGTGGTCGTCGTTATATACGGGTGTTGGCTCATCAGGTGGTGTCAGAGCATTGTCGGTAGGTGCGGTGGGAAGGTTTCGCCGTTTTGCAGGTCGTGGATTCTCGTCATCTTCGTCGCTTGTGTCATAACTGCGATCACTACCTTTGAGGTAGTGATTGCCGCTGGCCTCTTCAAGCCCGTCCTGGTGCCGCCGCTCCTCACCGTCGTCGTCATCCTCCAGTTGCATGTCTCTTTCAAACTCAGAGGCGTTTTCGTCACTCCCTCCACCGTCTCCGACAAATGGTCGAGGTAGAGTGTGAGGCGCTGGCTCGGCCGATTCGCCTCGCGTGGTTCCATTATTATCACGTTGGTTAACCTGGTCCTGTGTTGGCCCAGGGGAGTGGTGGCGAGAGTACGGCTGGCCTTGGGCGAGCATGGGCGTTGAAGGTAAGCGGTCTGCTCGAGCGGAAGAATTGGACGGAGGCCTTCGTCAACGAAACAGCCGTCTTCGACATCCCACCATCGTTCATCACTGGACGGATCAATTGGCTCGCTGAAGTCAAAGGCGAGATCAGCACCAGCGGCCACTGAGGCGGAAACGGTAGTGGCTTCGGGGTTGGGAGTATCTGACTCATCATCTTCGAGAATTACCGGTTTGTCTGCATATTGTCAGGAAACTGCTTGCCACAGTGATGAAGAACGATCGCGTTTACCTCGAGTGCCGTGGCTACGGCTTCCATTTGTGTCAAGAGCAGACCCTTCGGGGGGCTTGAGGGCGTCTGCATAATTCAGATATTCCGTCGAGATCCCCTGTCGTAACGTCTGACTCCAAAGCTCTTCGATCGATGGTAACTCGCCGTCTGTATCGTCGTCGTAGTCGGTACGGGCGTTATCGCGGCCTGCTCACAACAATTAGACAACATCAAGACCGTTGGCGTCAGCAATTGAAATCATGTCCCGCATCCGACGAAAACGGCAGGCCAGGTACCCCTAAAGAGCCTGAAGGTCAACCGGTCAGCGAACATCTGAACATCAAAGTAACCGACAACAATAATGAAGTCTTCTTCAAGATCAAGCGCACCACATCGGCATGAGTTATTGAGGGTAAATTTCCTTCCACCGCTCTACCAACAGTCGTTTCATCAACTCCCATTGTAGTAACGACTGCAGATGGTGCCATGGCTTCATTAGTACCTTGTCCACGTGTGTCCTCTCTCGAAGTCTCTCGAGGCTCCATTGTATTGGGCTCGGTGATGGCCGGTTCCGGATATTAGAACCAGTTCAGGAGTCTGTTATCCATAAATTCGACCCCAGATCTCTGCACCTCCTGATGTTGTTGATATAATCCCAATTGTCCAGCTGATCACCCTCCCCAACCATCTTGTTGCACCTTCGCTCACTTCTCTCGGCTACCCGGCCGAATATAGGGAGCATGGTTGCGAGTGGCGTGGTGTTCGTGAGGTATTTCGTGTAGGAAGGTTTAGCGGAGGTGGTTGAGAGTATAGAGGCCTTGCACCGTTTGGAGCTAGGTGCGGGAGCGGGAGGAGGCATGTTGGATTGACCCTTGGGCTGCTGAGGTAGTTAAGTGTTTGGTGAGTATGGAGATATAGTAAGTAAAACCGCTGTGAAGATGCCATGCCGGAGGCAACATTCAAGGTGGCATTCGAACTAGATCCTTGAACCCGTGGCAACAGCACTCTGCTAGCTCCTGAATCCTACCAGTACAATCGGTGGCCCAGAACGCGGGAGTGGTGTGGTAAAGGCCAGAACTGTTGATGATGTCGCGACCTGAATCGTTTGTGAAGCTGTGAGAGCAGTAGAAGACATGCAAGATCGTTCGTCGCTTATGCCTGACGATTACTGCATATGAGATGCGTTCACGGATCCGTATAGTCGATATTGCCGAAGAGCCGCATCACCACGTCCAGCATTGCAAGACAAAGACTTCCGTCATCACCGCTGTCTCCGCCAAATAGCCTTTGCTGTTTCTGCTCTAGCAGCAACCTATCCATCTCTGCTTGTGCCTCCTCCTCCACCTGTCGCAATTTCCAGCGCTGCCAACATTGATCGAAGTCTTGACGTAACAGAGGACTAGGACTGGCCTTGGAAGAGGGTGGGAGGGGATCAGCGTCGTGAGAGTCTGGGCAGCCTTCGTTGCAAGTCATCGAGGATATTGGCCTTGCGGGAAATGGTGCGACGAGTTCGAGAGCCAGGACGCTCTCTGCGTCTGTTCTGACGGAAAGTAGTAGTCCAACTAGTTTTGATCGCCATTTTGATTTTAAGTGATGAGATGAGTGTCTCCAGCCTTCGACAATGTGGAGATGCACTGCCCCTTGTTCCCACGCCAAGCGCCTTGTCGGAAACCCAACCGAGTTGCTGCTGTTGTGCGGCTTACGGGCCAGGCCGCACGCCAGATGCTACAGGCCCGTACTGGGCGCGCCCATTCGTCTGCATCCATCATCCCCTGACCGCTTGGTGGATGGATGCACAAGTTTGACCGCAAAAGTCGCTCCCTTGTTGGAAGTGGTGTCGCAGCAAAATGGCTGCTCATTCAAAGGATGTAAAAGTGTGATGGCAGAAATGGCAGCTCTCTGGAAGAGGTGTGGTAGCAAAAATAGCTGTGTGGTACTCTGCTTGGTCGAGGAATGCAGAGCTGCCTGAAGAAATGGCTGCTTGTCTGGCACGATGCAAAATACATGGCAGCAACAATGCGGCTAATTGGAAGTGGTTTTGGTAGCAAACGGAAGAGGACTAGAATAGCGGTCAGAATTGGAGCCAGCGCTTGGGTTGAATTACAAAATTGACTCTGAAGAAGTGGTAGAATCGAGCCACAATCTAACCACGGTGCAGGCCGAAAGTGGAGCAAAAGGCTGGAACCAGGGTCAAAATTGCTTGCAGAGGCAGTTGCAACCCCTGCACGGACCTGCTACGATCACGTGATAGTATTCCAAAACCACGGGCAAGTCTGACCCTGCAGACTCTAGCACAGTTTCAAATCCCCAATATCACGACCTTCATTTTTGGCCAGAAACACTTCTAACGATCAGAATGCGTCAGTTCCGGTCTTTACAACTGAGTCTGGCTTTACGTCTAATTCTGTGGCTGCAAAATAGTAGCTTCTTGGTGGGAGGCAAAAGTGCGACTGCAAAAGAGGGCTGGCAGCAAAAATCGCAGCTTGCTAGAATAGTGTGGCAGGAGAACTGGCTTCCCCTGGAAATCGAAGGTGTGATGGGCTCCGAGGTTAGCGAAGAAATCTCGGGAATCGTCCTTCGCTTATCTTGCCCAATGATTTGGAAGCCCTTACTAAGCAGTATCGAATGTTTAACTCGTTTAAACATTAAAAGTGACATGCGAGCGAAAACCCGAATTTGCGTTCACGACCAAGTAAGGAAGTTACTGCGATCAATCGGTGGTCTTTGCTCTGAGGCTTTACAATACGAAGGCGAGCGGCTTTAAAAATCGTCCATCTTGCTAACTTAAGCGAGAACTTGGAAATCATACCTCGCCTGAAAAATCTTATAACAAAACTCCTTATAATTTTGAAACTGCCAAGACTCTACGAAAAGATACCTGGACTACTCTTATATCGCATCCAGCTTAATTGAAGTATTCGAATCTGTGGTGGCGTTTTGGGGTGCAGTTTTCAAAAGTGGAAGATTTCGGTGTTCCTTGCGCTTTGGAGATGGCCGATTTTTAGCGCCGCGCTCTTTCGTACTCTATTTCGGTTCAGGAAAGACGCGCGGCACGGGCCGGCCCGTATGCCAAACCCAGTAGGGCCTGTCAGCCCTACTCTTGCCGCGTTTCCCTGACTTCGGTAGAACAATACATTCTCTGAAGCTTTGGTCAACATAAAGACTGCCAATAGCTCTCGCATGGTTTCCATTAAGCATAGTTGAGAAGCATATTTTTGATACCGTGTGTACTGTCTTTGCCGATGTCCTCTAACCTAGCCCCACTGAGGACATTTCTTGCACTTTGTGCTCTGGCTCCAACGCTCTAAATCCATTTAAAATCTTATATTCCTGAGTGGTAGCAACATACCAAGTACGAATCTTTTCTGTTTTCTACGTATATGTACGTTGGCACTGCCAAAAGCGTTCCCCGAGTTCAGATGACCATCAAGACCCTTCAAGACAGAATGGGATGTGCGAGGATATCTGAGCACAACCAACCAGGCTCACAAGCTCCTCCTTTCGTGGTGAGTTGTTCAAGAAAGCGTGCTGGGACAATCAGACATATAGAAAGTGAGGATTCAAGTAACTTACCGACAAAAGTTCTTCAGCCGAACTCGATGCTACTAAATGCAGAAATTTCTCTGCCTGTTGAGACCACCTGTCGGGATGCTCCAAGGCCAGTCTTCCACGGGGGTGGCTGCCCCGCTCCATAAGCTGGAGCATCACGAAGCCTAATGCTTCGGTATCTTTGCGCAGCCCTTGACTTCGCAGACCAATGTCCATGCAGCCTTCAGGATTGGCTTAGACAACAGATTAGTACAGCAAGCAGTCCTTAGGCCGAGGACGTACCGATTTTAACATCTCCGCGAACAGACAGTAGTATAGTAGAACATGTAATATCTCCATGTATCATATCTCGAGCGGCAAGGAAATCAAGTCCCGTTAGCACCTACCACATTAACACCAAAGCCCAATGAATTTGGATAGTAACAGCTCACCTCATGTGCGATTGTCGCTACCTGAGTCTCGTTCGGTGGTAGAGCAGATCCGTTGAGATCCATCAGGGAGATGGCCATGCATTCGGAAATAGTATAGATCGCATTTTCATACGCAAATATTTCAATGCAAGTGAGGAAATTTTCATGTCTAATTTGTCGGAGGGTCTGTGCTTGGTCATTAACCTCGGATCCAGCTGTGTACTTCACTACGAAGAGCTCAAATGTGGCCGGAACCCTGCTCGCAACAACTACTGACCCCCCCAGCTCACGGCGGTACACCTTAGTATAGTATTTCCATGGGGATGCCCTTCTCAGCGGCAACAGATCCGACGGTGGCTCCTCTGGGCTGCAGATTCTTTGTGGTACGAAAAGAGAGTCAACTGGACTGAGCGTTGGTGGAAGTCGACGTGAACGCATGTCATTGATGAACTGACCAGCATCGTCACCTTTTGTGTCAGAGTCGGATTGCTCTTCACGATGTATCCTCTTCCGTGTCCGGGGGGGCTGATGGTCGGCATGTTGGTTCCTCTTTAGCGATGTGATGGCGTGAGATTGTAAGTTTTCTTGCTCTTCAAACGAAACCGGGCCTGGAAACTGCGTTAAAGTTGAGTTGGATCTCTCTAGTCGACGAGCCATAGGTGTGACGATACGAAGTCAGTTGCAAAGGTCATGAGAGCGGGTTGTTAATTTGGAACTTTCGTAAACCAAAGCCGGTTTTGATGGTTCAAAGGCGTTCGCAATATTGTCTAGGAGAGTACAGTACTGTACTGTATCTCGACTTCTCAAAATCTAATTTAGGTGTGAGGCGGTCCTCATCACGTACGGACAAGCGACGGGCTAAGATTGGAGTTGCTTGCCACAATTAGATCGTCAACGCCGAGACTAGAGCCACATAAGACGGGACAGCAGGCGCTCAATTAGCATCATTAGTAGCTAGAGAGGCACGAATACTGTACCATCAGACACCTTTCAGGTAATCGGCCAGAGAATATTAGTACCAAGAACAGGGGTCAGGAGCCAAAACTATATGGTTACCTCTGAAATGCCTTAGGGCGGTAGAAGTGGACATATTCAACCAGTTCCAATTCGGCTTTTGCCCAAAATGGACCCGATAGACCAAGTCTATTCTCACTCCCCTTCTTCTTCTCGGTCACTTGTCTCTCTCTCTCGCGGGCGCGCAACTGCAATACGACGATGAACATGCAATACGATATCCAATATCACGCTACGGAGCAAGAGAGGCAGCTTGCCGAAGATCGAGAACAGAATTTTCGAGGGACAGCATGTGTCAGTCTAAGAAGGCTCAGATTTGACCTCAAGTACTCGAGAGCGGTAGACAGGAAGAATATTGAAAGGCTAAAGAGAATCTTCGCAAGACAAGGCTGTCTTCGGCTATCACCACCTAACCATGTACCAGCAATCATTACCGAGCAAGACCTAAATATGGCACTACAACAATCAGGGAGGACGCTCAAAGATCTTCTTCACAGTGCGCAAGATGCCCCACCGAAACTGACGTTACCTCCAAAGTACATGCTTGAGTGCCTCCATGGCCAACATAGGATCCTGGCTGCTCTGGAAACCTTGGCACCGAAAGATGAATGGTGGACAGTGGATTTATATCTATCAGGTTTGACCATGAAACCCTCGATTGCTCCTAGGCAGTCACTAATGCTCATCTAGCAATGAGTCCGGAGGCTCAAGCCGCCCTGGGCGAGGACTACTCCAACTCGTTGAATTTTGCTGACGGGGAAATCTATGGAAAGATCCGGGATTACCAACGGCGAAACAAGCCCTTCGCTGAGAGACGGTGGCGGGCGTACTTGTCCAAGAGCAAGCAGAAAGGTTTGGGCCAGCTTCTCAAGCGAGAAAGGTACAAGGATGCTTTTGATGCCTTGCTGGTTGTTCGTGGTCTCTGGCCAGGGCCTGGATTCTCGCTTGGCAATATGCAGGAACTTCTCGTCATGCGATTTGACGAGGTCTGCTAGACAATCCTCATCGCAACCGTGTGAACTGACCTTTTGCGCAGGAGATCCTACATTACCTTGACCACATCTTCCAGATGTGGTCTTTCATCTTGGACGGAGACAAAGATCTCATGATGAACACCGACCGATTCACCGTTGAAACTTTGCAGCTGAGAGCCCCGCAAGTATCAGGAGACGACTTCAGTTTCCTGAAATCGCTCTTCGATTCGGGCAAGCTCTTTTCCAGAATAAGCGAAGAAGAGAAGCGGCGGTCCATCTGGAAGAACATTGCCACTATAACTTGTCTCATCCCATCACTGTACACACTCTTTGAAGATCTAAAGTTGCTCAGCCCATGTGTGAAGATCATGAAGGCTTTAATTGAGCCGCCATTTAAGGGATCATTGCATGACATGATGGAGCAGCGATTCTCTGGCGCGAACCAGACGACTGGTGAGATCGTCACGCAAGAGACCGAAACAGTGTTTAGCACGCGTGCAGGGAGTGGAGCGGATCAGTTTGAATTCGGCTACCGACAGCTCTATCTCTTTGCACTGCGACATTTTGCTCGCATGATCGGAGAGTGTGCGAAGAAGGAGAAAGATCGACCGAAGCCAACGATCGAAGAGCCTGATCCCGTTACCTGGCACCGGTTTGCGCTCTTGGCCGATCGGCTGGGCTTCGATTCGGAAATCATCCGGAAGCTGAAGACTGATGATCCATTCCGGGCCGAGGCTCGTAACTTCGTCCTGAAGCACAACCCTCCGGAGCTGTACGACCTCAACCCGGAGGTCTTTGAGAACTGCGTGGAGCAGCTAGCGAGAGCACGTGCAGAAGCCGTCGAGAAGCAACGACAGTACATCAAGCCCCCGGCGGTGGTCGATGGGCCCGGCGAGTCTCTTCCGCGACGGTGTGGTCGGTTCTTCCAGACGGCGTACGAGTACGAGCGGAACTACCTCTTCTTAGGCGTTCTCTATGATGGTACCAATGCGAGGGGGAAGGGCATCACATCAATCTTTGTTCGGAGGTCAATATATTTTGCGTTCTTCGGTAGGCGTCTGCCAAACGCAACGGCTGAGGCACCACGAGGGCGACCTCCGCAGAAACCGGAAGGCATTATGACCGGAGGAAGCGATGGGTCATCACCCCATGATGCCGTTTCTGGGCCGGCCCCGACCCAATGCATACCAGACGAGCATGCAGCGCGGCGAGGGGAACAGAGAGACCGCCCAACACCCCCGCCTCCGTCAAGCCAGGCACAGATGGCATTAGTGCCCACTTCGCAAACGAGCGAGATGGTATGTATTCATCTGTCCGCGATTGTGCACATCAGAAAACTAAGACTGACGAAGGAGGTTGTCACGCCTATGGATGAAGGCAACATGAAAATCCCTCGGCACCGAATAACCTTCCAGGTATATCAGAGGGGAGGTCTTCAAGACCAGCAGCGCTCCATGTCATATAATGATCCTTCCGAGGTAAAGCGAGTAGCTACCAAGTATGTTCGAAAAGGTATGCATTTAATGACGATGAGAGGCCGCGGCCTCACCCCAGAGAGGTGCTATGACGCAGTAGTTAGCGATGGTACATATACTGTGATACTCATACCAAGAGAAGAGAGCGAGATCAATAAATTACTCATCGTTTCTGGAGTGGGTGTTGCAAGAAAGGAGCCGCAGAATCCAATACTCGAGCCAAAAAGGAAAATGATTACAGAAAGATGACCATACGAACTCATACAAGCCTTGGTTCTCGTGCTAGACTTGATTCTCGTAGTACCCATGATGCTCGTGCTAGACTTAGTTCTCGTGCTAGACTTGATTCTCGTAGTACCCATGATGCTCGTGCTAGACTTAGTTCTCGTGCTAGACTTGATTCTCGTAGTACCCATGATGCTCGTGCTAGGCTTATTTCTCGTGCTAGACTTGATTCTCGTGCGAGATATGACGATCGCGCTAGCATGTGAGCTCATAGAAGCTCAAAATCTCGTACGACAGTGTCTGCTCCCACTAACCTATGTGCTTCTACCAGCCTTGATGCTCGAGCTAGCCTCAACTCTCGTACCATCCCTGATCCTCGTGGTAGCAGCTGAGCTCGCACTAGCGTGTGCGATAGGATCGCAGTAAATATCATGGATAACCGATGCGCCATTCCTCCTCGCACATCCAAACCCCATTTCGTCTTGCTGGAACTCTTTCCAACCTCGGTCGAGCAAAAGAGACGATGGATGATCGCTCTGCTGAGCGGCCGAAATGCCCTCCGGAACCTCGTCGGTCATTTCGGTTGTTCTGTTTAGGAATGATGTCGCTGCTATGTTGTCTCACAGAGGGACGCTGGTGGGGCGAAGATGAAGCGCTGCTGTTGAGGTTCACCAGTTGCTCCACCAGCTTTGTTCCAACCGCCAAGAAGCGCGGAGCCGGGCATATCGCCGGGTGCAACGCCACGCCAAGCTTTCTATCATCACTTCATTCAACGGATATCTATGGTGCAGGGGTAAAATATACTACAAGTTACATGAGCAAGCAATCAGTAAAGTTCGGGAGCACGTCAAGTTCACGCAAAGATATTGAAAATATTCTCGATTTCACTATCTAAAACGAATGTCGGCAAATATATGTAACGTCATGTAATTCCCGAGTTCCAATCATCCCGCGCAGCTCGTTGGCATTACAATGGGTGAAATGGCAACTCCTTCAAGTGAAGATCCTTGTCCAACATCTGCCTTACGGCCTCTCGGACTTGTTGTCCTACATGACTGTTCACGCATACTTGGTGTTACGTCGTTAGTCTGAGGTTAGACATCTCCTACACAGACTTACGCGAGATCACACTTCGACCCTTTCTCCCTTCAATTTCAGATCTAATCAGATTCTCGACGTCGAGACCTCGGTAATTCACTACAATACGATCGTGTCTACCCACTCGACCAACCTTACCGTGTTCCGCGCCGTTGGTGATGTAATTTCCGGTAACGAAGAGACGTATGTCAAGGACCTAGACAGAATGGTTCAGGGGATGCTCTGACGGTCACCTTCTTCAAACTTACATATTCAGAGTCTTGCTCAAGTAGATCCGTCATCCATTGTCCGACCCATTGCAAGTGTTCTTCGGGGTGGTTGTCAGCAAAGATTCTCCTGGTATCAACCGCGGCCTACCTTCAGAATCGACCTGCCAGAACAAAACGATCCTCCTTGCCTTGGCATCATAATTGTGAAAGTTCTCAAGGAGCTGCCTCACATAAGGCAGCTGGCCAGCTATGCCAATACCCGTCGCAAACAATAAGACTGTTCCATACTCATCGAGATGGATCTCCTTGCCATAAGGCCCTTCAATAATGGCTCTCAATTCGGTGGATTGGGATGAGTTGCTGCTAGTGGGAAGACTTCGCGTGAATCCTTTCTGCCGCTGAATGATGAAGACGACAATATCCTGATCTTTATCATACGGGTACCACCACGCAACCATGTACGGGTGCGACTGGAGGAAAGCGCTGTAGCTCGCTCTCGGGACGCAAAGGTATACGTATTGACCCGCTCGGTACTTCCAGGGCCTCGAAATCTTAGCATGGACCTGATAAGCATCCGGTAGGGATTCAATGGAGACTGTGCATGAGGATTCCCAATTGCGGAGGTTCCGGTAGAGGATCTGACACGTCCGAAGAAGCTGCAAAGATGCCCAGAGACAGCATGCAACAAGCAGATATATCGTTGGTATGCGGAATGGCTTTCCCGGAACATGGATCCAAGTGGCTGTCACAACTATCACTGCTAGAACTCGATGGATATTTAAGAAGATCTCATAAAAGTGACGCCGCACGATTGAAAAGGATGTGATTAGAATGGCGGCCATTGCAGAAGCAGCCTGGTTCATTTCGTCAATAGTTCTCGCTTCAGGGGGGGGGGGGGG
>Ga0207879_100213_pt1 | contig 14487 bp, 12 predicted proteins | sample LinPmetageLP24_FD_184045 | JGI IMG/M metagenome (GOLD analysis project Ga0207879, IMG submission 184045) | Marine viral communities from the Pacific Ocean - LP-24 (SPAdes) | ecosystem: Environmental > Aquatic > Marine > Oceanic | place: Pacific Ocean | collected 2009-08-30 | reverse complement strand
CCTTAGTGGTCATCATGGCACCGCCCATCGTTCGTGCTCGCATATGTACCCTCTTCATCCTCATCCCCCTTCTCCCTTCTCTCCCCTCTCGACTCAGCACCTCGCCCGACAACATTCTACTCTCGACCACCCCACCACAAGACCGAACGACTCCCCCTTCACACGATGGTCGCAAGGAACCATGCCACAGTCAATCCCCCAACCTCGCAGCCGAATATCGCACGCATCAATGATCGTGTTGAACGTCGCCGTCCTAAACCGAAGATCCAACCACGCTCTCCCGAAAGTCTCCAGAAACTGATCGACCAACATAACAAGACGACCGTCAAGCCCAACTATTCCGATACTACGAAAGACAACCTCCAGGACATTATCGACATGTTCAGCAGGTAAGAGAGCAAATGCTTGACCGTAGACAAGAAGTACGTCGTTAGACTGACGGTTGCACTAGGTTCTGTGCGCACCTGCCCAAGAACCCGCCCTGGCGCTCGATAATCCGTGACTGTTCTAAGGGGACCTCGATAGCATTCTGCATTCACATCTGCGAGGTGGGTCGGGTGAAGAAGAGGAGTACGGTCCACCAGTATTATCTGCGGCTGAAGATGCTCTTCAACCGAGAGAACGGCCGCCACATGGATACCAATGATGCAAAAGAGGTTCTCGCGGTAAAGGGCCTCTGTTATCTCATCATCATCCGGAATACAAGGGTGCTAACGTGTGTTCAGTACATCTACGGTAAATTAACAACAGACTTCGATCTCGACATCACGGTCGTGGAGAAGCCTGTCTTTGGTGTGGACGACCTCTTACTCCTGCTTATCTACTACTGGGCACGCGACACTTCTACCTTCTCCACGGAGCGGCAACGTGTCCAATTCCCACTAATCTTGCTTATCCTCTTCGCCACAGGATGCCGACCTGCAGAGCTGGTCGACGCAAAAACGAAGAAGAACAAAAAGAACAAGAAGCAGCGGTGGCCCGGCCTTGAGCACGATGATGCCGGCGCTGGACAAGTGAAGGACGGAGGCTTTGAAGATGCTGAAATGAGCGCTGAGGCCGACTTAGGCTTCGATAATGACCATGATAGCGCTGTTGCCGACTTAGGCTCTGAGAACGATGGTGATGGCTCTGATGACGATGTTAATATGAGCGACGTTGGAATGGAGCTCAGAGAATTCAAGGCGCTCTGCTACGAAGACGTCCGCCTCCTGGTCGTGCGGAACCCTATAGCGGGAGAGCCAGATGTGCGTGCGATGGAGGTCAAGCTGGCCCACCACAAGGGAGCCGATAGACGCCCGAAGCCGTGAGTTGACGAACTCTTTCTTAACATATGTTCCGAAAGCGAACTGACCAATCATGACAGCACGATATTCTTCTTTACTGAAGTAGACAACCCCATGCTCTGTCCGATTACCCATCTCGTCACCTTGGCTGTCGCAGATAAAGCCTTCGAGGCACCGAGCCTAACCACGGTAGAGCGAGTCTTTGAGCAGAAGGTATCGGGCCCGGTTATGTGTACGCCATTGACCTGGAAGCAAGAAATACTGAAGACTCCAATCTTCCGTCAGGATGGAGGGGCAATTGACGGTGTGCTTCCATCTCCGACGCTCGCTCTCACCTACTCTCAATTCGGGGACCGCTTAAAACTCCTAGGACTCTTAATAGGCCTCCTAGCGACCCTGACCGCCCGTTGCTTCCGTCGTAACACGGCCAACGTCGTTGACCGTAAGTATTCTGTAATATCAAATGTATAGACCACTATGCTAATGGGCCTTTCTTCTTCTGTCTAGATGAAGCCACGAGTGCGGTTCGAGACCAGGTCATGCGACACAACCCGAACTCGGCGGTGTATAACGCAGCCTACATCAATGAGAGAGTGCGGTTCGATGTCCTGTCTGCTGTCCTCGAGCGACCCTCTGCAGATGGAATCTTACGTATGCTCACTCACATGAGCCTTATGCGTGATCCTCGTGCGCCAGTCCACGTGCCGGACGATGTTCTTGCAGCGTTTCCCCCAGACCCACGTATTGTCGATCTCGAGGAGCAGCGGGCTCAGCTGAAAGCTGGAGCTTACAGGATACAGGGAACGGAGGTCGAGGTGGAAGTTCGACGTCTTACTTCGGAGATCGGTATTGCCCGGACTCGGCGGCGAAATATTATCTCTCAGGAGTTCCGGGCGGACTACTTCCGCCGTCGCCCGATAGAAGATATCGAGAGGCAGAACAGTGGACAGCAGGAAGAGGAGTATACCGAACCAGTCGTTGAACATCAGATCCCCGAGCGGGCGCAACTGGCCGAACTCATCTGCAATCATGTCACTGGTATCACCCCGCAGGAGATTGTTGCGCGCCGGATCCACTTTGCAAGTCTTATGCTCGGCCTCTGCCGCCGCCGCGAAGTGCCTCGACGGTACCGACTCCGGGTTGCCCTCCCGCAGCCACCTCTCATCAAGGAGGAATCGCCCGCGCCCGATCTCGAGCCATTCCCTCTTGTCCTTGGCAACAGCCAGTGCCCGATCTGCATTGGCGACGAATCGAAGAGCTACGAGGAGCGGATGGGCTCTTTTTGCCGCCCTGCGAAGATGATGGATCACGTTGAACGGAGTCACCTCAAAGGAAGAGATCCGCACGCTAAGATAGAGTGTTATCACCCAGTATGCAAGTCTCAGGGGCTTGTTCTCGAGCACGTGGAGCATTTCAAAGGCCACGTAGAGATAGTGCATGGCGTCAAGCTCCGGGAACCAAGGTTTGTGCGTTCGTCAAAATAGGCTGCGTTCCATTTCATATATAGATCTCCTCTTGTTTATGTTTGCTATGTCAAAGAAGCCACTCTCATGGGAGGAGTTCACTGTAGTGCCTGGAAAGGTAGGCGGGATAAATGAGATTTGTGGCAGAAACAGAGCTGTTCGCATCGTAATGCTCAGGCACTTCACCATGCTACTCATGTTGAGCGAAATCACCCCAAAGGACGAGATCCACAAGCTACGATAGAGTGTTATCACCTAGCTTGCAAGTCTCAGGGGCTTGTTCTTATACACTTGCAGGATTTCAAAGGTCATGTGCAGATTGTGCACAGCATCAAGCTTCGGGAACTACTGTTTGTGCGTCCGTCAAAATAGACTGCGTTCCATTTCGTACATAGATCGTTAAGTTACTATCCCTGTCCACTGCTGTTTTCATTCTCTTTGGCCACAGAAGAACGTCACGTAATTCTTTCTTAGTCCCCGAGGCTCCTGTCTAAGCTGGCTTCCTAGTTCGAGTCGATGCCATCATATCAGAAACCTGAGGTGGGTATCACACGTCACGTATGCAGAAATGGATTGAATGATTATGCTACCTCCTTGCTGCATCTCTGCCGAGTTATTCGAAGCTAACTCAGAACTAATGAATCATAATTTCACCTGCTCACTGGCTCCAACCTCGTACGCTATAATGAGATCGATATCCAGATAATAGCTTTCCGTACTGCGAGCTTGAAAAATCACCTTCTCTTGCTGGTCATACGGCCCAGAAGTTCCGGTCTCTTGATCAGTTATCACCGTATCTACCACATATTCAGCTTCCCCCTTTCGCCGCACGAGGCGCAGGCCCCTTGATATCTTCCAATCCCTTCGCATATGTCTGCCCATTCTCAATAGCAACAGGACTGGTATGCCGCTCCATCTCATCCAGTTTCTTCGCAGCCATGGCTTTTTTTGCTTGTTCCACAGCCACGAAACTGTTCAGTGGCTCCTTTTGGTCGATATATACGGCAATACTCAGTGAGTGCTCCGATGTCACGTTTCAAACACACCAGGTGCTTTTCGAAAGTAAGACGACTGAACTCAATTCAGGTTCGTATGGCTTTCTTAACCAATGTGTCCTTCCTCCTGTTTATTCCCTCATTCTCTCTCTTTCTTCTCCGCCGCTCGCCGTTGAGTTTGGCGTTTGTAGTATCCATAAGAAACTGTTAATCGACGTCAGCTGTGAAAATGTCGTCAAGCGTCCATGCTCAGGTATCTATGTTCTTGCCCTCCTACAGTAGCCAATCTGTGTCGTTTCCGTGGCTTCTGTGCCTTCTGTACGTTCAGTGCCGTGAACAGACGGCGGTTTCGAACCCTGAGCTGAAGGTGGTTTTGACATCGTTGAAGTCATCATCTTCGTCTCTGCTTCCCAGCTCTCCTTTTCCTTCTTCATTACTGATCGTACCCATGGCACCGTTATGGCAGCCCATATTCCTGCCCAGAGGAAAGGAACACCCCATCCTGAGAACTGTTAGCAGATGGAAACCCACAACACAAAGGGAAACAACTTACCGAGCCCATATGAAACTGGTTCAGGAACAGGATTGATAACCACCACGACCGTGACAGCCGAAGCCACGATCAATCCAGGAATCGACCAAAACCAAGATAGATCTCTCATCATCTTCCGAAAGATAGGACTGGTTTTGTATCTTGCAAACATGCCCTCCCTGAACGGCCTTCCACCCCCAGAGTTGACTGCGACGATGTCCTCAACGATATAAAATATCCCCGGCAAGACCGGCTCTCCCTTGTGCGTCGAACTGATCCGGAACGGCGCCTTCCACCCCAAATGATTGTACAGACTCATGAGAAAGACGGGTCCAGCTATGCAATAGAGGATAGCAGGACCAGGCATAGATAAAACTCGAAGGAAGACATCGTGTGGTGCAGCACCCACGATCAGAATAGCCGTGACAACCGTAATGGCCAGCACCAGTATCCAATTCGTGATATCGAATGCCCATCTCTTATCCACTCCCAGCGGCTTGTAAAACCTCTGCTGCTTGATCAATCGTAACGAACGGATCGCAAATTCCACATATGTAGGTCCTCCCCAGATAGCCGTAATGACAGCAAATGTGATGGAGCCCTCGACGTGCCCCCCGAAAGTCATGGCGTAATACAGCATTATCGGCACGACGCATGCATCGAAGACCATAAGCGCAATGTAGCCACCAAGTCTCCACCGCTTGAAGCCATGTCGAAATGTGAAGGGTAGTTGGGGGAGAAGTTCGGGGTGTTCGCAATAGTATGTTTGCAAGGTGCTTGCACGTCTCTGGAATTCGAATTGTGTCGCAGCTCGACTGTCGTAATATGCATCGCTTTCCTCCCGTTCCCGGCCATTTTCGAAGGTTACACGTCTGTTTTCATGTGGTTGTGGACTCCCGGGAGTACCGGTATTATTGTTTGGTTCTGAATTTGACCGTACGCCCCTAATGACCTGAGGCATTGTAATGGCGCTGTGCAAAGACAGAGGGAATTATTGGAATATTGTTCGAAGCAGAGAGGAGCTTTGCATTGGTGAGGATAGATAGTTGCATATGTTGTGGTTGTGAGGTGAAGTGAGTGAAGTCTTTGTCGTGGGATGGTTTTGGGTTTTAGGTAACTGGACTTGCTGATGACGAAGTACAAGCAGAAAGTTGATTGCTCGGCATCGTCATCATGTCGGCGCTCGGTGGGCTTTTGGGAACCCCTGTACCGTACTATCCCCCCCCCCCCCGGCTTGAATGTTAAATGTGAACTTTTGCGGGCCATAGACCTAGTTCTCAAGTCTTGAATGGTCAGATGCCCTGGATAGAGCCTGAAGCACGAGCCAGAACTGGGTCTGTTGTAAAGGCAAGGGTGGCTTTAGAAGGTTCGAGAGACACTTGAGCCCTGCTCGAGGCTGAAAACGCGCTGAATTATTGGATAGACACCCCTAGTAGCTACCCACACGAGGTCCAGTTTTCTTCACATTTAACATTCAAGCCGGGGGGGGGGGGGGGGATAGTAGGTGACGGGCAGCGCAGGGCATGGACGACAACGGGTCCGGAGTACCTTCCGTACACGCAGTATGTTCGGGTCTGTTACAGCGAATAGGACATGCGATGACGGCGGTGCTGTGCTTCATACTCCACAGCAGGCTCGGCATATCTCAGACCGTCTCAGCTCTCAATTCAATTGGATCGCGAGCCCTGAGGACGTGACTTCGTACGAATTATCCACTGGATATTTGGCAGGGGCGTGCGCGAGGCTGGGCGCGAGCCTCTGGGCCCAACGCTGGGCGTACTTCGTAACAACGGTCATTACCCATGCATTGTGAATGATCACACCCTGCCACAGCCTGGGGAACGTCAATTGCGCGTAGCGTGTACTTGGTGGTTGGGGGAAATAAACCCCTACCCTGTCAGGTGGAGTGATTCTAGGAGGTTCGGCGGGGTCAATGCACACACGCCGACTGGGACAAACCAGTATGGTCTTCAGGAAAGCAGATAAAGTAGTTTCCTTCCGTTCCATATCTAGATCATCAAGTTACTATCCCTATCGTACTACGTATATTTTATTCTCTCCGGCCTTGCTAGTGATTTTGTGCTATGTTTGGAGGCAAGACCTTGCTATCTTGATGCATCTCGCCAGCAGTGAAGGACTCTCCATAAGCTACGTCACTAAGCCAAGCCACCTTTCTGCACAAGTGGTGCTTAGGTAGTATAACCATCTAGACACTGAGGGCCCGACCACTGTACTATCCAGCTCGTGGTAGAAACAGTTTGTTGGCACCAACGAATTACTAGTACTATCAAATTATTAGTACAAACGAATTGTTAGTGTCACGGTTCCTTGAGTTCGACAGTAAACGTGGCATGTATTGACGAAGAGGTCGCTCAAGGGGCGGAAATCTGGCCCCTGAGCGAGCATATATACTAGCGTACGCGTGACTTCGGGGTCAACCCCTCACAGTTAGCACCAAAAATTTGGTAGCACCAGTAATTTTAATTGTGAGGGTGGATTCTAGATACAAGACGTAGCGCGAGGAATCAAGCAGAAGATTGGCGATTCCTCGCGCTTTTAAAGAACTGAAACGAGATCACATGATGTCAAAGCGCGTGGTCCCGTGACATAATAGTACCAACGATCTATTTGTGCCAACTAGGTGTTTGCACTAACTATTTCTTCGTACAAACGAATTGTTAGCACTAAAAATATGATAGCACCAGTATTTTAATAGTACTAATGATCTGTTTGTGCCAACTAGGTGTTTGCACTAACTATTTCTTCGTACAAACGGTATTTTAGCACCAACAAATTATTCGTACTAACGGTTTTATAGCGCCAGCCGTTTATTTGTACAAACCGGACTTTGGTGCCAACTTTTGACTAATGATATTCCAGTGCAAGCCTTTTCTTTATACCAGTGACCTGCGTTAACAGGCCCTTGATCCATAGGTGGTATATCAAGTTATATAATGTATCGTTTTCACGCGTTAGATTGAACCACAGTCCTTATTACCTGTTCGTCTACCGTTTAGAGTATCCCTATTATATTCCCCATAATCTTATCATGGTGTTATGATGGTATGATTGGACTCCGAGACCCCGTCTCACTCCTTCCCCGCTCTGCCTCCCTGGCCGCTCTAAAACCGACCACCGGGATGTCTGTTCTCATAACCAAACTCGAGCAGATGACGCTCAGAGAACTCATTGCCATGGCCAAACTCGCCCACACAGGGTTCAGTCTTGGGTGTCCATGCAGTGGGTAAATCACCCCTGCCGCGATAGGCATCAACACCACGTTATACACCAATGCCCACGCAAAGTTAAACTTGACTCTCCGGAAAACGGTGCGCGAGAGTGTGATGAGAGTCAACAGGGAGTGCAAGTTTGACGACACTAGTACGAACTTGGCACTTGAGATAGCAACATCTGAGCCGGAGCCGATAGCGATTCCTGCGTCTGCAGCAGTGAGGGCTGGAGAGTCGTTGATGCCATCTCCGACCATCGCCACGATCGCTCTCCCAGTCTTGCCGTTGCGTTTAGGGGCGGAAGATTGTAGCCAGCGGATCTTGTCAGCCTTCTCCGAGGGGAGAACGCCGGCAATGATATTGCTAGCTGGGAGGCCGAGTTGATACCCCACGGCCGTGGCAGTTGTGGCGTTGTCACCTGAGATCATCCAGATGCTCAACCCCTGTTTGCGTAGAGCACAAAGCACGGAAGAAGCTTCATGGCGGAGCGGGTCTGTGGTAGCAAACTGTGCAGAAAGTTTGAAAGCGGCCTCCGCCCCGTCTGAGAGGGACAGAGGACGTAGTGCCAGCAGAGCGACGCTTTTCCCAGCGGTTTTCCATGCGGACGCCGTGTTGGACCGGCGAGTGTCGATCGGAGTGCCAAGGAAGGAGATGAAAGTTTCACTGCCGATGGCAGCTTCGTACCTGGTGTCGCTAGTCGACGTGTGGATGGAAAATGTGCCTTTGAGACCGCGACCGGGTAGTTCTTCGATAGTAGAGTTGATGATGGTAGCACGGTTTTGTTCGGCACAGAGGGCGGCAATCGCTTTAGCTATGGGGTGACTTGAGGACTCTTCGAGCGCTTGCGCGATTGCCCAGATGACTTTTGTCTCCTCTTCACTCGAAGCCATGATATCATGGTCTGTAACACTTGGGTTTCCGCCCTCGGTCAGCGTGCCGGTCTTATCAAAGACAACCACGTCTAGAGCAGAAGCCTCTTGAAACGCCTCTCCGCCCCCCTTAACCAATATTCCGTGTTGAGCCGCCAGTCCAGAACCTACGAATAATGCTGTTGGAGCCGCTAGTGCAATGCCGCAAGGGCAAGCGGCGACAAAGACTGTAATGGCAAACTGCAATGCCCAGAATGCCCAGCCGCCGGTATCAACATCTCGCCAACTCTCCGGCAGTACCCCGCCCTGGCCAAGTCCAAACCAGATAACAAACGTCAATACAGCAATGAGGGTGATGACAGGAACAAAGTATCCCGTCAAGATATCAGCAAATCTCTCCACCGGCGCTCGTTTTGTCTGGCCTTCACGAACAACTTTGACGATTTGATCGAGCATTGATGCGCCTGAGATTTCGGTGACTCTGACGCTGATTGGTCTACCGGTGTTGACTGTTCCCGCAAAGACTTGATCGCCAGCATTCTTGGTGGTAGGGCGAGACTCTCCGGTCAAAGAGCTCTCGTCAAACGTGGACTCGCCCAAGACGACTATGCCGTCGGCTGGTGGGGACGCGCCGCGGAGAACTCGAACCACATCTCCGACTTCAAGAAGGTCGACATTAATTTTCGCAACGTCGGTCGTGGGAAGAGATGACTGGCTATCCTCCGAGTCTGGGTTGGATCTCACAAGCAGAGCTTCCGTTGGTCTGAGCTTTCCGAGCATCGTGACAGCATCGCCGGTCTTAGCTTTGCTATACGCTTCCAAATAACGGCCAGCGAGGATGAACATGGTCAAGAACACAACTGCGTCGAAGTACGTCGCTAGCTTCCCGTTGGGCTCTCCACTCTTTCGCGAATCCAGAGCAAGCACAGCGATCGAAGGGAAGTACGCCACGGATGTACCGGCCGACATGAGCAAATTCATGCTGCCGAAACGGTAGAATCTTCGGAGAATTGGGACCTTGCTATTCCGCCCCCACAATGCTTGGATTTCCTTGATCGCTCTGACGTGGAAGACATCGGCCGCGAGGAACATCACAGGCGTCGCAAGGAAGAAAAGCGCCCACTCGGCGCGACTGTCAGCACCGGCCCACATCTTTCCTTGGAAGAATATTCGTATGCGGTTCGTAGAGGGAACTAGGCTCATCCAGACTACGCCGATGAGGAAGGTTGGAATAGCGACGATGGAGCTGAGGAGAAGCCGCATGAGTAGACGACGACGTTCGCGGAGCTGCATGGCTCGGGACCGCTCTTCGATCGTTGGAGGATGGTATATTGTGGCCTTCAATTGGTCGCTAACGCCGTGAATGGTGGCCAATATGCCTCTGATAGTAATGATGCCGTGTTGAGGATGATATATGACTACGATGATGGGATCCTGTTGCGATGGCGGTTTGTCGACAGTCAGAAGTCCTGGGAAAGATGATGATAAAGCTTCGAGCACCCGTTGTGGGCAGTGATCGCAGAACATGCCAGCTATGCTGATCATGACTGTCCTCTCCGCCTGCTCGTCGCCGCCTTCCTGTAGTCCACCAGCCTCAACAATGTTCTCGACGTGGCAGCCGTATCCTCTGTCCTCGATTCTCTCAACAATCTGATGGATGTTATCTCTTGGACCGGCAAAGGTAACAGTTGCGCTATTCGTAAGTAGACTGACACTAACATCCTCCAAGAATTCGAGTTCCTGCACTCCCTCGTTGATGGAGAGGATGCATGCTGCGCAAGTCATGCCGGCAATGCTAAGGGTGGCCGTAAACTTTTGGACCTCAGGGATAGCTACTACAAAGTCCTCAGATATCTCGACTTTCTCGTTTGACTTTTGACAAGTAATACAGTGCTCCATATGCTTCTCATTGTGTCGTTGGTTGGCATCGCCTAGCAATCCCGAGTATGCTGTCGTCTGGCGCCACGAGAGTGTTGATGTTTGTCCGCTCAGCGTCTGCGCGGCCTGTTCCGACCATTCTTGGTCAGCCTGGACTACATCTTGCTCGTAGATAAGATGGCCGAATTCATCCTCGGTTCGCACACTCTGGACCTCGAAGGCTGCATCTGATAAAGCTCGAGATATGTCATTTGCAGAGTGCTCGGGACGATGGACGATCGCAACCTCGTGTGATACATAGTTCGCAGTAGTCAATAGCGGCGCTGGCTGTAATGTACCAAGGATCTCCTGGATGTAGGAGAGGCAGGAGGCACAGTGGATGTTGTTTATCAGGACAGTCGTGGTAACATGGCCCGTGGGCCGCGACTGTGGATGGAATGCCATTCGTTCGTGGTAGTCTCGAGAGACTTCGATCGAAATTCCGACGCGCAGATGCTTCGCTAGCACCTGGATACCCGTTGCTAGATGGTGAGGAGTTAGTTAACATCGTCCCGAATAATCCAGGAGGTAAAGCAATACTGACGATGGCTGAAGGAGGGATTAATACACTCTGAGGCCGATGAAGGGAGAGATTAATTTTGCGGGGTGCGAGTACTTTTCTGCGCAGACTGGAGGATGGCAGACGAGGTGAGATGTGAGCGAGGAAAGGCGAGCAAGGTCGTTTTATAGGAAGTGGAATTTGCGGCCGACTGAATATTGTAGCTCTGCGAGGATATTGTGCCATGCAATGGAGAAGTGCCGTAGATTACCACGCTGATAAGGCTAGTGGCAAAGTCCTCATCGCAGTGCGATTAGTAAGGCAAGAAAGTTGGGTTGAAACAAACGATCCCGTGAGATCGGCGAGGGTGCAGAGGCCTAGTCCAGTTTAGCCCCAGAGCAAGTTTGAGAGCGTTTCTGCACCTCTTGTACGTCACATATCTCGGATGCCGTGCTGTCTGTTCTGCCCTGCTCTTAACTGCCAGATGTCGATCCTAGAGCCTCTCTCTCCCCATCACAGAAGTTTCAGATCTCACTCGCGGACGCAACAACGAATACCATCAAGACGGATATGTCCTCTCTGTTCTGTACCGTCACCAGCACTCCACTGTACTCCTCGACCTGGACGCCCACGTCCATCAGTGCTTATGCCGGGAGGTGTATCTTCCTAATCGTTCTCGCTGTTCTCTTCCGCTTCCTCGTCGCCTTCAAGGCTGTGCTTGAGGAGCGCTGCATCGATGCTGAGCTTAATAGACGGTATGTTGTTATTATAAGGAAACAGAATACGAAAGAGCGTATTAGCAGCGGTTCGGACTCTAAGATAGCCCTCTTGGGTACATTCCTCGGGAGTCTGGCAGTGGGGAAGTATGCGACTGGAGCAGTAACCGACCAGACTCTACATGCATAAGAGTGTCATGATGGGATAAGGGTGGAGGGCTGCGCTACTGGCAATGCCGCTCGTGGAAGTAATTGACCTGGGCGGGGGCGTTGGGCTGGGAGCATAGCGATCATGAATTCAGCTTCCTAAAATCCCCAATCTGTCTGTTGGTGAATCGACACAAGCTGTTTTATACGTCGCGGTCTTCAAAATTAAACGATTTGGTACCAGGACCACCTTCATTAAAGAAACAACCCTCTTTTCATACCGTTCATGCTAGTCTTGCTTCCCTGTAATCGTGCCCACATGGCACCTAAAGCTCGCCCACCCCAAATGATGACGCGTCCTTTCTCTGCACCACGTGATGTTCCTTCGGCTGTTTTCTTCCCAAGTTCCCAGATTTGGAAAATAAAATTACACTTCTACTGTCACAAACACACCAGATTCTCTCAGACACTTCCTTTTTCCACCAAGGATAACCTGCACACCACAATCGTACTATACTAGTTCGACTAACCTCGCCTCACGACAATTGCAGCCATGATGGCTTCCCTAGAAGACAATGAGTCCTCTGCATCCCCACCGTCAGGGTGTGCCGACGCTTGTTGTTCAGAGACTGTAACCACCGAACCGCTGGCCGTCGAGAACGATGGATGCTGTGGGGTTGAGCATGCTCCTCAGACACCTGTCGTTGCTTGCTGCTCAGACTCTCCAACACCCCAGCAGCCGGCTCTCAAGATCGCCTCGGGACTTCCTGCCACTGGTTGTTGCGGAGACGTTGGAACGGCCCCGGCGGGATGTGATGGTAAGCCTATACGGCAACTATCTCTTCTTAGTAGTCTGCTAATGTGTCCCCGGATAGAGAAGTGCATCGAGACTGCGGCCGCGATTGAATGCGAAGCTGCGTGCGAAAAGGAGGCCAATAATCGTGCGTTCCTTTATCCTTTTTCTACCAACTAGATTCCATGCTAATAGAGATGCGCTCGGCAGAGAAAGATGGTGCCTGTGACAGCAGTTGCACTGAAGATACGAAGGTGGATAAAGACACCAAATCGGGAGGCTGTTGTGACCATGAACTCGATCATGACGAGCACTCCAGCGACGGTCATTCTAAACACAATCATACTGGCCGCAATTCCACGTTGGACAGCAAACACCACATCGGCCACCACGTCCACTCTTATACCTCTGGCTCTTCCAAAGGCAACAAGCACCAGCACGATCACGGAGAGGATGGTCGACACCTGGGAAAGGCTTGCAGTACCCATCTTCATGCGGCTTTTGAGAAGTACACCTCTTACCTCGAATCCGCCCGATGCATCTGCAAGAGTGTCCTATCTAGCCATGTGGATACGTGTTGTGGCAAGTCAACAAGCACTTCAGCTTTGGCACGCAAAGATAGAGCAGCACAGTCTACAGCACAATCTACTAGCAGAGATTCTCCAAACAAGGATTCCAATACGCTTTCTGCCCGCCGTGGCATGAAGCAGTCAAGTGTTCCGCATGGCAGCTCTAAGTCTGACGACTGCCACACTCATCGTTTCTCAGATGGCTGCCACCCAGTGCTTGATGAAATAGTTCCCGCTCCAGGTGGGGTATCCACTCAAGTCGACCCCGAGAAGGCAGCGGCGCGCGAGCATGTACTTCTCACTGTTGGTGGAATGGATTGCTCAGGTTGCGCCAACAAGATGACTCGTAGTCTCAACTCCATGGCTGGCATCTCCAATGTCCAAGTTGTCTTCGTCACCGGCATGGCCGAGTTTGATCTCGACTCTAAGGTTGTTGCAGTAGAAGATGTGATTCGCAGAGCCGAGCGAGCCACAGGACTTCGCTGTTCTCGGGTCATCACAGACAATCAAACCCTTGATGTCCTCATGGATGTCGATGCGGCGAAGCAATTCTCCTACAACACACCCCTTGGCGTGACGGCATGTGAGGCACTTGACAAAAAGACTTATCGGATTACATTCGATCCAACTATCATTGGGGCCAGATCAGTGCTCTCCTCCGCAGATGGGGCCAGACTTGCTAGTCCGGGACAGGATGGAGCCTGGTCAGAGGGACGACTAAGACTCTTCAAGATGTCATTCAGCACTATTTGCGCCACTATCTTGACCCTTCCAGTTGTCGTACTTGCGTGGTCTAACACCCCCGTGCCGTACAGCACTCGCTCAATTGTCTCCTTGGTTCTTGCGACCTTTGTGCAGGCCCTTGCAGTTCCCGAGTTCTACTCTAAAGCAATCAAATCGCTACTTTACAACGGTGTTATCGAAATGGACATGCTCGTCGTCATCAGTATTTCTGCTGCATACGGCTATTCGGTCGTTGCTTTTGGACTCACACATGCCCAATATTCGCTGGAAACGAAGGAGTTCTTCGAAACCAGTACTTTGCTGATTACTCTTGTTCTGTTCGGGCGACTGGTTGCAGCGATTGCCAGAATGAAAGCCGTTGCTGCAGTTTCGTTAAGATCGCTGCAGGTCGAGAAGGCACTACTTGTTGAGACTTCTGGAAACACTGTCGAGCTTGATGCTAGACTGCTTCAGTTCGGCGATACAATCTCCATCCCGCCACATTCACAGATCGTCACAGACGCCGAGATCATTCACGGTTCCAGCGCGGTGGACGAGTCCATGATTACTGGCGAAAGTGTACCAGTCTCGAGAGGTGTTGGGGAATGCATCATTGCAGGAACCATCAATGGTCCCGGTACATTGACAGCTCGGCTCACTCGTCTCCCAGGCAAGAACAGCATTACCGACATTGCAAATTTGGTCGAGAATGCGTACAGCTCTAAACCACGCGTTCAAAATCTAGCAGACA
>Ga0207879_100212_pt1 | contig 15923 bp, 14 predicted proteins | sample LinPmetageLP24_FD_184045 | JGI IMG/M metagenome (GOLD analysis project Ga0207879, IMG submission 184045) | Marine viral communities from the Pacific Ocean - LP-24 (SPAdes) | ecosystem: Environmental > Aquatic > Marine > Oceanic | place: Pacific Ocean | collected 2009-08-30 | reverse complement strand
CAGCAGCAGGAGGTGTAAGATCATACTTCAAAAAGGTTGTCTTGCCATCGTTACCATCCCAAGTACAGCCCTGTTTTGAAAAAGCTCTCGAAGATGGAAAGATCCCACCAAGCATGCCAAATAGCTTCCTCCCTCCCTCTACCCAAGGAGAAAAAGGTCTTGTCCTCCTTGGCGATGCGATGAATATGCGTCATCCCCTAACAGGAGGCGGAATGACAGTAGCATTTAGCGATGTAGTCCTCCTTTCCGAACTCCTTTGCCCAGAAAGAATACCCAACCTAGGAGACACATCCGCCGTACAAAGAGCCATGAAGGAGTTCCACTGGAAGCGAAAAAGTCTCTCTACGATCATCAACATTTTGTCAATGGGACTCTACAGCCTGTTCGCAGCAAACGACCGCCATTTGAAAGCCCTTCGAAAAGGTTGCTTTGCTTACTTCGAACGAGGGGGCAGTTGCGTAGACGGCCCTTCGGGTTTACTTGCGGGGATTATTAGACAACCTATGGTATTGTTCTACCATTTTTTTAATGTGGCTTTACTTTCCATTTGGATCGTCATGCAGGATACAATGGGGAGTCTTCTGGGGGTTTGGAAGTTCCCTTACGCGGTTCAGCAGAGTGTGCTTGTTTTCTGGAAAGCTTGTGTGGTTATCTTCCCGTTCATATTTAGTGAGATGAGGCCTTGAGAAATGGAGGCGCTGGTGTTATCTTGGGGTGACTTGCCTTGGACTCGATCTGTGGCCGCCACAGACTTACAATCACGAATGCTTCTTGCGAGATGCATGTACGCGAACCGTAGCAGGAGGCGACGAACGCGGTTTCCCTTCATTAAACCTTGCACGATGTCCATCGCGGCAATGAGAGACTGCTCAAAGTTGTTGTTGTCGGCTAAGGGTTCAGCTGAGAATGCAATCCACCATTCGTATATCAGACGACAGTTGTCACGGATGTAGGATATGGAGTCCATGCTGATCAGGAGGCAGGCCACGACTGTTACTTGAGCAGGTACCAAGTCCATCTTGTCACTCACCCGTAGGCCTGCACCCTTTGTTGAGCGCTTGCTTCGCGGAGCTGGCGCTCGTTCCAGAGGCAGATTTATGTTCTCGTCGCGGCCGTCCTGATCTGCCACCTGAGGAGATTTGGGCTTCTCGCTCGTTTCATTATCGGCAGTCTCTTCCCACTCATTATGTCCCGAGTCTGGTGTTGGTGTCGTCGTTATGGAAGGGAGCTCATTGGCACTGCCAAATGGCGTGTTCGGCATCGACATTGATCCGAATTGAGCTGGGATTGCATCCGTGGCAGATTGTTCTTCCCATTCCATACACGTTTCCTCCTGGGCAAACATCTCTCCAAAGTTTTCTAGTGGACGAGCGTGGCACTGTGACAGATCTGCAGCATCGTCAATAATATAGGACGCTATGGTCAAGTCGTCGTAGATATCTTCGTCGCTGTCGCTCTCGTCCAAGCTTGGAACTGTACTCTCTTCCCTGCAGTCGGACTCGTTTGTCCATCTATGATTCTCAACACTATTAGCAGATGAATGCAATCGACCTGACCGTGCAACGACTTCGCACGACTCCTGGTCATTCGGTACGTGGCCAGACCTGCTGGCAGTGTTCAGTTCGTGGTGAAGCACAGCTCCATGTCCAGACGAGATGAGGGCGTATGTGATATCCTTCCATATCAACAAGAGATTTGAGGGATCTGGGTTATCAGTTGTAGGAGCGTTCGATAGGTGCATGTTGCATGTGGTCGATTGATTGTTGCTGAAGGAAGAAACCAAGCGATTCGAGACGCGGCAATGGTGCACTACTGCTGCAGCATTGGGGGGCTTTCTACGAAATGGCCACGTGTCAGCTGTCCCTCGTGATCAGCACTGATCCGATCCATTTTAGGAGAATTTAGGGAACCTCCTCACTAAACACCCCACAAGGATTTGCTCATTATCCTACTTGTTTCTGGGCGGCTGCCAAAATAAGCATTCGTAAGGCTGGATGGGCTAGTAGGGTGCATCATCTTGGCAAAGTGGATTTCTGCCTAGGAGCCACAAACGGCATTCCGCCACAATAAGCGGTTGGCAGGAATAGGCGCATGCAACCTGGCGCTGAGCAGAGCAGGGGTATAACAAGGATGCCATCTAGCCAAGCGCAAGAAATCATCTTCGTGTATTACTCCACTTTAGCAGCCTGTGCTAAAAACTTCAAATTCTACCTTCAATCTTTCGCTTAGTTTATGCTTATTCTGTCATATGCTATGTCAATGGCCATTTTACAGGGTCTCAGGAATCCCCATGGAAAATCACAATTCCAACGTAAGCCACTCTTTCCTCTATTTACGAGTCTTCCTCAGTTCTAGGTCCCTTATCAACTGTCCCTTAAACCATTGTCCTTAAACCCCCTTGTCTTTCAATCCATTGTCCCTAAATCCCTTGTCTTCAAACTCCCCGACTCCATTCCCTACCCTGCCCTCCCCGACGTCCTTTCCTATAAGTAGATGACGTCCAGGCTCTCGAACACAACCGTAGATCTTCAGGGCCAGGGTCAACCCATTCTGGATATAGTCCTCGAATCCTTTTTAGCAGGAACTTATCATAACATCTCTCCTTGCTGTTTGATGCTTCACAGTCTTCTCGCTCTCTTCCTTCTCTCCAGATCCTCCGCTTCCGAATTAGTTAGGATATAATGAGGGAAGGACCCGATATTACACCTGCAGACACTCCCACTACATCAGTCCCGATAACCAAAAATCGTCCCTATGTCTCGACGGCACTCCGAGCAAATCACCCTCCCCCAAAGGTCACCTCCAAAGATTTCTGGACGGCGAGGATGAGGGAGATCCCGTTGTTCGGGTGTAACCCTTGGGATTTTTACGAACCATTCCTGAAACTGGGCTCAGGCCTCACACTCGTGCTTTGTAATAATGGTACAGAAGTCCGGGTGATGAGAATCTTCGGTGATATCGCGTCTCGGGATCAGGGGGGCCGCCCTTTACTTCAAGTCCAACACCCGAATTTCGTTGATATCTACGAATGCTATTCTTTTAAAGATGAAACCTTTGTATTCACTGAGTATGTAGGTTTCTCGATAGAAGATTTATTATTACGCTCGATCTATCCGACAGAACGCGAAATAGCATACATCATTAATCAGGTAATTCACATCATCCTTCCTCCGCTCTATATTTCTTAACATCGTAGCTCCTGGTTGTCATAAACTTCATCCGTTCCAGGAAACTCGATTACCAACGCATTTCAATAGACAACATTTTCATCTCTTCGGAAGGCAATATTAAAATTGGTGAGAAACTTAACCCAAGAAGCATTGTATAATTCTAACTACGATTCGGATCCCACCAACTTCCCGGATGATAAAGAGAATTTCTCGGAAGATTCGGAGTTCTTAGGCACAATCGTGTTGCAGATGATGAATGAAAAGAGAGAGACCTTGGAGGCTTCTCCAGAGGGCTGGTCTGCCGAGGCCGTCCATTTTGTGCAAGCCACTGCTTCTGCAACGCCAGAGGAGCTGTCGGATGTGAGTTTTACCTAATCCCTACTCCGGCTCGTTGCTGAGGCTTGCTAGCATACCTTTTTGAGTCGTTCGGGCAGCGCTGAGATCTTGACGCCTCTCTGTACATTGGTTCATCTGCTGGTTTCGAAAGATGTACATCTGGATGAACATTCGAAGAGGAGGCTGGAATGAGGCCACCGACCGAGAGGGTTAACATGTATGAGCGGTAGGTATCGATGAGTCGTCCTTGGCCTTTACTGGGGGCTGCGCTACGAAGCAGAAATATGTGGCAATCACGGAAATGTGGCAGACTGATTCGAGAGCCACAGTTGTCAAGGCGAGGTTGGGCCACTATCCCGCAAAATAATCAACGCGTTAGGTCTTTGTGGTGTAAGTTATCTGAGCTCATTCATACATTACCTTGCTCATTACTGCCTTCACGACATACTTCGAGTAATCAGGATCGAACAAATGGCAGAATCCTCTTTCTTTCCTGGAACAGGTTTTGAATCGCGAGTATCGCAATACAATGTGGGCTCGAGAATCGGAGTGATCGTGCGTACCTCCGTACCATCGACTGGATCATGGAGAGGTGTAGGGCCATCGTCCTAGACATGGTAGATCAAGTGGAGACTGGACACCAGAAAGCCAAGCCGCTAATGGAAATATGCAATCTTTATCCCTACTGCCAAGAAACCTTGTTGCAGAGAAACAACATGGGGGATTCTGACTTCGAACATTTTGGACGCCAAACCAACTTATAAGTTTTCAAAAATTCAAGATCAACTAACGTTCCCCCTATGTGCCGAGTTGAGCTTGACTGTCTTCGACATAATTAGAACACCTTTATCTGAGCGTCCTAAGTCGTTCGGTGCTGGGGAGAAGCTTCCAATTGCGTTGTGGCTGCGGTATGGCGCAAGTTCGGGGAACCGCCACCGTTGCCGGGTACCTTTCGTACCTTTCCCTCCCGGCTCTGTATTGGCAGGTGACCCACAACTGTAACAGCAAGGGTGCAATTCTCACACTTCTGATTATGATTGAGTCGCCCCACATTATTTCTCCACCATGGTCTCCCTCAGTCAGCTTTGACCGGGCGTGCTTGTGACAGAACTCCCAGAACGTCTACTCCAACCATTCCTCAATCACCACAGCCCATTGCCTCCAGCGTATGAACGACGGACCTCTTCATCCAGTGGTCCCAAATACATTGTCCTTGAATCCATTGTCCCTTATTCCATTGTCCCTTATTCCATTGTCCCTTATTCCATTGTCCCTTATTCCATTGTCCCTTATTCCATTGTCCCTTAATCCATTGTCCCTTATTCCGTTGTCCCTTATTCCATTGTCCCTTATTCCATTGTCCCTTATTCCATTGTCCCTTATTCCGTTGTCCCTTATTCCATTGTCCCTAAATATAAATCCATTGTCCTAACTCCGTTGTCCCTTAAACCATTGGCACTAGATCCATTGCCGTCAACTACGCGCACTGAAGTCGGCTTCGCTCGTCTTCACACAGCTATTTATACATATCAAGCAACATCAGAGTTCGGCATCTTGGATCAGCTTGTTCATTTGCAGTGTGAGTAGAACCCTGGTTTGGTGGCTGGCCTTGGTATGACGGACCGGAGCCCCACCAAAGTTGTCAGTCCCTTAATAACTACACCGGTGGCCGTGAGCTTCTCCTTCTCTCCGTAACCTCCATCGCCATGGGAGAAGATGTCACCAGCGATTATACTCCAGAGAATCAACTCCAAACGCTTCTTCGAACCTGGATATATATAACAGAAGTCCTTGTAACTGATGGATATTCTGCATGCCTGCTCAAGGAATTCTCTAATATCGTCAATGGAGAGATCGACCAAGCCCGTGTCAGTGCCATCGCAGTTCCTCCTGCATCATCAATCACCGAACCCGCCCTGTCTGAAGGACTGCGCAGTCCTGCGATCCTGTCGTTGATACCTGACCACCACACATGTGACGATTCCAGCTCTCTGAGTGTTGTCCATAATGGGGCTAGAAATTACGCTGCTGGCAGCGATGCCCGTCACCCTGCTAATGTATACAGCAAACTGATGAGCAGATCAAATGTGGAGGATAGAGCAGATGCGGTAACAGACGATGGATTTGAAGACGAAACCAACTACTCCGATGTTGATGAATCGTCCGGAGTTCCACCTTGTCTTGTCTCTGCCAGTGCCTGTCTTTCGCAATACCATAGTAGAAGTCCAGCTCAGGCGTACGAAGAAAGGCTCGCCACCGAGGAGACAACTTCCCAGAGCCCCTCAAGCCTGAACTCCTGCGCCCTTGTACAGATGAACCCTCTGCGAGGTCCTTCGTACCAACTAGAGAGCCAGAGCCTGCTAATGACGAGAGCAACCGTGTCGCACAAAACTACATCCACCGACACTCCTGTTATATTTACCCCACCGGTCTCTATTGCTGGACTAGGCAATATCGGTCTAGATACAGATCAAAGCGATGATGCACCGAGAAGTGAGCTCCTACTGTACTCGTCCGTGCATTTAGCTGACTATTTTGGGCTAAAGAAGCCTGCCCTTCGGTCGATCCGCCCCCAACCCAGACAGAACAACGATCTCCACGTCTCGCAGATCCGCTTGCTTTGCTGACTGGTTCTACGATCTCTCCAGATGTGCTGTCCAGGATCCCAAACCCCGAAATATCCAACTTATGGCACTACCTCCGGTCACAGAGGGCATCGCTTCTGGAGGGTCTGGACAAGACACCTGGGATCACAGAGCCGCGAGAGACGGCTGCAGACAGGATAAAGAGACTGTTAGCTAGGTATCAAGGGCAGTACGAAGCACTCCCGAGTGATGATAATCACTTCCCTGGCCTCTATCGTCGACTATATCTCGCAAATATACACAACTTAAAAGAGCAGGAAGCAAAGACTCGTCAAACCAGCCCGCCCAAAAGGGATAGGAAGAGGCAGAAAACAACTCGACAAACCAGCCCGCGCAAAGGGAAAAGAAAGAGACAGAAACCAACTAACAGCCACGAAGGTGTCAGAAGATCTCTGAATGATGACTTTGTTGACTTCCTTCTCCCACAGTTGCTACAGAAGGAAGGGGACACACGGCGAGATGCCAAGAGAAGATTTGGAAACTGGATGGGCCTGGGCCGGACATGCTCAAGATTTGCAAAAGAGTTTGGTGCCGGTATCTTCCTCCTCCTTCCTCGAGACATACCAGACGAGACGTAAGTTGCAGACCCACCTTCCCCTGGACAGCTAATTTGATAGGCACAGTTTCCGCGACTTTTCCATACCTCAAGAGGATGCCCTTGTAGCATATCTATACCAAACTCAACCAACATTAAAGTCTGATATTGAGAATCTGACGGCGTTCCTGGTGCAAGTCGTGGAAGATCAACGTGTGCCCAGCAAGAAACTTAAACTCGAGACGTTGTCCGAGCAAGACATGGAGTCCCGGGAGCGGGCAGGTGGGTCGCTGAAAGACCTATTTGAGTTCTCTGATGAGGTAGACTACACGTCCTTCTTGACAGACGAGGCGCTCTCTCCACTGTACCCATCTAGCCCTGTAACGCCGACGTGCTCTTTCACAACGTCGGAACCAGCCGGCGATGATATGGTAGTGCTGGACACTCATGTCTCTGGCTCTCCCGGCCGAGGCACCCTGTACGACGCTGAGCGTCTCGGGGACGGGAAAAGTATGGAGAGATTTGACGAAGATTTCTTCCTAGTATAGATAAATTAGTACACATCTGCCCAACCGATTCTTGAATACTGTGCTGAGTACGTGAGAGCCTGTTTAACTTGATTCCTCAGCGAGTGGACTGCTTGAACATCCTGTGTTACCCGATTCTCAAGTGACGATCATTACATTCGGTGTATAGTTCTTTACCTAAATTACCACAGGATTATTCAAGCAGCATACTTACTGTAGGCCCTTTGCCAGCATATGTGCCAGCCCACAATGCTGGGTGGCACACCTGGTCGAGCACACATTACGTGCCAGCCCAGTTGGGCCAGCCCACTTTACGGTGTGGCCCGACCGGGCTAACCCCGTATTGGGGCTGGCCCACCGTGAGGGATGGCCCCAACGTGCCAACCCGAAAACCGTGCTGGCCCAACTGGGCTGGCACGTATCCAGAGTTAGCCCAATTGTGCCACCCAGCATCATGGGCTGGCACCCCAACCGTCCTGGCCCATGTGGCCTAGCCTTCACAAGTGCTATAGTGAATGTGCTTATTTTCATGACAAGGCAACGAGCAAATTTGTTCCTTGTGAGACAAATAATGCAACTGGTTCCCCATTTTCCACATTTGAGCCCTTTCTGGATGGAGGATCATTGTGTGCGCCCTTGCTCCTGGGTGCAAACGCTAATCTCCATCATCATCAGAGTTAAAACCACAACACACTCCATCTCACGACAGTTCATTTCAGAAGTATGCATGGTAGATGGTTTAATTATTTAATTCAAGTATTTTTGTTCGAAGTATCTTATCGGAACTGGACGAACGCATGACCAACAAGAACCAAGAAACATAATACAGTCCTCCTCTCCCCTTCACTAATGATGAGCTTTATTCTGCCTCTTCTCCGGAGGAAGCTCCCTCTCAGGCATTACCTTAGATGCGGGCACCACAAGCTGGTTCTTAACCTTGATGCTCTTCTCAGGGACAAGGAGGATAGTGTTCGACCCGTCGGCAGTGGCTGCTTGGAAACATGTTCTTGGGACTAGCACGTTGCCTGAGCTGTCAAACGGCCGTATTCCCTTCCTCATGTACTTCTTCGCCACCCGTTCCACTTCGGACGGGTCAGAAATGTCAACTAAAAGGCTTCGAACGGTCCTCCAAATGCCTCGCTCGTCAATTTTGAACTCAATGCGTACTGTAGAGGGCGCAGCCAATACCTGCAACTGTTCGTCCGGAGCCTGGTGAAGCTCTTGCCTGCCACTATGGGTACTTGCGTTGGTTGTGCCAACCAGATCTTGAACAAACGCGTCCAAGTCCTCGGTAGCTGGGCCACGAGAAGTGCTAGCAAGCCCATCCGCTATGAGATTCTGAAGATCAATGAACGTGCCTCGCCTCTGATCTATCGCTCTTGCCTGCGAAGAGTCATTCCCATCTTGTGCATTGTTGGCATCGTCCAGTGCTTGTCTCTCTTGTTCTTGTCTGTTTGGCTTCCAAACTTCTATCTCCATTCTTTCTGGCTCCTCTCCGTCCTGTGCCGCATGTTCCAACCGGGTTAATCTCTCTTGCTCCAATGCACTCCTTCCCTGACCAGCAGCCTCGTGTTCTGGGCCTCCATGTACCCCTCCGCTTGTGTTTGATGCGTGGTTCGGACGCGACTGTTGCAATGGCGAAGATTCCACTTCTCCAAAACTAGGATCTCGGGTAGGAGACGGGTGAGAGCGCGCACCAGAACGAGTCCCGGTTGGTCTACCAAAGAATGCAAAGTAGACAGATCTGCGCACAAAAAAGGACGTGATACTTTCGCCTTGCTCGGTCACCTCTACGTGGAGGTTGGCTATAGTAAGGGAGGCGGCATCCCGCGTATGTGCCTCATCATCTGGGAACCCACATCGGACACCTGATGCCTCAGAATCATCGCTGACAAAGGCCGGACACACCTGCTCCACTTGGACAGATGTGGCAGTGTCAAATAACCTTACGATCTGCTCCACATTAGACTCAAGAGTGGCGTCCGTGTATTCGTAGTGGTCCAATTTCCGTGCATTTAACAAGGCAGCACGCGCGATCTCCCGATCCGCCGATCGCTGGCTCAACGCCGAGATTTGGTCAGACTTAAAACCCAGTTGGATGGCGAGAGCAGCGAAGTTGGACAACACCACTTCGTCCACTTTTCCAGGCCGCGCCTTCGCCAGGCGCTTTTTCTTCGTCTTGGTCTCCTCCGATGGAAGCTCCGATGGAAGTTCCGTTGGAGGAGGCAAGTCGGTGGCGTTCTGCATTGTGTAAAGCCAAAGCGACCGGTACGCGAAATCCCAGTCCTCCGGGGCGCCAAAGTATATGGCATCTAGGGCACTGCACAACGTTTGTGTGGGAGACGGCTCAACCAGATGCCTCATACCGTACGCGCGAGCATGCAGGTAGTTGATATCCGCGAAGAAAGAAAGAAACGAAGTGATGAGGCCGGCGATCTTGCTCAACTCGCCCCAGATCAGCTCGCGGTCCTGGAGGTTGAAGGCGGCAAAGATCTGGCCATTGACCAGCCGGCCATGGAGCATCTCCGCGTCCCGTTTGGAATGTTTGGGAGAAGTGAGCTCAACGACCTTCACTGTGGCAGTGTCGAGCATTCGCATCGCTTGTTTCTCATGACGGAAGATCCGGGACCAGACATCTTTGATGCCCTTCAAATAGTGTATCGCGTTCTGTTTTCTTAGCAGGTCAGGTATGCCAGCTGACGACAGACTCACCTCTTTACACCCCATGCTGATCAGTTTGTTCAGCGTACTGATCCTCATGTCCCCCCAGAGCCCAGGTAGATCTAGGAGATCATCGAATGCCGCCTTGAGGTCTGAATGACGGGAGAGCTGCTTCAGACATCGAGTGTCATTTTTGGAGAGACGACTCCGCCACCTGCCCTCGGAGTACAGATCTCGCTCTTGTGTGTATTTGTGTATCTTGCAGTAGATTTCGCCAGCACTCGGCGGCTTCTCGTTCGCGTACTCCTCGATCAGGGCGGTCTGGAGCTCATGGTTGGCATCTGCCAAATCGCGTCAGTTAGTGGTACCTTCGACTCGAATGATGGCACATACCTGAAAGGTAGAGATCTACCGTCCACCAGCTTTCCCTGGGTGTGAGGAACTCTCGTGCTGCTTGAATGCGGTGTCGCCCATGCAGGCACTGGAGTTGAGATCCGGCTGGGAATCTCAGCATCGGGTGAGGGTCGGTATTACTCAGCAGCGTCTTAACCGAGACGTTGGAATCTCGAAGCACCTTGGAAAGTTGAGATTGATCGATCACAGCTGGAATATGATTTCTCCCCACCCGGTGGCATTGTCCCTTCTTGAAGTACCCCTTCAGTCTCTCGACGTTCTCCCGGTCTAGTTCTCGGGGTTCGTTTTGTGGGAAATGCAGCACCTCAAGCTTGATCCGAGCCGTACCTTGATACTTCTCCCGCCCTTCAGTGGCCAGCCTCTCCTCCCGATCAGCGAATCTCGACGGCGGTGGCATCTGGCATATGCTGTCTCAAGGTCTGAGTCGAATGGTATGTTTACAGAAGAAGAAGGAATGGGTGAGAGGGTGGGAGGGTGTGTCTCTCGTTGCGGGTCCATGGAAGCAGCCAAAATGTGCTGCTTCTTGATTAAGCAAGCTCACACCCTCAATAAGACCATCCACCTCCCCCAGGATGTGGACTGTTACGACGCTTACCCATGCCCTTCCACACTTTTCGCTCGCTCTTAGTCCCTCCCGACTTGACTTTCAATCGGTATCCAACCTCTCGTTCCCACATTGTCGAGGTCCCCAATACAACATGGATTCACAGTCCCGACGATTCACGGCTGTCGATTTCAGCAAGGCACAAGGCGAGGCACCGCCTCACGCAGCTCATGATACTCCTGATGGGCAGCTCCAACGCTCCAGCTCTCCTGGTCGGAATTTGTCCTTGGGGAACAGTCCGATCAGGTCGAGCAAGAAACGATACCGCGCCTCGGATGATGAGGAGGATCCTATCGCTACTGCGGAGATAGTCAAGGCTCAAGCGTATAAAAGGAACCTCCCGCGAGACTTTCAGGTACGAATGGGGTCGCTGTGGGATTGTTATAGGAAGGTTCTCGATGTCGAGCACCTCGACAACTCCATCACGGTGGCAGAACGGAAAGCACCACACTCTGGGCTGGTTGCCATCAAAGTGTTTCCCTCGGCGGTGGCCGAGAAGGCACTTGAAAGGCACCAACGCGTCACGCACGAGAACATCGTCGATGTCCTTGATGCCTTCACTACCGATACATACCTCTACATCGTCCTCGAGCACCTACCCATCTCTCTCTTGCAGATTGTCGAGGGCGCCAAGTACCCCAGTGAGTTGCAGTTGGCAGCTATCCTCAAGCAGGTGAGATTCTTTATGTCTGGTGCAGTGCACTCATTAACACAGCATGTAAGATCATCTGCGGCCTAGTGTACCTCGAACGCGAGAAGTTCCAACATGGATCTCTTCACTGCTCAGTCATCCTCCTCAGCGCTCAGGGCGATCTCAAAATCAGTTAGTGAATCATGTTCCAGCCCTCGATCTCAACTGACGAGACCAGCCAACCTGCAATGCTGTGAAACTGTAGATGGGAAGGGCGAGCCTCGGGATGTGAGAGCACTTAGTTCAATCATGATGGAATTAATGCAAAAGTACGTCAAGGACGATGGCGCGGTTGGTGTGGACAATCTGCGACGTTGGCATTCTGATTGTGACGCCGTCGCCTTTCTTTCCGAGACGACATCGGCAGCGTCCGCGCTCGAATTACAAGACGTATGTGGCTCTCTTTCATCAAAGGCTAAAGGCTAACGAGCTTAGCATGCACTATTAAAACGTCGTACTCGCAAAGAAGATCTTTTGGGTCTAATATTCTCGGCTGAAGTCACGGCACCGAGAAGTTATTCATGCAGCGCGTAGTTGTTCACTTCAGTTTAGATGACAGATGTCTGATGTTTCGTATACAGAGTATATTCATTGGAAAAGTTCAGAATTCAAGCTGCTTCTAGTCGCCTTCTTGCGACGGCGTGTCACATTAGCCATGGGAATTGGTGTCAAAATTGGTGGCTGATGCTGACGTGTCTTGTTCCTGGTCGCCAGGTTCCCACCTCGTGAGGTTCGAACATTTTGTGAGGCTAAGACCACGTATTCTATGGTGTCTTTATGCTGATCTAGTGATCGGACATGGTTTGATGGAAGGTTTGAACGAATGGTTGAGTTTCCCGGGGCGGAGTTGGATTCAAGTCAGACCCAGATGCGACAGGGGCAGGGGTTAAGTAGAAAATTGAGTCGAGCGAGGAGAGCCGGGGCAAGAAGAGGGTCCGATTGAGCTTAAGAGGGATTACTATTCTCGATATCCGAGCTTTCAGGTAGTTTAGTACGGAGATTATGGCAAGTAGAGAGCGAGTTTTATTTCTACTGGACAATAAACGTTGGTGACATCCCCAGGTCCTGCGAGCGGGCGGTGGTGTGGTTCTGTGACCATCCGTCCAAACCAAAGCTAAGCGAGGTGGTGACCTCCAACCCTCACTGTCTGACTTTGCCTCTACGGGGCGAGGTGGTCTGTTAAGCGATACAGTCAACTGCCCTTTTCTTAATCCATCTTGATCCACTTTACCACGCCATTCTAAAAACTCAAAATTCCACCCCTTGTTTCTCGCTTAATTTATGCTTATTTAGACATATGCTACATCAACGACCAATTTACAGGGTCTTCAGCATCCCCACCGAAATCAGAATTCTCATCACCATTCTCTCTTTACTTTGTGTACGGTACTAATGAGAACCTTGTCCTCTACTTTTCGAGCCTCCCGTCACACTGGAGATCCTCGTCAGACTTGAGACTGCTAAGGCCCGCAGATTTATTCAACCTTGCTCTTTGGAGAGAAGAGAAGAGAACCAAGAGCCAAGTCACAACAGGAAGGGGTGGAAGAATATATACGACGATGTAAAGGTACGCTCTTCGTTCCTAGCGACCTCGTTATGTGAGAGGGTCATTCACTTCTGGATGTTTGAGACTACTCTTATTCTCACTCGTTTGCTGGTATTCTTTGGCATTTCATCTATGTCCAACCTTAGTGGGCTGGTACGAAAAGCATAGCGGCCCCTTCTTTGTCTCTGTTCCGTTGTCCCCTCATCCATCGTCCCCACGTGCATTATACCCTCGTCCATTGTCCACTAATCCATTGTCCACTAATCCATTGTCTACTATTCCATTGTCCACTAATCCATTGTCGTCATTCCCTTGCCCCCAGAGTCCTCTATACAGTCACAAAGAACAATCCCCAAAGTCCACAATCTTGATGACTCTTAGGAGGGCATATTCTGGCTCCCGTACCTATTCTGCTGGTCTCATCCCACCACATCAGCCCTGACTTTGGTGATGACCATCTGTCTTGTCTGGCATATGCCTGAACAGTCTATCCGTTGACTCATCGCTCTTCCCTCTCCTTCCACAGGATTCTTCCTTTCCCCAATCTTCCTCATGTCCAGCTTTCACTCAACTCCTCTCGAATCGTCTCTTCATTCACATCATTCCTGTCATGGAGACCGTTGAGATCTATGCAGTCTGCATCAGCAGCGTCTTTGCTGCATTTTTCGTCCTCTCCTTTCGTTCATCTATCTGGCAAGTTCTTGAGTACGTCGCTTTTTTACTGCGCAAAGTCCTGATTTATCCACACGTCCTCCACCGACATTCATCACTTGGGCCATGGACACCAGCAGGCCTCATTGTGCAGATAGCATATATCACCGCCAATCTCTACTGTCTCGAATTTTGGAAGTTGACGGCCACGAAAGTCGGCATCCGCGCAGCGAATCTGGCCTTGGTCAATATGATGCCGCTCTTCCTTGGGACGCATCTTAGCTTTCTCGCAGATCGATTTACTGTCTCCCTGAAGACATTCCGGATGATTCACCGCTCAGCGGGTATGATGTCGTTCGCTCTTGTGCTCTTCCATGTTCTCCTCGTGGTCGTTCGTGGTGCTGGGACTTTCTCTTTGAGCATGCCCGAGAACCTCCATGGACTGATCGTAATGTTTCCTATCCCCTAAGAGATCACAATGCAAACGGCTAACACTCACCAGGGTGGCTCAGCCTTATCTGCCCTCCTCCTCCTCTCGATCCCTATCTTCCGCCGCCCGTCGTACGAGCTATTCCTTCGTATTCATCAAGGTCTGGCTGTACTTGTAATATACTCCACTACACAACATCTCATGTCCACATCCAAGTTCCCTTGGCGATTCGTATTCATTTTTGCTGGGATAGTTGCTACCCTATTCATCCTTCAGCTTTTGACCACTGTCTTCCGAAACAAGGCCTGGAACCATGACTTTTCTCGAGCCTACATCACGCGTGCCAATGATACAGTCAGGATCCGGATCTCGGCATCTCGGCAGATTGACATCAAAGCAGGCCAGTATATTAACATATGGATGCCCTCTATCAGCTGGTACATCCTGCAGAGCCATCCATTTGTGGTGACCAATTGGGTCGAGGGTAAACAAGACACGTTGGAACTCTTCATTCAACCACGGAGAGGCTTCACACGGGATATTTTCAGTCACGGAACCACAGATGCGCGAGACATCATACCTCGTCTGGTGTTATTCAGCGGACCGCACGGCATTAGCATACCAGTTGTAGAGTACGAGACCGTTCTCATGGTCGCGACTGGCTTTGGTATTGCTGCGCTGTTGTCCTATCTTCGTGAACTGATCCACGGCTATCAAACTTGCAAAACTCGCACAAGACGGGTTCATCTAGTGTGGCAGCTTCAAAGCCTTGGTAAAACCAGTTTTCTAAATTATGATGGAAGCTAACGACCATAGACATTGGGGCGGCTGCGGAGTCCCTTTTGAACGACGCCTTGGATGAAGATACTTTGGACGATAGCTATGTAAGTGAAGCCGTTTCTGGAACACTCAACCAACTGAAGCTGGCATAGATCCTTGATATCTCGATTTACGTGAATACCCCTGGCATCGTGAAAGTGCCCTTCGGCAAGCGTGCAACTATCTACCCAGGAACGGCGGACATCGAAGGGATCCTGCAAGACGAGGTGGCGGGGAAGTATATCCAGAGGCTGCAGGTAGCATCAGAGAAGCGAGGCAAGATACTTGTGATGGGTAAAGAAATTCATGCTGCTCCTTGAGGCGAGGCAGATACTGATACTTGTAGTGTCCGCAACTGGCCGTCTCCGAGATGAGCTCCGGGCTCTCGTTCGTCCGCACCTAGACCATGGAGTTCGATTACAGGAGCTGGAATTCCAACCCGAGTAGGGGTTGAATTCTCGGCTGGGAACTCCCGGTTCCGTGAAAAATATTTACTTAGCTTACTGGTGATGAGGACGTCACCTGAATGTCTCGTATCAGTGGTGTGTTCTATCTTCATTCGATGTGTTTTACTAATATTCACAGCATCTACTCTTGGGTTTGTCTAGCGAATCGACAATGTGAAATAGATAATGACACTGGCGGAAATTAGCTACATACCGAAAATAGCGTGGTTTCAAACCTTCTCTTGGTTTATAACCGTGAATTTTGTTTCATTCGAATAAAATAGTGAGTAGATAATGAGGGTTGGTGGTATTCCAAGCTCCCTGTGAGCGGCTGGTGTGGTCCTGTGACTATCGTTTATACCAAGCTAAGCGAGGTGGTAAGGTGACGACCTAGTGTGGGGATCGGTTTCAAGCGAGGCGGTGTTGATGCGCTCGCTTCCCTCCCCCC
>Ga0207879_100211_pt1 | contig 16172 bp, 22 predicted proteins | sample LinPmetageLP24_FD_184045 | JGI IMG/M metagenome (GOLD analysis project Ga0207879, IMG submission 184045) | Marine viral communities from the Pacific Ocean - LP-24 (SPAdes) | ecosystem: Environmental > Aquatic > Marine > Oceanic | place: Pacific Ocean | collected 2009-08-30 | reverse complement strand
TAGAGCTGCCATGCGGAACACTTGACTGCTTCATGCCACGGCGGGCAGAAAGCGTATTGGAATCCTTGTTTGGAGAATCTCTGCTAGTAGATTGTGCTGTAGACTGTGCTGCTCTATCTTTGCGTGCTGATGCTGAAGGGCTTGTTGACTTGCCACAACACGTATCCACATGGCTCGATAGGACACTCTTGCAGATGCATCGGGCGGATTCGAGGTAAGAGGTGTACTTCTCAAAAGCCGCATGAAGATGGGTACTGCAAGCCTTTCTCAGGTGTCGACCATCCTCTCCGTGATCGTGCTGGTGCTTGTTGCCTTTGGAAGAGCCAGAGGTATAAGAGTGGACGTGGTGGTCGATGTGGTGTTTGCTGTCCAACGTGGAATTGTGGCCAGTATGATTGTGTTTAGAATGACCGTCGCTGGAGTGCTCGTCATGATCGAGTTCATGGTCACAACAGCCTCCCGATTTGGTGGCTTTATCCACCTTCGTATCTTCAGCGCAACTGCTGTCCCAGGCACCATCCTTCTCTGCTGAACGCATCTCTTAGCATAGAATCTAATTGGTAGGAAAAGGATAAAGGAACCCACGATTATTGGCCTCCTTTTCGCACGCAGCTTCGCATTCAATCGCGGCCGCGGTCTCGATGCACTTCTCTATCCGGGGACACATTAGCAATCTACTATGAAAAGATAGTTGCCGTATAGGCTTACCATCACATCCCGCTGCTGCCGTTGTTCCAACGTCTCCGCAACAACCAGTGGCAGGAAGTCCCGAGGCGCTCTTGAGAGCCGGCTGCTGTGGTGTGGGAGAGTCTGAGCAACAAGCAACATTAACAGTTGTCTGAGGCGCATGCTCAACCCCACAGCATCCATCGTTCTCGACGGCCAGCGGTTCGTTGGTTACAGTCTCTGAACAACAAGCGTCGGCACACCCTAACGGTGGGGATGCAGAGGACTCATTGACGTCTAGGGAAGCCATTGTGGCTGCAGTCGTCGTGAGGCGAGGTTAGTCGAACTAGTAGAGTACGATTGTGGTGTGCAGGTGTCCTTGGTAGAAAAAGGTAGTGTCTGACAGAATCTGGTGTGTTTGTTAGAAGGTATATGTAATTCAAATTTCCAACTCGAAGGAAAATAGCCGAAGGAACATCACGTGAGTGCCGAGAAAGGACGCGTAATCATTTGGGCGGAGGAGGGAGTGTTCCGAGGTCCCTACCTGGGCTAGGGCCGGGTCGATGCGGGAAATGAAACATCAAGATCTCCAAGACTTTGAGAACACGTGATCGCGTGACGTTTCATTACAAATTGCCCCAAAAAGCATGTCTCGAGTCGCTCCGATTCCATCAGATTGAAGGCTCTTGAGACCTTCAACTTCAACAAGAACAACAACAACGACGACAACAACGACAATGCGCCAACACGTGAGATCTCGCGCCCATGGCGGCAGGATATCAATGGCCGTTATCCTCTCCTATGCTTTGGACTGGGTCATAATTATCGCAACCGCCGCTGTTGGAGCTGTCTTCGCCAAGTTGACGCCAAATAAACGACCATTCTCAATCACCAATCCCGAAATCAGTTTCCCCTTCGTCACCAATGAAAAGATACCAACATGGTCTTTGGGTATCATCGCCTGCGTGGCTCCCGCAGCCATCATCATGGTGATGTGCCTCCTACTTGTCCCTGGACCAACGGTTCCAAGGTCAACACCAAAACGATTAATCTGGCAGAGGAAGTTATGGGAGTGGCATACGGGATGGCTGGGATTGGCACTGTCGTTGGCATCTTCTTTCATTATCACACAAGGGATGAAGAATCTGTTTGGAAAACCTCGACCAGATCTCCTCTCAAGATGCCAGGCCGATCTCGAGAACAAAGATAACTACGTTATCGGAGGATTCGCCAATATCAGCTCGGAGTTCCTTCTCTACTCTGCATCAATCTGCAAGAACCCAGACACATCAATGTTGAATGATGGATTCATGAGTTACCCCAGTGGACACGCATCCTTTGCTGCGGGCGGCTTAATCTACCTCAGTCTAATCATCGCCTCAAAACTCGCACTCACCATACCTTTCCTACCCGTGAGCACATACAGCTCTGATGAATCTCGTTTCTCCGCATTCCCTTCACGACTTCAGCAAAAGAAAACCCTCGAAGCGAAAGACGACAAAGATCTCTCTATGTCCCAGTCATCATTTCAGCCCTCAGGCCAGAATGATTTTGTCGTAGCTGCACGAAATCAAGCAGCGGCTCCCCCCGTATACCTCATCGTATTTGCGATTATCCCATGGTTCGCCTCGATCTACATTTCCGCAACTCGATATTCCGATTTCAGACATCACGGCTTCGATATCCTGTTTGGGTACGTAATCGGGCTGATCAGTTCCGTTTTCGCATTCCGCTACTACCATCTACCCATCAGTCGGGGTGCCGGTTGGTCCTGGGGCCCTCGATCCCAAGAAAGGAGTTTCTGGGCCGGTGTTGGAGTCGGGAATTACGCTGGATACAAGGACGACAGGGCATCAAGGGAGTCAATACCTATAACCGAAATGGACATGGAGAACGGACATTCCGAGAGACCGGTGAGCAACAATGTGCGTGTTGGCAGGAGCAGCATATCTGCAAAAGATGGAAAGGGAATAGCGCATTAACAATGGCCCAGGATAACATCGAACTTCTGACTATGCATCAACCAGCGTTTATCTGACAGGAGCAGACATAGAGGAACCAAACGCACGACGATTGTTTCAGAGGCCATTTGGGGATTGAGAGCGATTACCAGGTTATGTTTGTGTATAGTAGAGGATGGGTCCTAGGAAATAATGGATGTACCATAATGCTACGAAGTTGTATAAAATCATGTCAAAGGACTCAACTGGTGTCCGCACGAAGGCCTACCACGACGTGAATGATGGTGAGGCACATTTCTCTGCTGTGCTATCTGCCAGCACAACTCTTTTGGATATGCGCGATATCTGAATACCAAGTAGGAATCTTAATCACTGAAACGAGCTGCAGGTGATCTAAAAGCGATATTGCCTGGTTTGAAATTCCAGAACGTAATTAGGAAGTCACCACTTTGAGAACAAAAGGGTTCGTATATTGGGACAGAAGCAGGCCATAGCAGCATTCACCCCCCTCCTTACAATACAGGTCAACATTGTCCATATTGAATAAAAGCTAAAAACATGTAGTTTCCTCGCAGCCATCTGCACACCCGATTAGGCATGCGTCCTGATCTAGTCGCTCTAACTGACGCGGCAGTTCAGAGCCGTCTAGGCTTGTCGATGGCTGCGCCTGCCCTGCATGGTCGTGTTTATCGTTCAAGCAGAACTCAGGCTGAATGGTAGCGCTGTGTATCCCATATCCATGCAGACATTCTCGAACCGCCTTTGCTAGTATCATATATCTCACAGCAACCCCACCTTCCTCGATGGAGAAATCGAGTTGAAGGTGAAGGGACGCAACTGGTTGGGTCTCGCTCAACTGCCATAAGTGGATATGGTGGCAGTTGACAACTCCTGGGATCTCTTGAATATCATCTTTGATATCATTGATGTCAAGATGATCCGGGGTACCTTGTAACAGTATCTTGGCGCTGGCGGTAGTCAAAGGTATGGTCGTCTTCAAGATGATGACTGCGATAAAAAGGGAGACAGCAGGATCGGCATAGAACCGGCCAGACCATGGAGTAAGCCAGATAATGAGCGCCGATGCAATCACACCCACATTGCCAAGAGCATCTCCAATGACGTGCAAGATCATCGCACTGGTGCCCATATCAGTACCGCCGTTGGCTTTCTTCGCAAGCTTGCTGTGGTTGTGGTTGCTGTGCACAGCCCCCGACGGAGACCCTTTACCAGATCGGCTATACGTGTTCCGGCGCTTCTGGGAAGGGCTGCCACTTTTGCTCTTCACAAGTGGAGAAGTTTCGGAAGGCTCTTCAGCGGTATCGTCTTCGAACTCGTCCAAAACAGTGGCAGTCCCAGGTCCACTTGCAGTAGACTTGCTGGCGTGAATAATTCCTTGTCTGAAGCTTGCAGGATACATGCTCCCATCCACGATGCCTCCGAGTTTACTGCTTCGTCGTCTGTGTATATTCGAATTCGCACCTGTGTTACTCGAGGAAACGACCCGGACCTGTGAAGGTGTAACTGTTTGTATCCCACGTTAGCATTAGTGATCAACATTTCGAGACGGCTGCCCTTTTATAGCTTACCTGAATACTCTGCTTCAATTGCGCCAGCATGCCCGCTATATCCTTCCTCCACAGCGCGGACGTCGTCAACAGCGTCATCGTGCTCTGTTTCCCCGTGAGAGTGCCCTCCTAATACAAAGAACCCCGCAAGGTTTGAAGTAAGCCCCAACGAGCCAACGATAAGGATGAGTTTAGAGTTACTGATCTCAGGAGGATCCAGGAGACGGGTAATTGCTTCGAGGATGATGGAGAGGCAGAGGGCAATGAGGAAAACGGCATTGAAGAAGGCGCCAAGAATCTCTGCTCTTAGCCACTTCAGGAAGAGATTAGCATTGCACTGAGATTATCCATGGAGCAGACCTCGTACATACCCCGAATGAGTATTTGTCGGACCGTGGTTTCTGAGCAGCTTTTACAGCCCACAAGCCAACGAGGAGGGAGATGATGTCGTTGAGCTAAAGCGCTGTTAGTATAGCACACGCTCTCAACGCAAGAGTGCCGTCTCATCTCACCATATGAAAGGCATCTGCCATAAGAGCCAGAGAGCCCACGGCCATTCCAACACCTAGCTCCAACAGGAAGAAGGTCGCGTCAATAGCCAACATGACCGAAATTCGATTAGATTTTGACCACGCCATCGTGTCGTGAGTCTGGATAATCTAGGATGCGATGCAGTGTCCGTGAGGACAAGATACGAGGAATCTCTGATGAGCTGCTGGAATGCTTCTGGTGGGTGATGACCGCTGATGGGGAGGATGGCAGGACAGAACAAGAATCGCTTAGACTCTCCGCTGGTCAGAAAGAAGCGCCAAGAGATAATCTATGCCATAACGAGTTAATGCCGTCTTATCCTTGTCCTCCTTGTTGAGAAGGCCGCTGAGATCTGAAGCCATCGACTTTATCTCCCCCCTGGTTTGAATGTTATTATTCTGGTAGATTCCACGCGAGAAATTTAACATTTAGTTAACAGTAGGACAACGAGATGAACGTTGCCCTGTCTCATGTCCTGGGCGCGACCATCCAGACTGCTCTTCTCAATAACCCCCTAGTGGTCATCGTGGGATGGGGGCTTAGCAAGACAATAAACCTCAACTTCGAGCTTTTTGAGATTATTATCGGATCCAGTGCCTGCTTTAGGTGTACGTTCTTCAGTAGTCATTATGTTACTTTGTCCCTAACTCAGTAGTTTTTTGTCACCAAGACAGCTTTGAGTCCTCGGTTTTCGCTGGAAAGAAGTCACAAGGCAAGTCAGTTTGAATTGTCTGCGATCCCGCATGGCTTGGATAATTGCAGCAAAAGTTCAGGAAGCGAGAAAGCAGGAGGGGACGTTCTTCAGGAGCTCGGTATACATCGATATTTACACATTCTAACGACCTCAATGGTTGCTCTCCTACACTTACCATGCACGTAATGTGGCCATTCTGTGTGAAGCAACGTCCTTGGGCACGCCCTTGAACGGCTTCGTTGAGATATTATAATCCTCTTAGCCACAACATGTCAAGTCTTCGCAGAGACTCCCGCAACTGATTTGACAACTGGCAGTTTTGACTGGTCGCTGACGCAGACCATTCAATTCTCTACCGCCGTCGACTCCGATAGTCGTGGCAAGCTCGGGTTGAAGCGTGGTAGAATGAATTCCATAAGCATGCAGACACTCGTTAATAAGCCGTGCCTGATTCATGAAATTTGTAAGTGAATCGTTGGAAGTAAGGACATGCGCCGATGCCAGAGCTTTGTTCTGGCTCAAACGCCACGCGTGCAACTCGTGTATAGATATCACTCCTTCAACCTGCATGGCTTTTAGTAGTTGTAAATTTGATTGTAGGGCGTTTTAAGCTTGATCTACCTTTTCGAGATCGTGTTTAACATCATCAAGATTAACGCCGAGCGGCACGCTCTCGAGCAAGATCGTACCGCTATTTCTGACTAAAGGCCAGCTTGTGAGCAATTGGCAAAATAGTGATAAAAGATATAACTTACCAAGAGGTAATGCTGAAAGCAAGATCATTATCGCGATACCCATACTGACCCCAGGATCGGCGTAGAATCTCCCCTCGTATTTGGCTTTCCATATCACCGCAGCTGCAATAATAACACCTATGTTGTTGATAGCATCTCCAATCAAGTGTACTAGGACACCCATTATACCAAGATCGTGGCCCTTTCCTTTCGGTTCGATTACTTGATGGCGATGATCTTGATGGGGATGCGTTGTCTAGTACGTGTTAGCGTAATCTTGAAATATTTTGGATGGCGAGGAGCATAGCACTTACCTCTTGCAGCGTAGAAAGCTCGATGTTGTTATCAGTTTCGGCAGCAGCTGGAAGCTCGTTCGTGCCTTCGTGGTCGTGGTCATGTTCTAAGGGTTCGTGCTTCAGCTTCGCTCTGCCTGCGGGAGAGTGTAGTAATTTCATACCATGGAGGAACGTAACACTGATGATGTTCAACGTAAGACCAACACATCCCATTATTAAAATCAGCATTGGATTCTCGACCTCTGAATGTGGAATTAGTTGTGTAAACATAGCAGAGATGGTAGGTATACTTTGGAGTGACACAAATCGCTCTATTGACTGTAGAAAGATGCTAACACCGAGCGCAAGGAGAAAAACGCCATTGAAGAAGGCGCCTAGAAGCTGTGCCCTTTGCCAACCAAATGACAGCGCTTTAGGGGTGTTGTCGCGTTGCGAGATCTGGATTGAGCGTGTTGGTGAGCATACTAGGTAGGAATTGAAGCCATTTACCCTGAGTGCAACAAGAGCAACGATAAACCCAACTAAATCATTCATCTTGTAGAGTTCAGCCAACAAATCCAACTAAGTTGATTCGCAGATCCAGACATACATAGTGAAATGCATCAGCGACGAGAGCGAGTGAGTGAGTATAAAACCCGACTGAGAGCGCACTGCTAATTAGCCAGTAGACAAAATGAGTGTTCCTTTCGTCAATTAACACACCTGAAATCTCTGCAACGAAGAATGAGAACGATATGCCTATAATGATCAATAAACGTTGCGAGCGAGATAATTGGGAGGACATGGCCGATAATGGGCAAAAGCTGAAAAGTTGTTGGGAAAGAAGAATTGTATCAGGGGATGAAAAATGACAACGTGCTTCATATGACATAAGCGAACATTAATCGCTCATTCATGGCGCAGCCGCTCGCTAACGACTCGTAAGGACCTGCTCCCTGTGGACAGTAAAACGCCTTCTACTCTATCCACAAGTCACCATTCTCTTCACAACATTATCGTCCACAGTTCCCTCAACAACTCCTTCAAGATGTCGGGCATTCTCAGCAAAATCACTGACCAGATTTCTGGGCAAAAGCAGTCGACAGGGTCGCAGCAACCTTCATCTGGGCTCCTACACAAGATTACCGACGCTGTGACTGGACAGAAGCATCCTCAAGATTACCAGAACCAACCGAGATACAATGAAGGGGTACATGCTGGAGATCAAGGAGGATATGGCGGAAGTCGAGGTGGCCATGAAGGGTACCAAGGCGGGTATGGTGAGAATCGAGGCGGGCATGGAGGCTACGAGGGAGGATACGGCGGGAATCGAGGTGGCCATGAAGGGTACCGAGGCGGGTATGGTGAGAATCGAGGCGGGCATGGAGGCTACGAGGGAGGATACGGCGGGAATCGAGGTGGCCATGAAGGGTACCGAGGCGGGTATGGTGAGAATCGAGGCGGGTATGGAGGCTACGAGGGAGGATACGGCGGGAATCGAGGTGGCCATGAAGGGTACCGAGGCGGGTATGGTGAGAATCGAGGCGGGCATGGAGGCTACGAAAGAGGATACGGCGGGAATCGAGGTGGCCATGAAGGGTACCGAGGCGGGTATGGTGGGAATATAGGCGGGCATGGAGGGTACGAAGGAGGACACGGCGGGAATCAGGGTTAGCTTCAGCTGATAGTGTTAGGGTCAACTGTTATTGGCATCTTTACGTTTTTTGTTGAGTCTAATGCCTGTCCTGGTTCCCCTTCCCTTCGGTGAGATCTGAGCTGCTAAGATGAGACGCTCGTTGTCTGCTAAACATGCATAACTGTCAACACTCTGAACATTCAATCAGCAATGTAAATATGGTGGTTGTAGCTTTTGCGACTCATCGCACTACTGTACTTTCGTACTATAATTTTTTTTTAGGCGAAAGGGGACGAAGCCCATTTTGCAAGCGACTGTATTACTGCTTCAAGGAGTTAAAAATTCACGGCCCACAATAAACGCTTGCTTGGGCTCTGGTCCTATTAATTCGGATTCCAAGACTCTGGGCATCATTAGCATCCCCTGAAAGATTGGCAGACGCGCAATTGTGCCAGTATATAAATGATTCCGCTTGCCTGGGCAGAGCACCGAAGACACTTGATCAGGGCTGTGCTGGAACGCCCCTTGGCGGCTCCCCAGATGTTGTCCCCGACAGTCCCATGTTTTGGCTTACTCTAAACTTTGTAGGTTTGTCTCATCTTTCTCTGTCAGTCGTTATCCCAAAACATACAGATTTCCATCCATCCTGCAGGCTTTTGTGAGGAACTTGGTCAGCTAGTCAATCGTTCGTTGTGGACTCCCGAGGTCTCTCTTTTCCTTTGTTGTACGCCATCTACTATCGTTAAACATCCGGCATATTCGACATCATGAGGTGGAGCGCATTTGTATGTACGGGTTCGTTGTATGTGAGGGGAGTAGATGCGGCAATCAAACTAGACCTCACCTCGAGACAATCAATTGTCGACGCTGCTGGCACCGTTGCATTCGATTTGATGACCTACTACACGGGCAACAGAACTGGAGACACCCCTGGGAACTTGCCAGATCCATACTACTGGTGGGAGGCCGGTGCTATGTAATTTCCATCGAGGATCTAGCGGGATCTAGAGTCACTGTACTAACGGATACTCTGCAGGTTCGGAACGATGATCAACTACTGGTACTACACGGGAGACACAACATACAATGCGGTTACGAAGCAAGCCCTTCTACACCAGGCGGGAGACGATGGAAATTTCATGCCGTTGAATCAGACAAAGACACTGGGAAATGATGATCAGGGTTTTTGGGGAATGGCTGCAATGACCGCTGCGGAGACGGGATTCGACGACCCTCCAGAAGGCTCACCCGGATGGCTCGCCCTCGCCCAAGGAGTTTTCAACACACAAGTACCTCGATGGGACACGTCGACCTGCGGAGGTGGTCTCAGATGGCAGATTTTTACCTTCAACAGCGGATACACATATAAGAACAGTATTTCGAATGGTTGCTTCTTTAATATTGCTGCAAGATTAGCTTTGTATACGGGAAATGCAACTTATGCAGAATGGGCAGAGAAGACTTGGGTCTGGATGAATGACATAGGTCTCATCAACGAGAAGTACGAGGTCTTCGACGGAACGCAGAATACCGACAACTGTACCTCGAAAGATCACAACAAGTGGACCTATAACACCGGTATTTTCCTAATGGGCGCCGCCACCATGTACAACTATGTACGTTCTGTCCCTCCATGAAACCCTAACTTCAGCTAATGATGCACCAGACAAATGGCTCTGTGATCTGGAAAGAACGCACCGAGTCACTCATCACTGCTTCGAAAGCATTCTTCCTCAACGGCATTATGTATGAGCCTTGCGAACCGACAGGAAAGTGTAACGTCGATCAACGTTCGTTCAAAACATACTTCACTCGTCAGTTGGCAGCAACGGCCGAACTCGCTCCTTGGACGTACGACAATATCATGGCCGAGATCGAAACCTCTGCAATGGCCGCAGTGAAGACTTGCACAGCAGGGACCACGGGAACGCAGTGCGGATTAATGTGGACAACGGGGACGAATGACGGCAGTCTAGGTGTAGGAGAGCAGATGTCGGTGCTCGAGATCATACAAAGCAACCTGGTGGATCAGGCACCTGGGTGGAGGAGTGATGTGAAGGGGACGGGTACCAGTAGTGGGGACGCCAATGCAGGAAAGGGGAGCAAAACCGATTCATCACAGCTGGCACAGATTGTGATCACCACTGGTGACAGAGTCGGAGCTGGGATATTAACGGCGCTTGTAATTTGTGGCGTACTAGGAGGAAGCGCAACCATGATTTTGGGTGGTTAGGGTGGGGATTTGGAGGTGTATTGCATATCAGCATTTTTTATTTTGTGGAAAGTACTGGAAAGCAGTCATATTCCCCGTGTACTTGCAACCAAAATAGAGTTCTCTCAGCAAGTTTCCTTTTCTTTCTTGAATATGGGAATCAAATGTCTTCTGTCATCAGTCCATTGGCATCGTTCCATCATGAACATGGGATGATGTTCCCTGGCGGACAAGGTCAAGAAAAGATACATTGCAAGCTTCCAAACATGTCCCGCGCCGAGGAATCCGGTGACATTACTCGTCACCACCAGCTCAAACAGGACACTTGTAAGGGAAGGGGGAGGGAGTGAAGCAGCAAGAGCCAAGAGTATCGGTGCATCTGGACACCAGTATTAGTGTAGCTTGACGAAAGAGAAGTAGATCTGCAAATACAGATGTGCATGATGGCGAATAATATGCAAAATATGACACTCCGTGAGGCTGCCTCGATCCACCACCGCAAGGGATCCGACCAGGGTAACCACAGCTGCCCCAATGCCACAGATGGCCAGTGATTACGGGTAACAAAGCATGCTCAAGGCGGTGTTGAGGAAGTGAAAATGGCACCTGCATTAGCAAAGAGCCAGGTCAGCTCCTTCTTACCCCCTAAGATTCGCGGCCAGGATGGGCTATGGAAAGTGCTTTCGAGGGCCTTGAAGTACCAAATCCAACTCACTGAAGTATATATATAATTCTCGGGAGCTGCACTAATCTATAGTACAACCATTCTCAGTTCCAGTCCTCACAGTCAACCTGTCTGACAATCACAAGCTTCGAGCGCTTCAACCTAGTGGGAATACGCAGTTTGATCATGCTGTAAGTGCTGGAAACCGAGACTTCAATAGGATTACAGATCGTACTCACGGAATGCTCGATGCAGGAGCCCCGCATTCTTGCTGGTGGAATGTTGCCAGGTCAGTATCTCCATTATCAGCTCCGCCACTTGGGGTTAGTTGATGCTCAATAATGTCTTGAGGGATAGAAAATCTCGTTTCTTGCCAGTGCAAGAGATGAGGATGGGTCAGGTCTCCCCACGAAAGATTGCGATGACATCGCGTCGTCCTTGCGATGGAATTCCGGAACTCTCAGAGCTTCATTACGAGATGCTCAAACTCGCCGTCGAGGCCGTTACGGATCTCTGGGCGGCTAGGCAATGATACAAACCTGCTCCATCTGCTTGTTGTATTTTTGCTTGGCTTCAGCATGCGAATTTGAAATCGCTACTGGAAGCGAAGTGCCACGCTGCACAGCTAGGCAAGACCTCTTCGCCAGCTTCAAGGTACTCCGCGATCTCTTACCCTGCCTTAATGAGAATATTATTCAGATCTACGGAACATCTATACGCGCCTTCGTCACTATAAGTCCAGACCCGAGTGGGCCAGGCCTTGCCCAACAAGTCTTGTCAGTTCAGTGATTGCCAGTCTACGTCGACAGTGCAAGCCATGAAAGGCTCCACCGGTGGCAACTCCAAACCAGTTGCATGTGAATTTATATCTTGGCACGAGAACAATTGTAGGATATCACAGTCGAAGAGAGTCGGATTGGTGTGGTTTTGGTAAGGCCAAGGAAGACCCACACATGCGATACACGCTACGCGCAATTGACGTTCCCTACAGGCTGTGGCAGGGTGTGGTCATTCACAATGCATGGGTAATAGCCGTTGTTACGCCCAGTGTTGGGGCCAGAGGCTCGCGCCCAGCCTCGCGCACGCCCCTGCCAAATATCCAGTGGATATGTTCCTATTTCAAGCACTGGAAAGCCAAATTCTCTAACGGGAGCAAACGAGGGAAACACTCCCTGCGCATCTTGGCAGCATTGACACCTGCAAGCTGCCAATGGGGAGCCTGCAACAGCACTCGCGTCCATCAACCCAAATCCATTATCTCTTGGCCTTCCATTTTAGGGCTCAATCTTGAGGCTCTTCTACGTTTGTGTCCTGACTTAGCTGTTATAGAGTATATCTTTCAAACGGACCCACTACGTGCTCAGAACCATGAGTATCCCTCTGGTATCGTCTTGGGTGTGATTCAACAGGCTAAGGGGTGACTCGTGAGGTGGAGAGGCCGGTTGCTATTGATATCTAACGGGTCCATCTCTGTCACTCCCAACGACGTCTTAATCATGCGATGGTTCCCCTCTTATAATTAATTTGCCTAGCTGTGCTCTTCATTTCATTATGTCTTACCAGGCCGGTCCTAACCCTATCGACGAGCTCGTTCAATACAAGAAGGCTGTGCTCCGTGACGACAGGAGAGATACCCGGATCCGCGGAAGCATCGAAGCCACACTCGAGTTCTTCAAGACAAAGAGTTCTACTCCTCCTCTTCCTCCTCCTCCCTTCGCCAGCAGGTCTGCGTCTCCAACAAACTCCCCATTGGGCCTTTCCAACACTATGTCTTATCCTCAGATTTCTCGACCGATGGTGGTTCAATTACCTGGTGCATACAACAACGAGTACAACGACATGCAGAAGGACCCTGATGACTTCAAGGACTTCAAGGGCGAGAATATGGATATCGAGGCCAAGCCAGCCGGCAACCATCACGATGACCATCATGGTATATCTCCCGGGCCTCACACATTGAAGGAACGTCTAAAGCATTTCACATTTTCGTGGTACGCCTTCACCATGGCGACAGGTGGAACGGCTTTGACTCTTTCTGTTATTCCAAATCGCTTCTCCGGCCTCACTGGACTTGGTACCTTCATGTTCCTTATGAACATCTTCTTCTCCCTTGGCGTTACCTCTGCCATGATCGCTCGCTTCATGATCTACCCAGAAATCTTCACCAGCTGCTTCACGAATTTCCACGAAGGTGTCTTCAGCGCCACCTTTTGGCTCACATGTGCTACTATGATTACCAACACCGTCGCATACGGCATTCCTAACACCGGGCCATGGCTTATAGAAGCTCTTCGAATCGCATTCTGGGTTTACACCATCTGTGCTACACTTCACGCAACCATTTATTACCAGATTATCTTCGTCAACCAGCAACTCAAGATCACCAACGTACTTCCCGGTTGGGTCCTTCCTATGTTCCCTGCCATGCTGGTCGGAACTCTCGCCGGAGCCATCGCTAAGACACAACCCCCCGAGCACGCCCTCCCAATGCTCGTTGCTGGACTTTCATATCAAGGCTTCGGTTTCTTCATGGCACTTTTCATGTACCCTCTTTACTTCGGACGTCTCCTCACATCCGGTATTCCAGCCTACCTCTCTCGCCCAGCCATGTTCATCGCCGTCGGCCCACCGGCCTTCACATCTCTCGCTTTCATCAACATGGCTCAAGACGTGCAAGTCACTAAGATGTTCGACGGCTACACAAAGCTCCAGGGTGTTTCCAACCAAGCCCTCATCCCGGACTTTTTCTCCATTATGGCCCTCGTCATGGCTATCTTCCTCTGGGTGCTCGCCTTCTGGTTCTTCGTCATGGCCTTCATCGCTATGGTCGACGGTATCCCACACAACGACTTCCATCTCAACTGGTACGCAAAGGTCTTCCCTAACGTCGGCTTCACCATCGCAACCATCAAGATCGGCGAGAGGCTCGATAGTCCTGCCATCCAGCTTGTCGGAACCGGCATGGCGGCCGTGCTGTTCTTCTCGTGGTGCCTGGTCTTCTTTTGCCACATCAAGGCTTTCGTCGGTCATATGATCTGCTGGCCTGGACGCGACGAGGACGCCCATTAAACCACGTCAACGCCATCGACAACAGACGGGAGTGGGAACACGGGAACTGGGTTGGCATAGAATATGATGGCAAGGGACTGGTTCGGATCGGATCGGACCCTGGGCACACGGATTGGCTGGCATAGCGGGCGGGCGTTGGGAAGGGGGCCGGGCAACAACGTGGGGTCATCCTGTCGTTACCGAGAGATCAGAAACACCATACGTATGAGCGCAGGTACACTGTGAGTTCACGCACTTGTTTGCTTTGTTTTGTTTATAGATCAGGTGGTCTTGGAAACGAGCAGCGAGAGAGTATAGTTAGCCAGCCAGACAGACAGACTAGAGTCCCACAGACTACAGTTAGCTTACACAATAGACTGGATGGGATATAGAACTTAGACATGATACCCCTTAGACGTAGAAATTGGGAGACGGTATGTGTCAGTTGGCGGGGTTGTGTGCAGTAAACAGGATTCGACTGATTAATTGAGACTACACCTACTGAGGCTTTATAAGCCATCTAAACGATAGGTAGCCGTAGGCTCCAATATTAAAAGCTAGGCAGAAATGACACTTATGATAGATGAATCAATTATGTGATTCATCTTGTGACTCATACCAACCAACTGTATGGAGAAAAAAGTTTTTTTATTTTGATTTCTTCTTGTATGTAGATTGGCTGGCTAGCGCATATAGATAGAACTTAAAATATATTAATATATGGGAACTTGAAAATGTGTGGATTCCATTGTCTCCATCGCATTGTGAGTTCGTGGATAAGGATTATAGCTAACAAGAGTCAAGTAGGAACCCCTAGCTGAATGGGAGGTAGACAAAATCGTCGAAAGCAAGTAAGGACATGGAAAATCGCCGTTCCAAACAAACAAGAAACCGCCTGAGAAGATCAACCAAGAATTAGCTAGACTATCTCCAAAGGATAGATGATCGAGAATCTTCCGAGGCCGGGCAAAAACTACAGATATGGATACGAACAGATACTTTATTATCAACTTCATTCCAACCTTGATAGTTCCTACTCCGTGCCCTGAGGCTCCCCCTAGCAAATGCAGACAAGAAGGCAGCACCTGCTCCAAGTGATTTGGACAAAATGTGTGGCCACTAACCGAGTCAATTACCGGCTGGATCATCCCCGAAAACTTCTAAGATTCCTGCAGCTCATCAAATCTGAAGATGCCGGGTTTCAGTGCTCGTCCACTCCTTCCCACACGCCTCGGACGAGAAGTCAGCACCTTGGAATCGCCTTTGGGCCTGCGACCTGTAGCGCTGATCGGTATGTGGATAGTCAGTTAGCGTTTACGACCACCCGGGCAGAATACTTCCCTGGATTGCGCCATCTCATCATAAAATTATGCCCAGCTCCTCTCATAGCCTCCAGATTCCCTTGAGGGAGAAGAGCGAAGTCCTTCTTGAGGGCTGTGCAAACAGGGCGAGTTTCCCTTGTTACTACCCCGACGTCCCCAGAACCGGGAATTGGTCATGCATAGGTATTACTACCAGGTACTACTACTACCTCGACGTCCCCAGAGCCGGGAATTGGTTATGCATAGGTAATGGTACGAAAGGGTACCAGGTAGCACTAACCCGGAACCCCGCATTTCTAAGAAAGGGACCAGGTAAAGCAAAAGGGACAAGGGATAGTCGGAACTCAGCTTGGACAGAAAGATCGACCTGCGAATAGTGAAGGTTATTTGTCAAGGCTGTTCAGGTTCTATGATAAACAATGCCCAAGACAATAGTACACTTGTGGAACTCCTATAGTGTAAGAGAAACCCCAACCCTCTAAACACAATACACAGTATCCCAGATTTCGTCCCAACCCCCCCCAGCCAGCACAGTATGCGGCCCTCTCCATTCGTGTTTCCAACTCTTTTTTTTTCGTAAGGCTGAAGCTTGAAATACGGAGCCGTCGGGGTGCATCTATCTCCAAGAGTCTGCTCGTTTGCAATTTTGATCCTCTTGTTGAGCTCGTCGTCGCTTAGCTTGCCAGCTTCGGGACTTGTCGTTGCCCATGCTAGCAGCGGACTCGAACTTGGAGGTTTGTAGGGGAGAAAAGTGTGTTGCGTAGATCAAGGAGGATAATGCAAGACGACGACAACGGAGAGCATTCGAGGAAGTTGGTATTGAAGGAGAATCTCGATCAACGCCTTTGGCTGTGACGGAAT
>Ga0207879_100206_pt1 | contig 17274 bp, 17 predicted proteins | sample LinPmetageLP24_FD_184045 | JGI IMG/M metagenome (GOLD analysis project Ga0207879, IMG submission 184045) | Marine viral communities from the Pacific Ocean - LP-24 (SPAdes) | ecosystem: Environmental > Aquatic > Marine > Oceanic | place: Pacific Ocean | collected 2009-08-30 | reverse complement strand
ACGTCGCGTGATACTGCATCCTCTGCTACAACTAGGCTGTAGATGCTTGTTGCCCATTCCGGGAGCTCTGCCATGTTTGGATCTGTGATGCCGTGTTCTGCAAAAAAAAAAAAAAAAAAAAAAAAAAAATCTGAACTATTTTCTCGTGCGAAATTGGAAAAGGCGGGTTCCAAAAGGGATGGAGTTGGAGTCATCAGTGTGTGAAGTAATCCAAATGGCAGCTTCGTAGGATAGATGTGATAATTGAAGGCGGGACCACCCAAGAGCTGAGATCCCGGTCTCTTGTAATCCAGTCTTTCTCAAAACCCAAGATTCAAAAATCGGTCAATGGAAACTCCAAGGTACGGTTTGACACATCAGTCCACCTTTTGTAATTGTGCCCTGGTAAGTTAATGTGTAAGCCTATCTTCTTCGCAGAAGTCCCGCCTTGTGAATGGCTCTCTGCTCCCTTTGTGACATATCCTTTAGACGGTATATCTGGCAAAAGAGCAGTCGATGTTGAATTTGCGCTGTCTTGAGCTGCGATCTGCGACAAAGGCCAATGGTTGGTCTCGTCATACGACTCCAGTTGGCATTGAGCGTTGCAACGCACCATATCTGCTGCTGTGAGTTTGTCCACGTTGTAGATCTTCTGGCAGCATTCCTGGGAACCATGGTTGGAAGTTGACTAATGACGTCGCGTTTGAGAACAGCCTCCACTGTGATCTCAGGAAAATCTTTTCGAAATCTAGACTTCTTTGAAAGGTGGCCTTCCTGCAGTAAAGCTGGCGGGACGTGCTGCAACCTCTCGGACGTCGTGAGTGGATGGCGGTGATATTGAGTAGCTGAGTATGCTTTGGAAAGAAATCCACTCGGTCAGCAAGAAGTGCCAAGTATGCAGACTACGGCGACTGATAAATAAATTTGATCTTACTTGTGATGATGTTTCCTATCTCTTCGGGAACTCTCTTCACCTGTGATAATACCTCGATAGAACAAGAAAATCAGAAGTCTCTCAAAATGAACATCCGACTTGGAGTGGGGCATCGTCACTCCTTTAACATCGTGGTTTGTACTGGCGAACATTTTCCTGCTCATTATCGATACCACTCTGTAGTCTTGGAGAATATGTCAATATGATCCCCGCTGCTTCAGTTTTGGACCGCTCGCGGTCTTTGAAGACTTTGGGGAGGTCAAACTTCGTACAGAGGGCGCAGGGGGCATCATTGAGAGAAAATTACACGACGGGCAGGGGCTGAAGCGCAGAACAGGAAGGTAAGATTAGCCTGATTATGTGAGTCCAGTTCAAGTTGGTTGCTGCACATAAATATTACTGCCGTCAAATCCAGATCTCAAAAATTCCTTTATGATGAACTAGTGTAGGACGTGAGACGCTTTGAGTTCGCTTCCATTTCTCAATGTCCCTGAAATACAAATATGCTCGTAACATGCTCAAGCATCCTCAGATACTTCGAAAGAAACACGAAAGAAGAGAAGTAGAAACGAAGCTCCCTTGAGCTATAAACAAGAAAACAATGACAAAGCTCCCATGAGCTCAGTCAAAAAGGGCTCCCGTGAGCCCTAGCATAAAAAGGCTTTGCTCCCGTGAGCTCACTTAAGCACATAGAGAGCCTAGGTCCCCTACCCCACCACTATCATCACCGCCGCCTCCTGGTCTATTGATCCAGTTGTTGGGGCAGTGGATTGCCAAATGGTACCCGTAGCAAATGAAACACTGACCTCTGTTAGCATCTCGCAGCGCTGGAATACGAGTCTTCGCATTTTGTGGACATTGTCTGGCTCTGTGGTTTCGGGAGTAGCAAATGAAGCATTCTCCATTCGATGGTCGCTTGTTGTGTTCGTATCTCTCCTCAAGTTCTCCGTCAGGGTAGTAAGCGTAATCGATTCCAAGTCGTCGCGCGAGAACTACGCTGTCGTCAATATCTCTCTGCTGCTGCCGACGTTGGCGCGCCTCAACAACGCTGTCTTCGATATCTCGTCGTCGGGCATTGACTACGCTATCGTCAATAACTCTATGATGTCTGCTTCTGCGTGCTTCAGGAACTCCATCCTCTACGTCTCCAACACTCGAGGCGGAAATGTGTTCACCTTCTCCATCGGCAGATGGAATTCTGTCGTGATCTTGTTGATCCGATGGATCGAGTCTCGCTGCAGACTGCTCTCGTGCTTCGTCTGGGATGCTATCTAGCCACCGGTGTACTCTCAGCCGGATGGTAGCAAGTTCTGTCGCAGTAATTTCACCGCTGATGATCGCATTGTCACGGGTCTGGTCGCTTGAAGACGATGGTGGAGGAGGAGGTTCCATCTCGATCTCAAATCTATTGAAAATGATGTAGAGGGAAGGAGAATAAGAAGCGGCGGAAGGATTTCTGTTGACTTCCCTGCTCCTCCTCGCTTAATTTGTGGGCTGGCCTGACGCTAGTGTTCCTTCCTAATATGAACTACTCAGAAATCAGGCCTGTGCACTTCAATTTGCTTTACGACGAGGGTGAATGGGAGATCATTCAATGTTCTTATCATGATATAGGACCTTGCTGACATGTAGAAGATTAGTATAGACCAAGTTGCACCGCCTTGGAGTGATTGCGCGAGGAAGCATTTCAACAGACTTCTGAGAGATGTAGCATCCACAGCTCCTGACTTCACCATCAGCCGTGAATACAATCAGTAATGAGGTAGTAGAGAAGTTCCTAGACACTGGCCACTTTATGTATCCGCATGTTCTAAATTACTGCTCCTTGGCTCATTTCCAGCGCTCTTCAATTCACGGCCCGCAGCGCCTCCCTCTACCTCTGACCAGAAGAATCTCTGACCACTTTCCGCTCTATTATTCTATCTCAGCCCTCAATAATCAATTACTTAGTCAAAGCCTGTGATCAGCATCTCGACTTCGTCAGTCCTGCGTCTCAGTCTGTTCAAAATACCTTCACCACTCTTCGCCTTCACGAGCCATTGTGTTATCTGCAGCTCGCCGGATCACCTCATTATTGAGGTCACAGTTGAAGCCGATGCAGCAACGATTTGGTTGACTTATAAATTTACATAGTCTAACATTGCAAAGCCTAGAAATTTGTTTTTAATCGCTGACATCATCATCTTCCGAGCCCTCGTCCTCATTGTGAGCAGAATAGTCGAACTTATCATCCTCATCACAAACAGGGTCATAGACTGCATCATGAAACTCGTCGTGACCTTCATCATCATCATCATCATCATCATCATCATCATCCAACTGCTCTGCTACAACTCGTGCCTTCGCCACAGGTGCATTCTTGGAGCAGCCTTCAGCTTCAAGCTGACGGAAGAAAGGATGGTTCTCTGACAACTGTTTGCCTTGGCAGATGTATCCCCTAAAACAGTGAGGTTAGTGAGAATCCTCAAGTCACTGAAGATTTGAACTTACATTGGAGTCTCTGCAAAATCCTGTCCTTTACGTCTCACTGCCAACCACTCTTGGAGAAAAGCAAGAGGCTTCCTGGTGAAATTTTTCCGAGTCTTCACATCTCCGCCATTCTCTTTGCTCTCGTTTGCCGCAGACTCCTCGCTGGTTTGGATATCTTCAACATCTTCGTCCTCCTCGATTCTGCTCGTGGTTTCCTTGACGCCCAAAAAAGCAAGAATAGAGCTGTATTCAGCGAAGTTGAAGTACAGTCGTCCAGAGTAGATTCCCAATTCGGTATGAAGCCAAGTTGGAGCCTCCCAATTTGATGGAAGGGCGGGAACTGCGTAATATTTGAGGTCGTTGAAGTGGAGCATTTTTCGAGTAATAGGAGCTGCGTATGACAGGATATGGCTAGCAGGGAAGGTTACGTTTTGCAATCTGGTCAATAGCTGCTCGGCTTCTTCCGGGACGATGATTATTGCAACGTCCGCGACAGTGCTGAAGAGAACCCATTGAACTGGACGTTGGAAATTGTCGTATGCCGTATCTCCTGGCTGCACCTTCACAGTTCTCATGAATTCGGTTGAAACGTAAGGCTTGCCGGAAGTTCCGAGGTTGCTGACTCCAAATTTCTTGCCAATAGAGAACCGCTGCATCGTAGCAAACGCAAGCTCATAAGCTGCCGAATCTGCAGCCATTCTCCCAGTACTGGCGAATGTAAAGAGATCTCTGTGCATTGGAGTGGGTTTCCAAGGGACATAGTGGACTGGGACTTGTACTTCACGCACAGCCTCCACTTCATACGCGACTTCTCGCTCCTGCTCTACTTCTTGAAGTGCCGATCCATTCACAGCATTAGCATTATCTTGGTATCCATCACGATCCTCTTGAAGCTTTTCGACCAGAACTCGCAGTTCCGGCGCGTACTTGTCGATGGCTGACTTTGCTCTCATGTTAGGCCCGTAAAGCTGCTCTAGAGTCTGCTGTTCAAGCTGTCTGAGGCAACCGAGGTAGACCTCGCGCTGATTGGGATCACTAAGATGTGGTGGGTGATCTAATTCAGCTTGTGCTCTTCGACAAAAATCGGCACCCTGTGAGAAGTACAGTGGCTGGAGCTGCTCAATTCCTCGACATGTTTGCTCTAGCAGCCAACGGACCACATCGTATGAGGTGATATCTTCCCATGTCATCTTACGACTGAGGTCTAGAATGCTCTGATTGACTTCCGGTGGAGCAAAAAAGGTAATTGACTAGGTAGTGCCAAGTTGCCTCAATCGCATAGCAGCTGCTATAGGTTAGTAAACGACTCTGAAACGCTTAACTTACCTGATTTCGATGCCAGGCTTTCTTGGAAAAATGAGGTTGGCAGAATCATCGTACCAAATACTCTTGGTGCATAGGAGAGGGAGGGTGTGCACGGACCTTGAACAGTGTGATCCTTGGTTTGTCCAATTCCAAGGGTCAGAGCTCCACGAGCATCTGCTGGCATCTTCAGATCTGTTCCTCTTGTATGGGCTTCATCCATGTATACCAGGCAGCCACTCAGGTCATCTGCAAATGGCGTGGCTATCAGTGGAGTTTGTCGAGCATAATTGTTGCGGTAAATAACCATCGGCTTGCTGCTTTCATTGAAATAAATTGCAGCTTGTGCTTCAAGGTCGATGTCGAGCCAAGCTCTGACCAGATCAATGTTACTCATTTCAAGTATCTGAGCACCAGCATCAATGAGCACTCTGATTTTTGGGCCTTTCGCTGCATGAATTTTGTGGAGCAGAGCAATCTCCGATATATGTCTACCAAAATTATCAGCAGCAAGGATATATCTTTGATTGCGAAGCAGATATGTCAAGACTTCAGCATTAGTGTGTGCAAGACCTTGTAGATCGTGCTGTTGAATTGTCATTGGAAGCATTCGCTTGCCATCATTGGTACCACTGAAACCTGTGGTCAAGCGTTTGCTCGATGTCGTAGAAGCTAGAGGTATATCCCACCCGGACTGTACATTTGTCAGCACTGCTCTCATTTCATCATGCTGTGTCAGCCCCAATAACTGAAGTCACCAATCAAAAGCCCATGAAATGGGTGAAAGCTCGGAAATACGTACAGCCTGAAGCTTGACTTGGAACTGCTTCGCGTGTCGAGGAAATACAAAATTATTCAAGAAGTAGTCAATCACAACGACATTATATCGAAGATGACTTAGAACTTCCGTAAGCTGAATCTCGTCATCGACATTGATCGCGCTCCACTCTCTCAAGGCATCGGGAAGGCTTGACTTTTGAGAAAAACGGTCATATACTTGGTTTGGGTCGTCGCACTTCAGAACATGTTCAAGTGTCTGGCTTAGATGTGCCATGCTGAGACCATCGTAGTAAAAGGCTAAGCACGTGAATAGAATGGCAACATCTGGGTGGCCCCATTCTGCTTGGTCGCTAGGCTGTCCATTCGTCAGCTGTTGATGGCAATTTCTAACCTCCTATAACAGGACATTCAAACTTACAGTTCCTTTGGCATGGTATGGTACAGCGATAGGATCGCGAGTCGGGTGTAGCCCATACTGAACATTCCAGCGCTTTTTGAGTGTCATGAGCAGAATTCGATGGACAAACAGGCCTCGCAATAGATGCATCGACTGTCGTAGTGGACGCTTGTCTCTGAACATCTTGTTCACACGCTCCCATGTTTGTTTCTTGACTTTTGGCTGAGAGATATAGTCACGAATGATTTGACGCTCACGTTGTGTGCAATCTGCTGGGAAGATAGAAGATCGGCCACGGTATATATCGTCGATAAGTCTTGAGATACTGAGGAAAAGGTTAGCGATTATAATTGCTAGCCTGTGCATCATGCAGATATCTCTGTCGAGATTGGCAAGTGCAGGTGGGAAATGGAATGATGAGCATTTCTCCAATACTCACAGCTCGTCCTCGACATCCTTTCGCAGAAAGAACATTACAGGGAAGCCTCCTTGCTCTCGCCGGACAACTTCAATACTGCGTGGGTAGGATTTCTGCAGCTCATACAAGTGGCCATCAACTCTGCTGAGCAGGGTTTCGATGACTTCCCAGCGGACGGGGTGCCCATCTACTGTTTTCTGCGATCCCTGAATTGGTGAAAATCAGCACTGACTAATCGAAGACTAACCAAGGGAGGAGTGACATACAGAAGGGTATATTAGCTGCGTACGCAATGCTAGAATACTGTCACATTCATCAATGATGTCCCGCGACCGCTGAGATAGCCAGCTCTGGACCTGAATCATCGACTTCGCTTCTGGGATTCGACCATCGGATAGTCGTTGAAGACCCGACAGCTTAAATGAAAGTAAATGCTCTGGTAGTGCGATAACCACACCTGACGACTCTTGCATATTTCGGTGTATGTCCAGAAATACTCCAATAGTGTCAAAATCGGTGGAGGTCTTGCGCGAGAATCGGACATGCCGTAATTCTCGGCCGATCAGCCCTCCAAGTCTGGCATGGAGTAGCTGTCCCGTCTGTAGCAACAATGATTTGGGAACAATTACTCGGAGAAGATCTTTAGAGTCTGCCAGTACAGCAGCAGCCATAGGTATGATGCAGGAAGTTTTTCCTTGACCCTGCAATAATTAGAGTTATACTAAACAACGATCCTTCAGAAGAGGGGGTCGGGCAATGGCACACTTACCATATTCATCTGCAGGACCGAATTGGAATCAGAAGCAGGAGAGATAGTTGCAAGTGCCACATCGATTTGGCCCGGACGAATCAAGACATTCGCATCGATCTCTAGAAGAACCCAGTCTGGATGCTGGGACGGATTCCAATTATGATGGCCCGTATTTTCTTGTTCTTCGGCGAGACGGTGCAAATTACCCTTCTTGGAAGCATCCTCTAGTCGCAGTAGTCGTTGCAAGGCCGTAATAGACAATGCATATTTCACCAAAATGTCCCGCAATCTATCGGTAAATGGAATTTTCGAGGTCGAACGGAGTGTTTCTAGAATCGTGACTGGCTTGACAGACGGCCACATCCCACCATGCTTGAGCCAATAGACACCCTCATAGTTGCTGCTCTCCAATATAGCATTGATACCCTGCAACTTGCTTTGCGTGTCCACTTTGGCTTCGCCTATTGCTGCCAAAAGTTGTTGGGGGCTGATTGCTGAGGGCCGTGATAAAGACTTGAAGTTGGACTGTTTTAATGCAGCCAAGCTTCTGCCAAGATCCTCTCCGTATCTTCTTTCAACAGTCGAGCTTGATTGATTAGTAATGGCCATAATATGCTGAAGCTGCTGGATCTCATTCAGAGGAAGCGTAGGCAGCGACTTAAGCCCTTGACGGTTGGGCAGGACCTGTTGATGGACGGAATACTGCGTATGCTTTTGTAGGCTTCCGAATCCCGTATCACTGAGATTGGTAAAAGTGTCCGATCTGACTTCTAGTAAGATCTCAGGCAGAGTGAGTAGAATTGGTGCTGGTTTGATAACTGAGAAGGTTTCAAGCTGTTGGGAATCAAAGTCCACGAGTTCGCAAGTCTCCTTCTCATTCCTACGATGCTTGTCTAGAATCAGCTGTACTTGGGACACGTAGGCAGAAAGCTCCAAGTTCCGAAATAGCCTCAGCCACTCCTGACGGATGACCCCAATAGCCTCACCCATGTTGATGAGGACAGGGGTGGTAAAACCATCAAGATTAGGCTCAGCACAAGGCCATTGTCTCAGCAGGAAATCCGCGAGAACCTTTTTATCCTTTTCGAGCTGTTGGTTGTGGGCGAGCTCTGCTGCTTCGAGTCTCTTTCGCCACTTATGACTGATGTTGAACTCGGCTGTTGTACGTTCATCGCCACCGTACTTTACCAGGCATGGTTCCAGAAGCTGCTTAACGTATGCGAGATTTGGCACTTGGTCCGGTCGAAAGGCACAATAGGCTGGATGTGCTGGTGGATCAGGTAGCTTGAGATCATGAATGACCGAATACGCAATTAAGGTTCGGAGCGCAGCAATGTTCGCATCTGAGCGAAAGGACATTGTGCCCAACAGAAAAGTCAGTTGATAAACATCATCACACGTTGAGTTGCGACAAAAAGTAGCCAATGATCCCCAGTCATTTTGCCAATCGACCTCTAGAGCATCAGTCAAGAGCGCCTTATCAAAAGGAGCGGTATAACCCTGGAAGTTGGACCAATCCTGTAGAATACCAGCGAAATCTTGAGTGGTTTTCAGTAAGCTGGGCCATTTTTGAAGCAGACTGGCGCATTCTGCAACGTTAGCCCGTCTTCGAGTGATTTTCGCGTCTCTGGCAACGTAAATCTCCTTCTCGATAGGTGATAAGAGATCTGCGGAAGTTGCCCGAGAGTAGCATTGATGTCGGAGCTGACTGCGGAAGACTAGATGGGTAGGGCCAGACGGGCTTAGCGGCTCAAGTTCAACCTTTGTCAGGGCAAATTTGGACAATTCCTCGGACTTCCGTAAGATGTCTTCGACCAAGCATCGGAAGCCATCATATTGAATATTCGTCGTGAGTTTATCATCCCTGCAGGAAGATATTAGCAAGTGAGTTTCTGACAGTCAGGTTTCAATGAGCGGAACTATTCAAGTGAGACTGAAACAATGAAAATTACACTTGCCAAGTGGTCTGTTGCATGACCTTGGAGTTCCTTCGGTAGTATCCTCGCAATGGAGTTGATCTTGAGATCAGCTGTAGTCCACGATAGGGGCCAGGCGTAACGGGAATCCATGGCTGCAAAGTACCCGACTTTAAGCAGTGAATTGCTTCCTCGGTTCCTGTGCGACCCGTCAGGGGATCTGGGACTACAAAAGAAGTGTATGCGTGATATGCTGCCTTCAGGTAAAGCAGACGAGGCTCCGCAGCACAATCCAGACGTCCGAGTGTATCGTTGATGACATATCTTCCATAATCTCCGTTATTGCTGACAGTCATTGAGATGTGCGGACCGAATATTTCGGTTCTGACATCCCCCATTGGAACCAAAATACTTCGCTGGCGCAGTGGAACCGAGAATAGATGACCCGTAAACGGATCCCTCTGTTTTGCGACATCCCTCAAAACAACTGGCACGCAAGCCATACCAGGTGCCAGCATCTTGATCTACTCCATGGATTAGTATGATACGATGACATCCTGAAACCCGATGTAACAACACTAAGGAGACTTGCCTGGGTCTATTTCAGCTCTCAGCTGAGAGCACTCAAGATAGCCTCGCCGGTTGACGAAGAACAGAAGTTCTAGGCGGCGGAGCTCAACTGTCAAGCGGCTGCCAATCGACTTGGGTTGATACATCGTGATATAGCGTTGGTATTCAAACCCAGCGAATATGTCAGCCACAAGTTTGAATGCATGAGAATAGGGATCAACCAAGGTGAGCTTTGGTGTTGTCGCCTGAGACGATCGGATATCAAGACGCCAATTGCCTACTTTTGATATCCACATTGACCGGATTGGGCGTATCTCGATGATGCAAGTCTTGAGATCCAGCCAATGCACGCAGTCATCAACCAAGGTCGCAGGCAAATCAAACTCCTGTTCATTGGCGAAGATGCCTGGAGGAATGTGCTCTAATATTGTATTCCAAGCGCAAGCCTTAACGATTAACTCGTCTTTGCGGCGCCCCAGATGAATTTCATGTCCATTCATTGAGACAGCAAGCATGTATGACATACCGGGGAGGTGTGACGGAAATGTCAGCAAGTTCTGAGTGCCAAACAATCGCTGCACCACCTGCGACATGATGTCAGCGACGTGCAATTTAACTAGGATGGAAAGACCACGCTTCTACGTACCATAGACTCGGCATACTCTGATGGCAACTTTCCAACAGGCTTTCCCATGACTAGAAGATGGCCTTCTAGAAAGTTGAAGTGGATAATCTGCTGCTGGACAAATGAGTTCGTATTGATCTCGATCTGGATCCAACGGTCGTCCGGGTGCAAAAGATATTCGACCCGTGGGGCTGATCCCGAATCACTTACTTTACCACCGTGCCAGAAGCTCGATACTGAAGTGACCAAGGTCTCTTCATTACATTTCAAGGCCTCTTCATTACATTTCAAGGCCGATAATAGCACTTCCTTGAGCTGAGACACCATCTTAAGATCGCGAACCAAGGAATTTTTGACAACCTGCGTCAGATGATGGGGATTCTCCCCAATATTGTCCTGAAGCGTGACTGAGCTCTGTATAAAACATTGGAGGGCATTGGCATCAAGATGACGCTCTTCGTCGAGATAAATGGCGAAAGTTCGTCTGCAAAGCAAAGCTGCCGCCAAGGCATACTTCGAGCATCGTAAAGCAGTATCTGCGTCCGTGGCCTGCTGAGTTTCATTTCGTAGCGTCAATACCCAATTGTTCGTCACAATGCGAGCCTTGTTCAGAAAGATAACAGCAGCATCAGTAACCTCAGTACTGAGCTCGAAAATTCGGAGACCCAGCGTGATGAGCGACTCCATAGTATTGGTGTCACGCCAATTTGATGCGATTGCAGTCAAGCGTTGATCGAGTTGACTCAGCAATCTCTCGCAGAAACTAGGATCTTCGAAGACTGCATATATGATACCAAGACTATTGCCCTCTTGATCTGGTCCGGCCTGAAGAGCGAGGAATTGGACAAGGCTTGCAACAGCGTCAGTGCTAAAGTTGACGTTTGACGAACCAAGTTCGACAAGCATTTGTGGCCAACGGCGAGACTTTCCGGCGAAGAGGGTTTGAAAAGCCAAGTACTCATGTACATTTGTACCCTGTGGGCACCTAGTTTGACTCGCTGTGATCTCGTGTGAAGAAGGGCCCACTGAGGCGGCATCGAAATTGGGAGAGTTGTTGAAGATTGTGAATGGGGACGTCTGAGGAATGTCCATTCGGCAATGATGAGCGAAGCTAGGTCTTTGATACAATTCTCCGGGCCATAATTCGAGTCGGATATCGTAGTAATTCAAATGCAGGCCATTGGGCTTGCATACAGCTTCAAGAGTGGTCGGAAGTGGGACAATGGTGTAATGAGTGATCTTGAATGACTTTGAAGTTGAAGCAAGACAAAAGCTCTGTCGTCTTGATCGCGTCGCGTATGGCACGAGTCTCTTGTAATTCCGAAGCAGCATTCTTGGGTGTTCTCCTGGAAGCGGGCTCGACAGTCTATCACACCAGATGTTAGTATCTGTCCTTTAGCTGGATCGGAGCTAAACTGGGGAACCAACCCAAGCGTGCCCAGAATTCTCCAAGTTGCCTCTCGGTATGCAAGTAGCGCCTCGGGGCCAGACATTTCAAAGACTGCTGCCTTCGCCTGAGCCGGATCAGCGGGCAGCGGATGTTCGTGAACTCGAATTGCACAATGAGACTTTCGGAATAGCAGATGACAGTGGCGACACCCTTCGTCAGAAGATGCCCTACCATGAGGTCCGATGGTACTACGGGTGCACTATAGGAGAATCAATAAGCATTCATTCGTGCGTGCAGCGCAATTTCACGATTGTGTACCAGAAAAGTGGTCTTAAGCAAAGGCGGGGTGCAGTGACTTACCGTAGCTACCATCAATTCTCTAGCAATTTCCTCGAATTCCATCGTCTTGGTTTGTAACTCCTCCTCTTTTTCCTCTCTTGAACGGTAAGCATCCTCCTCAATGAGCTTGTGCAGTGCGAATAAGGCGTGACTATCCGGTGACTCGTCATAGAATCGCTCCGCAAAGCAGCCTTTCTGTACACTGCTGAACATTGTTAGTTTAGGGTATTTGGAATTGCTGTCCCGCAGTTGAATATATGCACGGATCTTCTTTAGACGCAGCATGTCCTTTCGTCGAGCAAGTTGAAGGACATCCAGGATATTGGCGGCGAATCCAGTGTTGAAAGCTCCCAAGATACCGAATGCCTTGATCGCGGTCGAGTCCATGGCCATCCAGAGTTCCATGACAGTCAAGAGCATCAAGCTTTTCTGCTCGGAATTGGAGTCATAGGAAGATCCTACTTGATCCAAGTAGTCATTGATGGCTTCCGAGATGCCCATGCAATTCTCTTTGCATTGCATCGCAGTGAGTTCTCCGATGGTCTCGATTGACTCGTATTCAATTTCAACTTCCTTGTCAGACAACAGGAAGTAGTGGTTAGCGAAAATTGCAGTTGGCTTCGAAAAGCGAGCTGCATGGCGGTATGCTTGTGGTAAAGATTGAATATGATTATTTCGAACGAGCTTTTGCGATTGCCAGCTATCCAGAAATTGCTTCAGGTATCCTCGACTGCACCGGAGATGAAGGTACGAGTTGAGCCAGCGTTGTGGAAGAGGCAAAACTGGACGTTGCAATGCTTTCTTCGTTGCATCCCATTTGACCTTAATTTTTTCCGTAGCGAAACTTACAGATTGCTTCAGGCTTGGATTCGCTCCGACAAGAAGTTTTTCATACTCTTCAAGGCGTTGAAGTGGGACTGTCTCCTTTTCGCGCTTGAGCTTGACAATGCGGCGGCATAGCTTGGACTTGAGGTGGGAAGAAAGCTCTGGATGGATCTGGGAAATGCAGTCGTTGAGCAGGCGGGAAAGCAGAAAGCACATCATAGTTTTATACTGTGCTCGTCCTAGGTGACCTCCATTTGTCAGACAGAGATGTCGCTGTACGGCAACCCGAAGCACAAGCCACATTGGGCATCGACGCCATGGTACTGCTCCATTGTTCCACGAGACATCGTCTCTCACATTTTTGCGTAGCAGTCTGGGAGCGATTCGTCGGCCCATCACTTCCAAAACTGTCATCAGCATTGACGTGATCAACGCGGGATCGACAGTATCGCGACTTTCATATGTGAGTGAGCCAGCTTTGTAGATATGTGCGGCGAATTATTTGATTTACTCAGTGCTTGCCTTCTCGAGAAATGTCGCAAGCTCTTCTTGGAATTGCGGATTGTTAAAATCAGAGACAGGAATCGCAACTGAGTTCCCAGGGAAGTCCCATTGGAGGGCACCCTTGGCAGCAAGAACATTCTCGGACAATGGAGAAGCTTCGAATGCCTCGAAAACCACCTCTTCTGAAAGCGCACTATGCTTCGTGTCAGTTGAAATTGAATCCTCATAGAATGTCGACGGTACTTGCCTCTTCTCTCGCCGAACGATGAGCGCTGCATTCTGCTGGCTTACATGGACGAGAATGAAATCGGTGTCGTTGAGATCGCGAAATGCCGCAAGCAGTGAGGTCTTGGTAAGACGGCCATTGAGGTTGACGCGCTTAGCAATCTCCAAGGATCTGCGAAGAGATTCAGCTCCGCCATCTGTTACCCCAGAGAACACCTTCGAGGTTGCTATGAGAAGTCTGTCGATCAGAGCACGCTCTATCGAGGGGATATTAACATCTTGCCGACCAGGAAGACGCGGCGGAAGGGCGACATGGTTGAACACGTCCTCCAGGAATCTAGATTCTGGAGACCGGATCGCCGCCATGGTGCTCGTGGAGGTAGCCCGTTGGTGTCACAGTGATGCTGGGTCAATTTGGTCTGAATTCTTGAGGGTAGTAGAAAGACGAGATTGGTGTTGAAGATGAGGCTATCGGCGGTCATGGGAAATCGGATTGACCTTGTTTATCGGGTTGCGGGGGCCCGGACAGCGCTAGTGCCCAGACACCCCCCAGGCAACCAGGCCTCCATGGACCCGACAATCTCCGCGACAATGTCGCCAAATCTTTCATGACATTTTGGCTATGGCCAGAGACAGACGGAGAAGGGAAGGGACCCAAGGCGGAAGTTGACTCGACCCTGCAGCCGCCCACCCTTCCGCGGGCAAGTCTAAGTTGCATATACCAATATCTGCAACCTGCCTTCTCTCATATCTTCCGATGTATCTATAAGGATTTAGGTGATATTAAAGTACAGGTTGATCGGAGTCTCAAGGCGAGAAGTGGTCTTGTACTGCAGCTATCCGCAGTGGATCAGATGTGCCGGGAGGGCATCTTGTGGGATATTCAGGTAAACATCTTCAGATCACATTAAGGGAGGCATCTGGCCTATGTTCTCCATTCCGGTCAAGACTTCGAGGGCTGGTGGGGGCCAATCATTCGCGTGGATGTCTGATCCGATGTTCTTTCAAGATTTGAAAATTCTGGGCTCGTGGTGGTCCATTGTTCTCAGTGTTACATCACTGTTAGGGTTCGGTCAGCACACTGTCTGAGAATCTGACAGGATCTCCAACCTGACAAACCCAACTTGTCTTTCTGAGTCCCTGAGTTTCTATCACATTCAAGGGGAGCAGCATGGTGGACCTCGAAGATTGTTGTGCAATGACCTTGTCTGGATGATCGAGTGCAGTTCATCAGCCTCCACTTGGGACTCAGGCTGCCTCAGCCAGTCTCAAGATGAGGAAATGGTAAGAAGCTGCGACTTTTTCAGCGCTAGGCTATAAAAGATTGTGTTTGATGTGGTATTCAGCTGCTGTTCTGCGGTGAGAGTGTGATGTGAGAAGTGTCGTCGTCGTCGTTCGAGGCTTGGTTTGCTCGGCTGCTACGGTGACCTGGATAACCAACCATAGCAGATGAGCTGGACTACCTTGCTTGGGTAGACTTTCCTAATGGTGAGTGAGCACGCCAATGTACAAAATACTGTTGTTGAGTGAAGATATTACCTACATACTTTTTCTTATATACTATCTTGTAGCTTAGTCAGGTGGCTAGTGAATCAATAAAGTAGTTGAAGTTACGGTGCGGAGTAGTCGCACCTTCCCTCAGCTCCCTCCCCCGCCTAAATCAAATTTCACTTCCCTCATCAAGCATCCCTTCTTCAAGATAAAGCTTTGCGTATTTCGATTTGCAGATTTTTCTCCATACCCCATACAAACCGCCCATTTTGGCAACCGTACACCATAATAGTCGCGGCAATTTTCTCGACCCCGAAATGGTTGCAGCCAGTGCCGATCCTCAAACAGCCGCGGGTGAAAGTAAGCAAGCACATGTTCTAAAAATGGCTCATTGACTAACATAGTCTGTGGACATCACTAAGTACAACGTTCCAATTCCATATATCGAACCCAGTTTCCAGCTTCTGGTTGTCCAAGGCATCGACACTCCCTCAAAGAAGAGGATTGAGTTTCTCGACCTTCCCCGCGAGCTACGTGACAAGATCTACCGGGATCACTTCACCCGCCAAAAGGGCACCTCCCTCATCCATGACGATGCCAAAAACAGCCGCTGTTACACTTGTGGCGAAAAGTCCTATTTTCGGGATAGACACACATTTCCTATCCTCCTCTTTTGCCAGCAGATCCTCCGCGAATTCCAGGACCTACTCACACTCGAGGGTATGTATCTTCACTTCGACTGCATACTGCTCATGAAGCGCTTCTTCGATTGCAAGTATCAGGTCTATCTGAAAGCCAACCTCAGTTCGGTCTGCTTCAATTGGCGAGGAGGCTCGGAGACGTGTGTCACTGCAGCACACGCTATTATTGGTCTGCAGGCGCTACCTAGCTTGAGACATCTCAGTACGTTTTTCAGTCCGTCGGTCCCAATGAAAGCTCGCCACAAGTACATTACCAAGAACATGAAGCACGATGGCGGGCAGGCTGTCATATTCAGAATTATTCATGCGATCGGATTCGATGATCTGTGCAGTATTCGAGGCTTGCTGGGTCATGTGAAAGTGCGTCTTGATGGAAACTGGAATCCATTTACCGGATGGCCCGAGATGCTCGATCTTCCGGTAACATGACATTATTCGCATCATCAAGAAAAAGCTTTGAGTCGGTACTTCAGCATACTCATGATAAGAAAAAAAGCCGCTGGTAAGTTTCTCATGCTGTCCCTTTTAACCTAGCCTGTATTTTGTGTCCAGCTCTTGACGTTTGCTTAGGATTACGACTCCGAAAAGCAATTGCGTGTACCTTACCACGCTTGGTCGGATGACTATGATATATTATAATTAATATTTATAGATATTAAGAGAATTTAAAATTACAGGAATTATAATAATTATTAATTAAAAACATTCTAATAATTGCAAATTGAAAAACAAATAATATAATTAATAATTATAAAAGTCCTTTTAATTCGTAATTAAATACATTATTTAAATTTATAATTAAAAGGTTACAATTAATATTTATAATTTATAAAATCATTATTATAATTAGTAATTAGACACTGTATTTTAATTGATAATTAATGTAGTTTCTATATAGTTTAATGATTAATAATTAAAAACGAATTATAATTGATAATTAATATAGTTTAATAATTAATAATTAGAAAAGACTTAATAATTAATAATTAATATAATTTAATGATTGATAATTAAAGAAAGATTATAATTGATAATTAATGTTAAAATATGAAAGGTTTAGGCTAGGTATCATATGTGCCATTAGACTAAGGTTGACTTAGTTAAGGGTAATGACCCTTTATATTCTTGCAGCTTTTTTTATAAATAAGAGATATGTGATTTTTAAATCTTTTAAGTGTAACTTCAAAGTATTGCAAAAAAGTAAAGGAATTGATTATAGTTAATTTTATTATTTAATATAAATAGTTTTATTTATTATTGTTTAGTTTTTTTATTTAGTTTTATGAATGTGTATAAATAAGATTATATCTTTTAAAAGGTTATAAATCTTAAGCAAATAATTAAAGATGAATGTATTGATAAAAGTAAGGTAATTGATTTTATTTTTTGAAGTAAAAAGAGGGATTAGTTTAAGTAAGGAGGATTGAGAGGTTAAAGAAGAATGTTGATATCGACAAATTGAGAAGCTAAAGTAAAAATGCTTCTACAAATTAAATCAAATGATTTATAGATTTCAAAGGAAGCTTTATATTAATATTCTGCGTGTCGGTGATTCTGCATTAGGAAACCAGGATTTCCTGAACAGGGAATCTCTCGCCTAAAGGCCTGGCTGCTCTAGCGCTCGTGCTGCTTTGGGACGGCCGGAACGAGTGGTCGCG
>Ga0207879_100205_pt1 | contig 17744 bp, 17 predicted proteins | sample LinPmetageLP24_FD_184045 | JGI IMG/M metagenome (GOLD analysis project Ga0207879, IMG submission 184045) | Marine viral communities from the Pacific Ocean - LP-24 (SPAdes) | ecosystem: Environmental > Aquatic > Marine > Oceanic | place: Pacific Ocean | collected 2009-08-30 | reverse complement strand
AGCAACGTTCCAAGTAGCACGAGCTCGAGCTTCGCGCTACCTACCAGCCTACCCATGATTGCTGTCATCGTACTGCCAGCCGCCATGGTATTGCCGCAGCTGGATCGATGAGAAGGGTGCTGGGATGGAGATGGAGGTTTGCCAAATGGAAGGAATATGTAGACAAGAAATGAGACTATCACACAACCATACCTAGATCAATTGTTTGTGATAAATATGAGTCATCTTAAAAAATACAAAAACAATCGAGCGGTTTCCAGACCCTGGACGAGCAACGCTCATTTTGTCCCCCTAAGGCGGCTAAGACAAGACAGTTCACAGATCAGATATCGAATACGATCCACCAGGGCACCATTTGTAAGCGACTTGTCAAATCTCACACGATTTTCGATGTAAACCTGAGCATAGTTTCTCGTTTTCCTCAACTTCTTTTATTTTATCATTGATACCCAAGATTACAAAGATCGAGCCACTTCTACCCAACCTCACTCAGCGATTTAGGGATGCTATGAAGTCCTTCCACCCTCCCACCCTGTGCTGGGATGGCGAATCTAGCCGTGGTGATTCTGGGGCTTTAATCCCAAGTAAGGGCAAGGTAGATGTATCCTCAGAAGCGTTTGATGAACACGAGGTAGTTGCGTTTGCTTTAGAAGCATTCTTCTTCGTCCGAGACTTAGTTTCGTAGTCCGCAGCTGTTTTGCAAATGACTAGGTTGCGTTGCTTGCGAGGGTAAGACATAGGAGCAGTTTTTCTTGAGGCATATTTGACTCACGATGTCTTCCTTGGTTGGCCATACTACTTCCTCCGTGTTTGCGAACGTGTGGAATTTGCCGTTCCTCTTGAAGAGGATGAAAACCTCCGTGTCGCAGGCCACTCCAATATCGTAGCCCCGATGAAAGAAGTTGTTCTTCCTCTTGCGAAATTGCTCTGATTTGGCCCGCTTGTCCATGATTAGAATTGGTACCGACGAAGACTGGTGAGAGGTGAGAGATGTGAACTTACCCGTCGATATATTGGTGGGCACCTGTACCAAGCTGCAGCATCACCACCATGTGGAAAGCTCCCTCGCATCTCCAGCGACCACCTTTTGGATGACCACTTCATCACTTGAGTGACCACTCGGTCCCTAAACTCTTAGACGACCCACCCCTGAGGCTATGCAGTTCAAGTACTGTGGGCCTCACGAAGCTGATGGTTGTGATCATTGGCAAGCGGCATAACGCCATCTCTGGGACCGAACGGATTCTCAATCTTCCAACCTTGGAAGTTTTGATGTTCACAACACCGTCATTCATGTCGTTCTCCTCATTTGTACGTTCGGGGGTTTCCAAACTCAGTGACATGGACATACCGTCGCGGTACTGCTTCATTTTAGGCTGTATCTTTGCCATATGGCTTTTTCTTCGTGCCGTCTATCGCACGCTCACCTCCGAGTGGCTGTCGACTTCTTCCTTCTTCTTAAAACATGCTGCATATCCACATGTCTTCCCAAGGATTCCCTTCGTAGGGACGGCAACACGTCTCGAAGTTCTGCTCGCATCTGCGTACCTTACCACGAATATCGTCCTCGTTACAGTCGTTGGGGTGGACTCGAGGTCAGATATAGGCACTCGTGCTGCTATAATGTCGATGATCAACCTCATTCCGCTCCTGTGTGGTCCCCGTTTGAGCCTCATGACAGAGATGCTCGGGATCACGCTCCGGACTAGCATTGGAAGCCACCAATGGTTGGGCCGGACGGCAGTCGCGGAAGTCTTGTTGCACACAATCATATCATTGACTGGCAGTCAGTCGTTCGTATGGACGGGGATCAATGCCTCTGGAGTTGTGGTTCGTCTGCGTTGGCTTTCCCATAGGGGGATCTACGGCTAATTCCAAGCGATAGGCGAGCTCTGCCGTTGGGCTGATCCTCCTTTTCTCGTTTCGTGTCGGGCGGAGGCTTTTCTACGAATGGTTTCTCAATCTGCACCTGCTTCTCTCAGTCACAGCTCTGATCGCTATCGGGCGGCACGTATTCTCCAAAAAACCGGCGGAGATATATCTACAGATTGGCATATGTTTCTGGGTTGGGATGACGACACTCCACTGGCTTCTGTTCGCATTCAGAAACTTTGCCATAGGCAGACCGTTTGCTAAAGCGGTAGCAACTCGCCTATCGATTCCCTACCCCTCAGACAGGTCCCTTACAGGGCCATCGAACGTATTACAGGTCGATATCACCGTGCCTAGAAAGTGGAAGGTCAGGGCTGGTCAGTATGTCTTCGTTTCAATACCGAAACTTGGCATCTTGGTCGGACTGCGAGGACACCCTTTTATGATTTCGTGGTGGGACTGGAGCCAGAAAGGGTTGACAATCTCCCTCTTGGTCAAGTCTAGGACAGGGTTTACTGGGCAGTTGGATAGGTACACAAACACAGAGCTCCTTGCATTCATCGATGGACCATACGGAATACAGCATAAGTTTGGAGAATACGGAACAGTGATCATGTTTGCCACTGGGATCGGCATAGCTGGCCATATTCCATATATCAAGGACCTCATTAGCGGATACAACAATTGCCAAGTACGGACGCGCCGGATTCTCCTCGTCTGGCAGATAAACAATGAGAGTGAGTCAAGGAGAAGAAAACCCATCCTGTTCGCTTCTAATCTCCTCTTAGGCCAAGAGCAGTGGGTCAAGAGCTGGATGGATGATCTCCTCGATAGTGATACTGGATATGTGCGTATGCGTCATCCAACCTTGCCAGCTTTCTAACGCTAGGCAGATACTCGAGGTCCGCCTTCATGTCCTGGATTACGGTGGAAAGAAAGATTTGGAATACGGAAATCACTCTAAGATCAAGAAAATATTCAACCCGCCGAATATTGTCGAAGTGCTCCAAACCGAGTTCGAATCCCACCGGGGTAAGGTGATGGTCTCCCGTATGCGTCGATCCATCACATCCTTGGATCACCAGCTGACATCATGATAGAATGTGCCGATCGAATCATGGCCGACAAAGTCCGTAGAGAGGTCCAGCGGAGAATGAACAAGAGGGTTCGCCTGGTCGAGCTAGACTTCCAGCCATCCTTGCGAGAGACGGGGTGGCCGTCGACTAGTGACATGGAATTCAAGTGCAAGGGATAGGTAACCAAGTATCGGTGCTCCTGCATCAAGCAGAGAGCATTTGAAGGGGGGCTTTTGTAGAGTAGGTGATTAGACTAGGCCGAAAAGTGATTCTATTCACCAACCGTACTGCGAGTCCGAGCTAAAAGAAAAAAATAGCTTTTAAGTTTTTTTTTCTAGATATGACTGACGAAGAATTCTTCGCTTCCTTTTTGCTATTTTAGGATCCTGCCACGGCCATCGCAGTTGTTAGTTATTAGTTATTAGTAAAACCAACATGATCGCCGTAGCGGTAGGGGTTGTTGGAACCAACAGATCGTCGAGATGATGCTGTGCCACCAACAAACTATTGTCCGACACGCGGCACCAACATCTCCAACATGCTATGAAAAATATCTGCCGTGCGGTGCGATGAGGTGACAACCAAGGTGATGGTCATTTGTCCGAGAAAGTGATGATCACCTGTAGATTTCCTGCGAGTCTCTATTGCATTTGCATCTTCACATCTCAACTAACGCTTTGCGGCACCAACGCCTTGGGCAACAGCAACATCTTGGCCGACCCGCCGCACCAACATTTCGAACACTGGCTTATGCGATGGAAAACTTTGGCCGTACTATCCGGTGAGGTGGTAACCAAGGTGATGGTCACTTCCTTAGGAAATTGATGGTCACCAGTAGATTTTCTGCAAATCTCTGGTATGCTGGCACCTCACATATCAACTAATGTAGATTGCCATCAACGTGTTATATGATTCAGAATTTAGCTCTCTCTCATCCACGAAACTATTCTCACGATTTCTAAATCCACCACTAAGTCATAGAAAATCATGCCATGGCGTTGGCGGTGCTGCCGCTGCGACAATTCTCAAACTGTCAGCTTCGACGTTCGCACCTGCAAGCTTTCCGAATGTCTTCACCTTCGATGCCTGGGTTGCGAGACGCGATTCGTCGATTTCCAATTGACGACCACTCCTCCGAACAAGGTCGATGTTGGCTGCACGCAAAATTTTGGATGGTTTGGAGCAAGCAGGGGTATGGAAAGAAAGTTTGCTGATGTTCTTTAGGCTAGGCGGAACGCTGCCGACTCGTTAAGATGGGTCTGTCGTCGTGTTGGTTAGCGAGGATTATGTTTTGGTATGAAGGGTATCCGAGTCAGCGATTGAAAAGGAAATGAGATAACAGTACTCTACTTTTTAACCTTGCCCAAAGAGGTCACTGTGTCCCGTCCTCAGATCAAATTCCCTCTCTGATCCTGCGCAACGTGATCTATGCCCCAGAATTCCATCCAATCCCTCTTTGCCTTGAACTCGCGTCGCTTAGAGTCCTCCAACGCATTCCGAAGCTGAGCTATCACGTCATCTAACCGGCCGACATCATGATCGAGGTAGTGGGCGAGAAAGAGCTGCTGAGAGAGGTCGTACACGGTTGCGCGGAACCGTTGCAGGTTCTCGAATGCTTGTCGGTAAAATTGAATCTCTTGGCGTTGGTGGCCCAACTCCCTCGTGAGCTCTTCGACGCGGGCCGACAAGTTCAAGGGGGGCGTTTGTTTTGCAAGTTGGAGCCTTTGCCTAGACAGTTCGAGTATTGATGTTGACCCATTCTGGAGGCCGATCTGATGATCTAGACTGTTTATGCTTGGGGTCTCGGAGTAGGTCGGGATGGAGGGAGTGAGTACTCTCAACTCGGAATTACCGTGCAAACCTGACGGCTGGGACATCCCTGATGAACCTGACCGAAGCAAATTTGCAGCACAGTAGGAATGGTAAATCAATCTCAGTTGGGGTTATCATACTCTTACGCGGACCAGTGGTCGCTGCGACCATCACATAATGGACTCCAGTCGAAGGCTGCTGTGGACGACTCACGCTCGAAGCGACGTGATCAAGAGGTGGGGTCAAGAGTGGACTGAAACTGCTCGATGACACACTTGAGAGAATTCTGCTGCGTGTTGATGCTAAGCCGGTTGTAAAGCTCTTGGTATGCCGGGCTCAATGAGAACAAGGGAATAATGGTGGTAGTTGGGTCAAGGAGGAGCATGAGGTATCTCTGTCGAGATTGACCGTCTGCGAGTCATCACAAGAACAGCAACACTAACGTCAGTGCATTGTTAAGATCGTGAGAAGATATGATGTTGGTCCGGGGGTTGTTTCTCGATGGACAGGAGGGCTAATTTTGACAGATCCAGTGTTTCCCGCCGGGATAGGGCGCAGTAAAAAGATGTCGTAGGCATTGGTGGCTCCGTGTCTGCTCACGATCACCAAAGTGCAAGGGGCTCGAGAGATCCGCGCCTCATTTACCGGTAGGTTGGTAGCCTTGTATGCAAAGGGTCGTCTTTTGTGGGGTTGTCCTTGAGCCTTGCCTATCGCACGTTCTCCACCCCGAGATCAGGCTAGTGGAGTCACCAAGATATCTGCGGCGGTTCCCCAGCGGGTCACTGGACCGTTTCTGCGCCGTGCGCAGCACGCCTTTCCCCCGCTTACTATTCTCAAACAGGGTAGATTAAACGAAGGGAACACCTTCCTTGGCGGAGAAAATCTAGTGGTTCGCATTTGATATGATCAGCCAGAACTACTTCAGCAAGCTCATGCCATGTCCAAAGCCGAGGACGTCATGTGAGTTATTGATTAGCCATATTAGGAATAGTCGATAGGCATGAAATTTCGACACAATTGCCTGAGTGCCTGAGGTAAAGCCGAAACCCACGGAGCATTCGGTAATCAAGCAGGCGATCTCTTGAGGGAACTTAGCACGGGGTGACTCTAGCTGGTGCAAAAGAAGGCTTGAAAATTCTTCGACTGGAAATATCTCCGGCTGACAGTCATCCAAGAGGAAAGGAAAAGACCGGACCGCGCCCGGGAACAACCTTCGAGCGGCTGTCACCGTCGCGCTTCCGGTCGCAGAACTCTCGCCTCCAGATCACCACACCAGAACCCGCTTATGGTTGACACCTGGCTGAAGCCAATATCATCCTCTGCACTGAAACGCCATGTCCGACCACTGAGGAATCTCTGCGCAGAGATCAAGGTCAAAAACTGCCTTGTTAGAGCAAATTCGGACATGAGAAAACTAGCTATGGTACGTTAATCATCGCACTCATCAATCTTAACTCGATTTCTTGTTCCAAACTACCAGTGTTCCAAGACGCCTCCAGGAGAAATCGAAACCGGAGCAAACCCTCCAACGGAAAACGTCCACTCTGATCTGGAGATTCGTTTAGTGTTCACCAGGGAATTGAGTTCTTCTCAAAGGTGACTCCCGCACGCTGTTTTGCGCGATCCTCCTGCTTTCAGTGATCTGTGCAGATTCTGTACAACCGTAGACATTCGCGGTCCTACTTGTGGCATATGATCCGCTTCGAGTGGATGTCAAACTCTTTTGCTGGATTTGGTTTGACATCTCAGTGCTGCAGACGCGAGTGGCAATCTGGCTCTCGTGCTCACCCAGCTGAAGCGATTCACTCTGTGGTTCCACAGAAGTTGATGTGCCGTTCTCTGTCAAGATCTTTGCATTTTGGGTCATCTCTGTTTGGGAACCCTCAAATGTCGGTGTTGTTTGATAGATTGCATTTCCGGGCCCTGTGGTACGTCGGCCACCGAGAATCTCTGTAGCCTCGCTACTCAATATGGCCTCCTTGAGTATTCGTTCGAGCAATTCTATCGTCTCTTTTTGTCTCCCGCTTTCGAACAGAAGAGCATCTTGGCATGCTTGATGACTCCGACGCTCTTCATTGAGAACTTCCCAGCTGGAGAGTAGAGACGCCTCGCACTGAACGAGAGTATTTTGGCAATGGTGCATTGTTGTTTGAGCTTCGCAGAGATCCTTCTCTAACCCTCGTGAGTGATTCTCCGCTGCTTCCACCCTCAGGTAGAAGTCTTGCAAGAAATCCCATGTTGACCTTCCTAAGCATATTTCACACTGAGTAGTAAATACCTGACGACTGTTAGTGGCCACTTTCGCCTACGTTTCTGGAAGAGCTTACCGAGGGGTGTTGAGACATTGAGAAGTGTCTGCGGGCAAAGCATACAATTGGACGATATATTTGGAAAATGATAACCTTGGTGGTGCTCACTATGCTCGACAGAACTTCGATCAACTTATACCCAAATCGCCCTGGGGGGGTATCATCGCTTGGTTTGGCCCGAGTTTGGCTGTACTTGATCATCCATGGTTCTACCATGTGGGCCCTGGATGACCCACACAACGTTCGGGCATGATCATTATTGTTTGAACGTCCATGATCATATGAGATGACGGCTACCACTTGTTGAGGGGCAGTGTGCACCATAATTTACAGATTCATGGATTCAAAGAGATATCTACAAGTAAGTTCGCATTCTGCGTACATATACCGGTCTTATACTCCTGACATCTATCCTGCATCGGATGAAAATCTGAGCGCTGTCTATTTTGTTTTCCAACTTCCAAGGTGCTCCATATACTGCTTCAATGCCAACTTGTCCTTCTCTCCACACCTCAACTGCGATATGGGATCCTTTCCAAGTGTTGGTAGCCATGGAAGTGCTACGTACAAGTCTTTGAGATACCTGGCCGCCTCTGGCCTGGCTGCGTACTGTCGAGCCTCTGCGAGGAGGGGATGAAGTGGAAGGAATACACCCAATTCAAGAACACCCCATTCATATCGTGGCTAAGGAAGGATCAGTTTCTGGAAACGGTTTGAGAAGAAGGGTATCCTACGAGCGGGCGGTCGCGGTGAAATGGTTTCGCTAGCTTCATCGACACCTTGAGATTGACTGCTCTGATGATTAGCTTGAGATTGATGGCATAGAGCATTGCACGGACCTTTTGATCTTTTTGGCAGGCCTAGAGCTCTCAAAGTCGTCGGCATCGTCGGAATTTTTACGCTAGCTTTCCTTCATAAGCTTGTGTAGATAGAAACATGGACTCTGTACCAACATTGCGGCCGACGTGACAAGCCCAGCATCCGTAACTTTGTTCTGACTGCAGTGGTGCTTCTCTCCTGGTGATTGCTCATGTTGAAAATATCCGTGAGCTGCTTGACCGTGGCTATTTGCAGTCTATGCCGAAGGCTGACTAGTAAGGCTTTCTCTGAATCGGACCAGGGAAGTCGATGATCAGACATGGCTTTGTTAGGAACCAACAGCAAGCCAATTCGGGCAGACTCGTGGACTTGATATAGCAGCGCGGCAAGCGCTTCCGGCCAGACTGACGAAGATCCCTTGGAGAAGAGGGGAAAAAAACCTTGCATTGGGTGGGGCTTGCTTAGCGGTTAAACCATCAGGGATCGGAGGGTACAACGTTAAGCGGGAGTGGCGTTGGCGAGATTTCCTCCCTGGCTTGACCATATTACGTGCTAGCAGTCGCCGGAAGACTAGTGCCATTCATCTTCAATGGGTTTAAAGATCCGGACCACCCTAAATGCGACGAGGTACTTCTAAGATCCGTGGCCAACATCAATACAGTGCATATCCTTACGACGCCATGGAGAACTCCACAGATGATGGAAGTTGGTGCGACACTTCTAACGCTACACCGTCAATTGACGTTCAAGCAGTCCCTACGGATCTTGACTTCTGGAGCCAGATTATTTTCTCGGACCCAGAAACGCTGGCTCAAGACTCACAGGTCTTTGCGAACTCCAGCATCGACAGCATGATCATGGCACCGCCGGACGTCCCGAACAACTCCTCTAGTAACCACGATTTGCCGTATCATTTGGACACCGAGATGCTCTCGCTAGATCAAATTGCTCTACAAAATTACAATTTGCCCACCGAACAGTCGAACGAAGCTATCAAGAAGGAGCTGAAGGAATTCAGAGACGCGTAAGTCACCGGATCTATTTGTTCACAATTGCTTATTCGTTGTAGGCTACAGGAAATAAAAAGGTAGGATAGCCTTTCCAGAGTTTGCGTACGAACTGACACTACACAGAGAGCTCGTAACAGTGAAAGGCCAGTTTCAGACGGCCAATTCGGAGCTGTACACGATCAAGTCAAACCATACGCAGCTCCTACGCTGGACGCTGGATATGGGCGAGACTGTGAAAGCACTTCTGAAATGGCTTGCAGAGAATATGGGAGCGCATATTGTGGGCCAGGAAGGGCATCAGGTAGAGGAACTAGGGTCGTGGCTAGATCATAGTTCTGAGAGCTGAGGAGCGGATATGTAGGAGGAAGCGGAGGAGGGGATCCCAGGCAGACGAGGTTAGAGACATGTGATTCACGTAGCTCGCAACCAAAACTTCGCTCAGTTTCTTTCTTTGTCGCTAAAGCCTATGTAATAGAAGTCCACCAAAGGAGGGCACTTCGGGTGGCCAGCAGGAAATGGAGGTGATAACTTCGGTGTCTACCTCGCTTACTCCACCTCATCAATGCATTTATACTACGATCTGCCCCGAATAAAGTCGTTCGAACCTCACCCGTCTTACCCGCAATGTTTTGGACAAATTTTCTCTTTTTATTCTCCCTGTGTTGCAACCTGGCCACCTGCGGCAGCCCACCGGCCGCTGGCAAGAATATAACCTTTCGCTCGGTAGCATATTTTGCCAATTGGTATATCTCATCGTCCGTTGTTGGTGCCGTCGCTAAAGTCTCGACAGGGCGATCTATGACAGAAAGTTCAACCCGCAGGACCTCCCAGTAGACAATTTGACACACGTCCTCTATGCCTTTGCCAATATAAAACCTGACACTGGAGAAGTGTAAGTCTAGTTAATGAGCTTTTGGAACGGTCCTTCAGTCATCAGAACTCCCGCTAATACTGTAGGCTAGGTACTTGTCCGATGCTTGGGCCGATACGGATATCCCCTTTCCCGAGGATTCTTCAAGCGAGGCAGGAACCAATCTTTATGGCTGTCTCAAGCAGTTATATCTTTTGAAGAAGAAGAACCGTCACCTCAAAGTACTCCTCTCCATTGGTGGCTCGAGTTACTCAGCGAACTTTGCTGCGCCAGCATCGACTGTGTCAGGTAGGACAGCCTTTGCCTCAACTGCTGTCACACTGGTTAAAAATCTCGGACTCGACGGCCTCGATATCGATTGGGAATTCCCAGAAGATCATGCTGAGGCAGGAAATATGCTCCTCCTCATCCAAAGCGTTAGGGAGGCACTGGACGCTTATGGGAGCTCGCTCAACCCACCATATCACTTCCAGTTGACAGTCGCGTCCCCAGCCGGGCCTACCAACTACCAAAAAATGCATATTGCCGACATGAATAAGTTTGTTGATTTCTGGAATCTCATGGCCTGGGATTATGCCGGTCCTTGGAGCACTCTAGCTGCCCATCAAGCCAACCTCTTCAGGTCTACAGGCGATCCGGCTGCGACACCCTTCGACACTCAGACGGCCATCAACTACTATCTGTCCCAAAACGTCAGCTCAGATAAAATTGTCCTTGGCGTTCCCATCTATGGGCGGTCTTTCGGCGCAACTGATGGTCTCGGAAAACCATTCAATGGCGTTGGTAAGGGCACCTGGGAGGCTGGTGTCTACGATTACAAAGATCTTCCATTAAGAGGAGCCGTTGAGAAGTACGACAACGCGACCGGTGCGAGCTATAGTTATGATGCTACGACAAGGGAGTTGATTAGTTACGACACCATTATGACTGGGAAGCGAAAGGCCACCTGGATTCAGCAGATGAAACTTGGTGGTGTTATGTGGTGGGAGAGCAGCGCTGATCGGCTGGGGGATAAGAGCTTGATCAGGAACACGGCTTGCGTTCTCGGTGATTTGCGGTTCGCCTCGAACCAATTGGTCTATCAAGATTCGGTCTATGACAATCTTCGGGCAGGTATGCCAGGAGAGAGTTGTATCCCAGTCTCCTCAACAAGACCAACCGCCAGCACCACAGCATCATCAGCCAATTCGGCGGGCACACTTTCGTCTTCGACTACAAAGATTGACACGGCATTACCTACGGCGGGTGAAGACCTCGGCAATTCTGCCCCCATATCATACACAACGATCACTGTGCCAGCAACAACGCATTACGTAACGTCATTGGTCATCATGACCAGCTATCCTAGTCAACAACTTTGAGTGGTTGAGTTTTCAGCTAAATAGCCAACAACTCTAGTACACAACTTTCTGTTTTCGGGAGTGCGGAGGTTACAATAGACATCTACAGGCGTCCATAGAGTATAGAATAGATTGCAAAGGTGTCAATATACTGAGGAGACCTTTCGATTAATACAATGTTTACTCGTATGACAAGATGTGATCTAAGTCGTCTGAGACTCTGAGCAGAGCTAGCGTGCACAGGTAATGTGCAGGGGCAAAACCTATATATTAGGGTATCCCCCAGGTGTAGCAGAGTGCTTATCTTCCTTTACTTTTCATGAGAACAAACTATGGACGACCCAGCTGGTCCCAAGAGCCTGAAACGCAAGGATTCACGAGATATCAATAGTGGTTCGAATCTATCCCAGAAGCGCCGTAAGAATCACTCGGTCATATCCTCTACTTTTCGTGCCCAACGTCGTGGTTCCGCCGCGCAAGTCATCGACCTTACGAGCGATATTGATCATTGTGCTATCTGCCCGAATGTTCTTGGGCAAGGTGAAGATGGAGTTTCCAGCATGTTTGCCTTCACGATCTGTGGCTGTGTACGAGGCTCCACCTAGAAAAAGTCCCAATGCTGACTTCTCTTTTACAGATCAGGTGCGGCCAATGCCTTCGTGAGCTTATCCCAGTAGACCAAGAAAAGGACGTTGCTGGGATCGAAGGGGTCTACTGCTCAAAGGATGACCACTTCGATCACGGAGAACAAGCTGCTTGGAGGATATTTGGGCGGGATTGCGAGATCTGCTTCATTACATCAGGTGAAGGGGGTGATATGTGTCGGACACAATGTGGCAAGCTAATCTCACCTCCACAAAAGTGCAAGTATTATGCTGATTGTGATAGGCCACACGTTTTGCTTTAAATGCCTCACAGTGTGGGTAGACGAAGAAGAGAAGACTACCTGCCCTTGCTGCAGAGTACAGCTCTCGTATGAGGTATACAGCTTCAATACTTTCTCGCGTGGGGTAGTCTGTTCAGGGGGAAAAGAAGCATAGTTATCTACAGTGTCTCATCTCGGAGGTCTTAATCTTGATTGTTCCCGCACCCAGCTGTGGTCTTGCCGTTAATTGTGCAAGTCAATGAAGTTTGATAGAGGCAGTGCAGGATTATGTACCCGGGGAAACTTTGGCATACGTTCGGCGCCCCTATAGACAGTCAAAATCCGCCCCACAATGATGTTGCACTAAAGTTGTGACTTGCTGGCGTGGTCGACCTGACTGAACGATCATACCAAGGATGGCAAGGTGGTCTGTTCGCTGACCCGCCCTAAGTTGAGGGCAGTGACGACCCACCTGGTGGTAAGTTTAAACGAGTCTTGTCCCACTCAAGTCTTCAGGCCGTTGACAATTCGCTTGCAATACTTGGCGTTGTACGCTAAGTTGATCAGCAAGAGTATTTAGATATCCGATATAAACATGCAAGACATTACGAGAGTCTCCTTGCCTTCATCCAACCCAACAACATGGTACACGACAGCGATACAGACCTCGAAAGGTGGGCAGAGCGACAAGTCCTCCGGGTAGAGAGTCTATCCAAGCAACAAGTGCTTCTTGAGCTACTCGGTATCATGGAGGGGTATAGCTACTCGTGGCATTGCATCAATGAGTTTCTTCAAGCCCGATTCGACGAGGGCAGTCTTGAATGCTCACCGGTCGATGGAGATGTTTTATTTGAGTGGAACAATCTCTGTGATGAGAAGCGAACGTGGGAGGAAAATGGGTGTCTATCAGTCAATGATGCAGGCTTCAATATGGATTGCTTGGTCAATCTCATAATATTACCAGTCCAGGCGGGCCTTGGTAACGAAGGTAAGCAGGCCCTTAGTCCTCTTGGAGCATACTAAGGGAATAGCTCTACGTCTTGTCACTAGTAATAGAGACAAACCCGGTGCTTCTATCGCAGTTTTGGGGGTAGGTCCTAAGGACTCGGAGAATCTAAGGTCTCGGGCGGCTTCATGGTTTATGACCGACAGTGACACTTCGTCATTAGAGTCTGAAGATAGCGAATATGTGGATGACGAAGTGGAGACAGATGATGAAGGGTCTGAGCACGTGGGTGTCGAGAATCTCAGTGGAGGCGAATCTGATGAAGCGCGGAACGAAGATGAGGCCATGGGCATTGGCTATGGAAATTTGAGTGAGAATGGATTTGACGAAGGGGAGAGAGAAGATTCTGGAGAAAGCTCTGTGGAGACGGAGTTTGAGATCGACGATGAGGATGTTGGAGGTCTTGGTGTGCAGATTGTGGACATTGATGATGATGATGATGATGTCTCTGACTTCCTGCTCTGAATTCTGGATTTAGGAATCTCGTTTAGATATCACTCATATCTGAAGCCTACAATTGAACCAGCTTTCTAAACATTAAAGTTCTATTTGGGCGTCTCAAATTCATCCATCTTGAGGCAGAGTAACAAGGCAGCGGAAAAGACAGCCTGTCCACAATGTATAACCTCGAGAGGTCGGCGGTCACGCCGAATCTGCTATCGGTCGAAATTTCCCAAATCTGCATTAATCATGTGGGGTCATCAAGGAGGCAACATATATATGGTCTATGTTCATCAGAGGCAGTAAGAAGATGGCCTGATTGACAGCTGCGTTCCAGTGTTGGTGAATTATGTAATCCATCTTTGGGGTGGGCTCGGATGGGTGGTTTGAGAACCACCCTCCCTGGTCTCTCTACAAGTTACAGTCGACTCAAAGGTTCCTTCGTCCCGTCTACACCTCAATTCCAACTATGAGTAGCAGTATTAACGATGTTTTGGACCAAGCTGCTGGGAAAGCGCAGAGTTCCCAGGGCGAGTCATTAGCAACCTTTCTTGCATCTCTTACAACATCTGGAGCAATTCTTGCACTGGGGCTCATGGCGTACATACTTCTTCGATGGAAATGTCCCGAGTACTAGTAGGTTTTCTCAATGAGTTATCAAGACATCATGCTGATCTTAAGTCATCAACGAGCTTGTAAGGTCCCGGGGACAAAGTGGAAGCCAGTTCCATTACAGCTGCGAATACTCTTCTCGCCGATTCCAGACCCAGAGCTGAAACATGCGTCTGGGTTCCAAAACTACCTCTTCGACCGATACTTACAGACTGTATTGAAGTTTTTCATCGTTCTTGGACTGGTGTTACTGCCAGTGCTTCTTCCTTTGAATGTGGTTGATGGCAGGAATGAACTTGGAGGTGTTCGAGGGTTGGATCGCTTAAGCTATTCCAATATTGGTCTTTCGCACACTGGAAGATACTGGGTCCACCTGATACTCGCCACTTTTGTCATCATTTTAGTATGTCACACCATTCAGAGTGAACTCTTGGTTTATGCTAGACTCCAGAGTAGGTTTGGGTGGGACGGCTGCAAAGGATCTTGTCTCCTCCTTACCTCCACTTCAGCAAAGCAACTCTCCGCCAACACAATCAAGCGACGTTTTCGTAGTATATGTGGGGGCGTACATGGAGTAACGATAAATCGGGATCTTTCTAGTTTACGTACAAAACTATGCCGTCGAGACGCGTTGATAAGGAAGTTGGAAGCTGCAGAGACCACACTCATTGTCAGGGCAAATCATCAGAGGAAGTTTCTTCAGCGATTGGAGGGTAACGACCCTGACGACGATAGCACATCTTTGCCTCCTTGGATGAAGTACCTGCATCACGATGATCGCCCGTTCCTGCGACTCCCACTCTCCCCATGGCTGCCGGTCATACCTCTTCTGGGCCCTCGCGTGGATGCTATCCATCATCTGCGTGCGGAGGTTGCGCGACACAATCTCGAGATCGATTGGTATCAACTCCACCCAGATGAGTTTCCTCCGATAAACTCAGCTGTGGTATATTTCAACAGAACACTTTCAGTACCGCTTGCGGCTCTGGCGCTCAAGGCTCGAGTTCCCCCAACATGGACACTCAAGGAGGGAATTGTGGCGACCGATACAATCTGGCGGAACATGTCGATAAGCTGGTGGCAGCATTGCATCCGAACATCCATTGTCTATTCCCTCGTCGCCTTGCTTACCGCTGGTTTCGCGTTCCCCGTTACAATCATAGGGTCGATTTCTCAGATCGAGTACCTGGTGAAGGTAGTGCCATGGCTACGATGGATCGATTCAACCCCAAGTTGGCTAGTAGCGACCATTCAAGGAGTCTTGCCTCCTGCAATGCTAGCCCTGATCACCGCCGCGGTCCCAGTTGTGATACGCCTACTTGCTAACATACAAGGACATCATTCGCGTCAAGTTGTCGAAAACCACGTTCAGATCTACTACTTTACGTTCTTGTTTGTGCAGGTATTCCTCACCGTTTCCCTCTCAGCAGGTATCGCAACTCTCGTCGGAGACTTGAAGGACAACATCGCGTCGACGCCGGTAGTCCTTGCCCAGAATCTGCCAAAGGCATGCAATTACTTCTTCTCTTACATCCTGATACACACATTCACGACCGTTGTCTCGACGCTCGTAGAAGTTAACAGATTTCTGTCCGTATTCATTCTCTCCCCTCTATTTGATAAGACGGCCCGAGACAAGTGGGCAAGAAGCCAAAATGTAGGCCTGCAGAACTGGGGAACGTTCATACCCGTACTCACGAATGTTGCATGCATAGGTTCGTCCCTCCGTTTTATGCTTCAGGGTTCGACTGACATTCCTCCCGGCATTATATATTCAGTGATTGCCCCTCTTATTCTAGTCTTCGGTATCATCTACTTTGGGAGTCTTTGGCTGCTCTATCGATCCCATCCACCGAAGCTCACAGAAGCGGGTCTCACTCCTAGTGGTCTATTTTACCCCACTGCAATACGCCAGCTGTTCACAGGCGTCTATTTTATGGAACTGTGCTTGACCGGATTGTTCTTTCTTGTGCGCGACACGGACGGCAAAGCTACTTGCACTGCGCAAGCAGTTCTCATGATATTCGCCACATTGTTGACCGCATTGTTCCATTGCAACTTGAACCACGGACATAAGCTACACTGGCTGCCGTTTGTGAGGGCTATCAAGCAGCCAGCGGATCAAGCTGATATTCAAGGTAAGGCACACTGGAGCCAGGGGTATCGGGGAATGCTGACGAGATCAGCAGTCTTGCCCAAGAGATCTCACTCGGACTCCAGAGATGAAGCTCTGACCTCGGCTCGTCCTGTCATTTGGATCCCGAAGGACGACTTAGGCGTTGCTGATGATGAGATCATCCATATAAGGAAAACTTACGATAATATCTGGATAAGCAATGAAGGCGCGTCCCTTGATGCGCAAGGCAGGCTGAGAGTTTGGGGGGATCCTCCAGCTAGTTCGGAGGAAAACTGTCGATTCCAGTATTGATTGGACGCAGCCCATATGCACGGGCCACCACAGGAAACTTTCCTATCATGGCTCGTGCATGAGTCTCAGTCCAAGACAAATTGCTCTCTTATCGATGCCAACATCTATTTGCTACATGCGCTGCAAACACAGGTTTTTCCTTGCCCTCGCAGAAAGTTGGTTCCGCAGAAGGCAGTGATTTCTTCATCATGTGATATGTCCCTGACTGCAACAATCATTTGTCTCCACGTCCCAGATATCTTCATTACCTTGAACTCTGCTGACGGATCGCACGAGTGATTGACTTTTCTAACCCAATTTCCCATCTTTTTGGAATAGATCTGCGCGACAGGCTCGTCGCTAAGATCAGGCCTTCTGAACTCCATGGCCCAGCCATCATTAAATGTGTCAAGAGGCACAAACTCTCCAAGAAGCTCCCCCAAGATTTGGTCTTTTCTGTATATACCAACCGCTCGAACGCCTTGGCCCTTTCCAGGCTCGTTACTGATTCGAGGTCGAGTCTGAGGCAAGCATGAAAAAATGCAATTGCAATCTCCTTCGCTGCAGAGATCACATCGAGGATCAGAAGGGGGAACCCAGCTAGGGGATCTGGGCCATGCCCAGGGCCAACAGTCGGGCTTCGGCCATTCATATTTCGCGACCTCGTTTTCTCCTATCAAATGGAACTCCCGCATAAAGGGAGCTAGCTCCTTAGCGGATAATCGATCGAGTTCCTGGGGATCCTCGCTCTCCCATTCGAATTCTGGAATCTCTGTGTTTTGCCAGATCGACATTTGGAGGGTGTTTCCAATTCGAGATAGAGGCATAGATTGATCGGAGCTTAACAACGAGTGGAACTGCTGTATATCGTGCTGACTTAATTCATAATATATACGGCCGGAAATCCTTTGAGTGGCTTCCCTATCTTCTCGATTCGGTGGAATGAGACACAAGAGGCCGTCGAAATTGCCGCAAAGTCTTCTCCATCGCCGGCCTTCCTTGAGGTAATCATGCAAACGCGTGCGGTTCCGCTTCGTTCTTGCCCACTTCAGACCATCCATGAGCTTGTTAAGACTCGCTGGATCTGCAGAACTACGGCCTGCCTTTTCGCTGTCTATCACATCGGCCAGCTTAACTTTCGCGAAGCGGATCAAGAATTCAATAAGCGGTGATCTTCCCTCTCCGACGCCAATCACTCGCACAAGTTGCACGGCAACTTCGTTGTCCTTGTTGAGGTCAAATAACGGCATCGACCGGTCTCTCCAGCTGCGAACTAAAGTGCGCAGGCGGCGGAATGCCTCCTT
>Ga0207879_100201_pt1 | contig 19159 bp, 15 predicted proteins | sample LinPmetageLP24_FD_184045 | JGI IMG/M metagenome (GOLD analysis project Ga0207879, IMG submission 184045) | Marine viral communities from the Pacific Ocean - LP-24 (SPAdes) | ecosystem: Environmental > Aquatic > Marine > Oceanic | place: Pacific Ocean | collected 2009-08-30 | reverse complement strand
ATAATCTGGGCCGTGGTGTTGGCCCCCCCGGGTTTAGCGACCGCCGCTTGCGGCAAGGCGCGGGCACGGGCCCGGCGCCGCTTTCGCGAGGTATAAGAACCCGCGCCCATCCTCCTCCTCGACCTTCATCCTCCTTCAACTTCTTCTCTCCCAACGATCCCACGCCGACCACACCCCTCAGGCAGCCCCTCCTCGCATCGCATCATGCGCCGTCGACGCCCCTCGCCCGGACCCGCCCTCGTGCACCAGCGTCGGCGTCGCCGCAGCTGAAGCTGAGACCGAGACTCCTGGCAGCGCGAGCGGTTGGGAAGCTGCTACCCCTCGATCTACCACCCTGGCCTCGATCCCTCTTCGATATTGACGGCGATCCTCTCTCCGAGTCGTGTCGCATTGGGCTGAGATACGAGCAGAGGAGTCGAATGCCTGCACCTAGGCACCCTCGTCGTCGCACCATTCTCACATCCACCGCGGCGCCGGTCCTCGGTGAACTGCAAAGTGCAGGCTCTGCCTAGGCAGTGCTCCACGCATTACGACCTCAGCAATTCAAAAAATGCCTCACGATGACGCGGCCACCCTTCTGCCTAGCTGGATCCTCGGATCAGTTACGTACTGGCAACAGCGGTGACGACGAGGTCCTTGTGGTAAGCTCCTCCCCCAAGTGGAGGCATTGGCAGCAAGTGTGCTCTAGGTTCTGGGCTGACCTGCGACGGAAGGGCCGATACCTGTGTACGTGGCAGTGGGGGAGTGGATGGCTGGAGCTGCTGCAACCTCCTGCTCCTCCTTACCGAATACGGAAGGCCCCTCTCGTCTGAGCACCACCACTCGACCACGTTCCCCATGCATCGACTGCGATTTGTCCTGGCTACGAGGAGCTGATACTGGGATGAAGAGGCTGGGAAGCATCCGGTGATACGAGAAGGGCTGGGCAGAGCGGCGGGAATTGCAGATCGCAGCAGGATTCCTCGATCGACGGTGAAGCTGCCGGACAAACGGAAAGCATATGGGGGCAATCGCAGGCGGGCCAGACCCTCTGGCCTCGGATTCTACAAGATCCGGGTCTTGGGCACCTGCGAAAATCTCCTGACTGTTTCCCGAGCTGCAGGAGGATTCCTGACAGTACGCTGGTACTGACGATTTTATTGGAGGAACGAGGACAGGACGGAGCCAGAAATGGTCACAGGGGAACGCTGTGGTAGCCGGCAATGACGGCTGAGTTCAGCTTTGCATGAAAGGACGGGTTGAGTGCAATGGCGAGCACTGCCTAGTCGAGGAGCATGTCCCATCCTTTCGTGTAGGGATCGCAGGCTCCTAGGTGCAAGGGAGAGAACGGAATGGAAGCCACGGGGCTTTTGTCATGCAATGTGCATTTCCCTTGGCCTTGCTAGGATAGGCAACGACGGCCTGACAACTGTGAGCGGCAGATAGGAAACCAGGGCCGGATAGCGGGAGGCCATATAAATCATCAGTATTTCCCACTTTGAAGTGGCAGTTCAGTCCAAGAAATCTTCAGGTTTCCAACTCGAGGCCAATTCCATTTATCCTCATCACACATTTTCTGAGAGCCTTCACCATGGCCACTGTCGACTTGAACCACGTCCAATTTTGGCAGCCACCGAAGCCTTCACTCCACCAGCGGCACAAATTTCCACGCAAACATAGCAGGGCTGCCTCCGCAACCACATCTCGCAACCAGCCAGTTGCAGCGACTCGGCAGCGAGGGCGTGACTTTGAAGCCCAGCCCGAAGATGAAGAAGTCGAAGCTCAAGGTACGATCGCAGAGAATCTTTGAAAGGGACCTTGACTGATCTGCTGTGAGAACTCGCAGGCCGCATTCACGACCCCACCAACTATGACGATGATGCAGACGATACCTTGCCATCGATCGAAGAGCTCCTAGATCCGCTTTTGCGGAAGGAGATCGCGGCAACAGGATGCCAGGGCACTCGAGGTATGCGCGCCAACTCTTTATTGCTATAGCAAGCCGAATTCTGACAACTTCCAGACAGGCCGGTGATTCTTGAGGAGGACGAGGGCGATAGTCCTGACCACACTGCCGACTCCGAAGCCACCTCCACCTCCGTCAACGCTGGCCCTGTTCCCGCCTTCGAGCGGAGCCAGCGCGCTGATCCGTCCCACCGCGAGCCATGGTGGGACGTCGAGGAAGGCTGCTTCGTTTACGAGGACCTGCATCCACTTCCTCCGTTGGACCATGAAGGTTTGGCATCTACGCCCGCCCAAGACCAGCCTCCCTCCTGCCCCCACTCGCTTGGAGTATCCCAGGACCAGACCAAGCCACATGGCGATAATAGAACCACGCGACGTGCATCGGGAGAGTCAGCGGCCCAGTCTCCGATTACAACAATGGACCAGGACGGTGGAGGGGAGAGCGAAGAAAACGCCTCGGATCTTGAAAGGGACATGCAACTGGCTCTCGAAGAGCAAGAGGAGTTATTAGCTACCTCTCCTAGCTCCCCACGTCGTCGCGCGTTTGAACCATCGCATCCTCCGATTGATCAGGATTGTGACCGAGGCCGGTCAGAAGAGCTCCGGCTCAGCACGCGGCTCTGCAGTCAGGATATGGAGAAGGAAGGCCCGCGCGAGCAAGAACAAGAGGAGATGGCAGCAGATGAGATAAGGCACAAGGTAGTGGAGCAGGAACTGGAGGAGGCCGACGACGATGACGATAGTGGGAAGCGCGAGCAGCGGGGAGGGAAGCGGCAGCACCAGGACGGAGGAGTCAATAGTGGCATCCACCATTCCGAGAGCAGCTGCCATGGTCATAACACAAACGACGATGGCGACAGGGATGACGAGGAAGACGAGAACCCACGACCTACGAAGCAGCGGAGACTGTTCCCAGCGCCGCCTGATATGCCTCCAACGCCTCCCCTTGAACAGAGCTCACCAAGGCCTTGCCTGGCACGGTCTCACAACGTGACGCCATCAGCCACGCAATTTGAGATCGGCAATGCGCAGTCCCAGACTGATCTGGCTCACCCGCTCACGTCCGTAAATAACGACCACCACTACACCCCACCAAGCTCTCGCAGTCCCTCAGATATGGAGGAGTCGGCATCAGCCGCGGAGTATCAGGAATGGCCATTGGAAGGTTTTCTAAAACGCGTTACGATTGGCAATCGGATCACATACAATCTGCAGTTTTCGTTGTCACATGTCCCTGAGCACTTAAACGCCTCACTCCATTCAGAAGTTTTAATCACGAGCTCTAGGGAGTCGTCAGTGGAGGCAGCAGTCTCTCGCCGGGCTGTCACTTCTCGCAAGCCATGCAAAGAACTGACTCAGAATCAAGAGAGTCTGTTGGCTAAGATGGTCCACGACGACAAGACCTGGGCAGAGATAGGACAAAAGTTCCCAGGCCACACACTGCAGTCGCTGAAGGAGAACTTCTTCACGAAGCAGGGGGGAAAGCCTCGAAAGCGGGGGCGAAAGCCTCGCGTGAAGGCTGGCGTGAAGGCTGGTGCTGTGTTGGAGAGAAGAAAATATGATTGATGCATGGTCCAGTATGCTCGCGGGAATTGGGGGTAACGACATATAACTTAGCACTCAATTCAATCCGAGAGGCTTTGTGTCTGTGATTTGCTGACGTGTTTTCCATTTTACTTATTCCTCAGAATAAGTTCCTCCATCCCCTTGTATCGCATGTTATTAGAGTCCTCCACTACTGCAGCCGACCAGTTCCAATGTTCAATCTATTTCCTCATGATCCTGAAAAGGCCAGATTTTATCGAACTCCCTCCTCTGTTCATCTGTATCGGCGCCTTCTGCCAGCTCATCTTTAATAAGTGTAGCCCTCGCTCTCGCACCCTCAAATTCCTCATTCAGCACCAAGCCGTCAATGTTAATCACTGATCGTGGGAGCAATATGGAGTCCAGCTACAGCCAAGGGCTTGACGATTGAGACCGCTGCCATTCTGATGCGTATTTTGAGATGAGAGTTTGGAAGAGTCAGCAAGGAGATGATGTGATAGTTGAGAGGGCAGCTAAGGGTGGAGATGTCTTTAAGTAATCATGTAGCACATCACTACTTGAAAGCTTCCTGGTCAGTTGCGCTACACCCAGCCCCGCAGCAGTTGGTAAGATCTTACAATGTGTGCCAGTTGAGGGGAATCCTTGCTCGTGGCTATTCTGTGGGATGGAGTGAATCCGAACACCGCGGCCCGACCCCTCCAACGGTTCATCCGTGAACTGGTGGTGCCCGTTTTTCCCTTGATTCAGAATGGTACCAATCAAGCAGCAATCACAGATGTTTGCAGATCAGGCTAGGCTCGGCTTTATTGACCAGGGATTTTCATTGGCATTTAGATACACCGGGTAGTGTAGTTGATAACAACAACATGGGGGTGACTCATATCTTGGCTGCCTAATCTTTTGTGCATGATGCATCGTTATCGTCGAAGCCGACAAGCCGACCCCAGGAAACGCAGATACTGATTCATGTCACACCAACTGCTGCTCAGATTATTGGCTACGGACATTCACAATCTCGTGTGCAAAACCTTCGTAGCAAACAATACGCCTCAAAATACTCACTTTGACCCGATGAGGCCATTCACTGATGTAATTCTACAGGCCGACACCTTTTCTTTGGCTTTTTAAATGCTTTCCCGTCGATCCTCTGAGACAGGGAAGTATCGGGGGTAACGTCTCGCGAACCAACACGACTTGATTGACTGTCAGCTTCCTCCAGAGACGCGGCATTATGACTTGATTGGTCAGAGAGATGGTGGCTTTCTAAACCCTGTGAAAGTCCAGATTCCCCTGGCTCGGATTGCTGGGAGACCTCAAAATCCAGGTCGGTCGGTAACTCATCGATAACTGAACAGATTCTTTTCAAGTGAGTCGGCATCCATATGTCGTAAACATTCTTGGTGAATTTGTATGCCGTCCATTTCTCTTTGCCGTCCAGTTCCGTGAAGCTGAACTCACGGATCGGATGGCGGTAGAAGGTGGTCTTTTTTCCGTCGATCACAGGATAATGACCGTAGATTCTCACCGTCCGGTGATCGTGCGAGACTGAAAAAGCGAGTATCTCCCGGTGAAGCTCTTTTTCGCGTTTCACAAGCCTGAAGAGTTCAACCGTACCTCTCACTGCAAGTGTCATGCTGTGAGCATTCTGTCGATCGGCGATATCGAGAGCCGCGGCGCCGCACTTCACTTCGCACGTTAGGAACGGGAGGTACATCTGCCAGGTGGCCATGAAATAGGAGGTAAAAGTATCTGCCACCTCGCCAACGAAAGGCGTAAGCTTTTCGAGTTGACTGTTCGTGAACGCAGATCGTCCAAATCCCACAGAATAATCAGGTTGTGGACGAGGCCCATAGAAAGGTACAGCGCTATTCCAGCCTTCATTGACACTTTCATTCAAAGGCTTGAGATGTTTCGCACCATAGATCCTTAGGACTTGGGCAGACGGACATATTAGTGGGGAAATGTCTCGAACAACCATGGCTTCATTTCTCGCTCGCACACTCTCGCAAGTTTCGTCGAACAGATCGTCACGAAATAGCGTATCTTGAGGGACTGATTGTTCTGCCTCAAGTAACGTTCGACAGAGTCTCTTGCTTGCATCTGTGATACCCAAGTCGAACTTGCTCATAAAGCTACCCTTGGTGGCAAGTACAGTCTCATAGCTTGGACGCGTATAAAGGGTGCTTTTGGCTTCCCTCGGCTTTTGATCGCTAGGTGTGGTAGAGCTAGGTGTGGCAGAGCCAGCTTCCGATTGTTTGGCACGAAGAGAGGAAGAAGATTTCTTCCTCGCAAGTAGATGATTCATGTTGCTCTCCGGTTCAAAGTATTCCTTAGGCCAACGGAGTTCCTTCCTCCAGTATTCAAGTGGGTTGATCTCCTTGTCGCTGACACCGACCGCTGTGTTCTCGCCGATTGTTTCCTGGATAGGAGATCGTAGAAGGGACGTCCGCGGCCGCTTTTGGGACTGAGTAGTAGTAGAATGGAGGGTAGCTTCGTCTTCTTGCGATAGTTTTCGTTTTCGATCCTTAGTCTGTAGAAACTTGACTTGAGTTAGCTTTATAGCATAGTAGGCAGGAGGAGAGTGACATGCCTCTTTACCGGGAGTGTTGCTGGTTGGGGAGGGAAGTGAGTGCTTTGGTTCGGTATTCCTGTCTTTGGATACAGTTCGTTCTTGGAGGCGTTGTATCTTTTCTAGGCGTGCGCTCGCACGAGAAGATAACCGTGGTCGTTCCTTCTTGATACCTTGAGGCCGCTTCCCTATCAATGATCAGTCAAAGTACACAGTAACGGGGACGAAGCTTACCTTGGTCTTTTGGCACTGAGGGTTGCCGCCCAACTTTTTGGGTGTTTCGTTTTGCTTGACTCGGGGCCATATCGACTGGAAGGAGGAGGGGTAACAAGTGGATTTATATTGCCGCTGAGGTTGATGGATGGAGTGAAGGAAGAGTCAGAGATAGAGCGCCAGACGAGGGGTGGTCGGTAGATGAATGCGCTAGAGTTTGGGATGGAAATATGGCAGCGGCAACCATTACTATTTTTGTCATTTCGCGAACGCAGCATCCCTAACCCTCCGGAACCACTCACATCTGAAACTAGCCCATCCGAGAAAATGTAGAAGTCGAGCTGGTTTGGGTTAGCTTCTGTGCTGGGAATGCCGACTTTTGAAGATACAGAAAGTTTGGGGATCAAAAAGGGCTGCGCTGGTGACATCAGTCATCAGTTGGCGCTAGGCTAAATTAAGATTAGTTGGCATCCAGCGTTGTTAGCCGATGCTGCTGCCTGCACACTGGTTCGCGGCCTGATCCGCAAGGCAAATTTTGCAACTCCCGATTTACTTGCCGTTGGACGGCGGAACTACTCCGTAGAGGGTCAAGGCCATAACCATGTAGCACCTACGAAATGATTGCGAAAGCAAAGGCTCAGCGCTTAGAACTGGGCCTCCACCTTAGGAATGGATGATTGGATACGACATTGCTTTTGATTGAAGGTGGACCAGAAGATAGCGATTATGCGCCTCTCCAGTTTGGGAATTTTAAGTCGATCGTGATCTGAGTAAGGACCAATTAAGGTAGTTTTGGGTTGTTCGTTTGAGGCTTCCATCTACCAGATGACACACAAATTGCTGTACCTAACAAAAACCAACAGCCTTACAGATTGACATGTTGGAAACTGAAATATCAAGGACAGTACATAATGAAGCCACTGTAGTCTCGCAAAACCCAAACATTGGCAAAGGTATCAAATTGTTAGTGAGGATTATCAGGTATGTCTCTGAAATTTATTATTGCAAGAGAAATACTAATTTATATTATATTCCTAGTCTCGCCTCCGCTCTCAACCGTAGCAATGTCGGCAAGACTCCCGCAGTCGGCAAGCTCGGGAAGGCCAGGATGGTGCCAGGTTTGCTCCCACCAGAATAATGAGCACAACTTTTACCAGTGCGAGGCTTGGGTTGGTGGAGGTAGGAAGAAGAAAGGGGGAAGCAAGGCTACCAGATGCCCCAACGAGTTCAGCATTTGCCAGTCACCGGCTCATGATGGCTACACCGTCTGTGGAAAGTGTCATGACCATCCAGGAGGCGGGCCAGGAGGAAGTGAGCCAGGTGGATGGATGAAAAGCCCTGATCAAGACGACAATGGCGGGGGTAGCAGTGGCGAGTACTGGACGTGGGACCCCAAAATCAACAAGTATAAGCACAAAGAGAGTGACGGTAGCTATACATACACTGATCCTGCATGACGTGGAGCACAGGCTGGTGTTGTGGATTATTGATAGTCTAGTATAGCTCGTCAAACACAAGCTTTGAAGCCAGTCCAAGATTTCACCATGCTAACCTTCCTTCTATATCTACTCCACTCTCTATTTTGGTCGTGACTTCTGGACAACCGTGGGCGGACACACTCCTGCAGCCAATCTAAGACCTTTCTATCACAGCAACGCCCTCCCCAATTTTCGCCCCTGCTCCCTTCATCAACTCCACTCTCGACTTTCGTCCTGATAGAACCTTCTAACCAAGGGTGGGCAAACACACTTAATCTCTCCCCCTTGGCTACTTGACTCGAGGCCCAGTCGAATATATCTCTAGTGGCCCTCCTTGACGCCACAAAACTTTCATCGATCTGAATTTTGGAGCCGTTTTGCAGAAAGTTAAGTCCGGTGTCGCAGTCAGGTACACAGCTTCCTTGCTCACGGACGTCCTGTTTGACGAAGCCCGTATCTGTTGTAGCGTCCCTGTCGTGCCATACCCAATGTCTGTACTTCCAATGGTGGTGTTTGCATGATTTAGCATGCGAAATAGCTTCATACTCCAAATCTTTCAAGTGCATGGCACCACAAGGCGGCCATGCGGATAAAGGAGTGCATTTAAATGGGAGAGATTCCCACTCAACACTACCACCGGCGCTGTAGTCATGCCGCAATTGCCACAGATCCCTTCGTAGAATCATGTCATCCTTTCGCAGATAAGAACCCGAGCCATGGATATCCATGAATGATTGTGCAGTTCCGGTCCAGATAGCAACGTCAGAGTTGGGCCGTGCCATAGGAGCCTCTGATGTCTTGAGGAACGGGGCTATGCTGGCTATAGTTTTCGTGGGGCCACATAAGGCCATGCCAAGCCATAATGGAGCCAGTTTCGGGCACCGAAGTGCAAGCACTTTGGCAAGTAGCTCGACGTTGTTTGGATGAGATGAGTAACTTTCAAATTGGTCTAATATTGGGGCAAACCAGGCGTTGACGAGGTTGCAATCAACGCCTGGCTCCCAGAATACACCCCAAAGGGCAGAGCTGAGGACTGTCGGACTTGCACTGAGCGTCATGTAGTATGGGAGGCTCTTATACTGTGGAAGGGGTCCTGGCGTGCATGCTTCTGGAAAACATTTGGCCAAGTTCGGCTTTGGGAGATGTACCGTCGAATGCATATAGTTATGTAGTGGAAGCGTAAGTACTACCGTGAATGCCGCGGCAGATTGCATCAGGAGATGATGTCGATGGCAGAATTTGGAGAGGTACCCTGCAGCTTGTTCTGAAGAAGGCGGAAGCTCGAGGCAAAGCCCTGCAAGTGGTAGAGCCGACGTTCCTACTCGGAACTCCAAGCTCCCGTGATATTCTATAGACCAAGGTGGTTGAGATCTCGATGGTTTTGCTTCGAAAGGTGGTGCATACCATCCACGTCCACGTACTAGGATCTGACTCCACCAACGCAACTCCCTAGTTGTGGCGTCACCAACATCAACAACCAGACTGCTTCCAATACATTTATCATGGCAACCGTCGACAACTACGACGGGAGCAGAATTGGCCGAATATTGGATCATTCTGCCTTGCCTCTGAAGAAGTTCTGAGCAGAAGATGTACGCCCACGCGAACGTGAGGATGGCGATAAAATTTCCAGATGAATGCTCTGTTGGCCCACTCCCTATGTCGTCGCTCCAATGTCGAAAGTCTTGTCTTTGTAATATTTCGCATCTTGTCGGTCCTGCGACACCAAGAGATATTCGGAGCTGACCCTCGGTTTTCTGTCGCAGGTCACAGCCCTCTTGAGAGACCGCGTCCCACATGGAATGTCCATCAACAAACCAGCAATCTCTTAAGTTGGTTGGAAGGGCGGGAATTCTATGAAGCAAATTTGAGGCTTCTAGGCTGTCAGCAGGCAGTGATACCATTGACTGGGCCTTTTCAAGATAGATCTGCCAGATCTTCTGACTCTTTGCAAAGATTGCCTCGACTTTTTCAGTGGCGGGAGTAATGTCCCTTCCCCCTTCCACCTGAGAGCTCTGCAACAGTTTAGCGACTGTCTTAGCTCTTATAGAAACCTTGGCATGTCGCGTCCGGATAAATCTGGTTTCTATGGTATGAATGAGCTTGTAGGACCTGATCTGAAAATACTGTGTTGGCCGTTGAGGATCTGCGGTTTTCCTTCTTCGAACTCGGATCTGCACCGCCCGAAGAAACTTACTCTCCTGGAAGGGAGTAAACATATTCTCTTCTTCCAGAAGAGCGAGTAGTGATGGGATCAGGTCCATGGAAGGATCGATGATGTAATCGTTCCGGTTCAATGTATGCGATGCGCTCTGCGAAGCTCCATGGTTTGGAGATATGGGTATTGCGATCCGATTAATGACATCTTCTGGGACATTCATAGACCCGCTATCTGCCCGCAAAATTCCAGCCCGTATATTGAAGACCGACAGCTTGTGAGACGGTTTGTATTCCACGACCTTCTGCAGAGTCTGTAGGACCTCTTCGTTGCTATCGCTTAGGGTGTTGGCATGATTCTCGAAAATTATGCCATTGCCCAAGTTGAACGCACGGCGATCCTCCTTCTCGCTCGCGAGTGGCCGGTCGCAAAGGTCTTGACCGAGCTCTTTGAGATATTGAATAGAGCTGAAATTTTCTGCATCTCGTGGTATGTATTCGTAAATTCTTTCGAAAAGCTGCTGCTGCAGCATTGGAAAGTCCGTCCAAGGTTTCAAAAGTGTCGGACAGCGCTTGTTCTTTGGGCTGGTGATGGAGCCCTGCGTACTGAGGCTCTTGTCTGTCTGGATACGAAGTGGTTTCGAGAGAAGTGTATGGCAGGCGCGTATGTATTCTTCGAATGTTGTGGGTCTTGTCTTCTTTCCCTCGATCTGAGCGCGAGACTCGGCTTCTTGTCGATTTCGCTGCTCGTCCTCCGCACATCTTCGTTCTTGTTCTGCGCGCTTGTTGGCTTCTTCCGCACGTCTTCGCTCCTGCTCTGCTAGCTCATCCGCTTCTCGAAGCAGTTGCTCAAGACGAGCAAACTCTGATTCCCTCCTCGAGGACATTCTGTAGGAGTACGGTTGTTATTGAGCTCGAATGTGATGACGATATATCGCGGATCAATAGGGCGAGCCCGTTTATTTACGGAGCATTGCCGAGGCAACGTGAACGGGTGCAGGACATCCTTACAAGGTTAGCCGAGTCACATGCACATTGAAGGGTGCCTTTCAATCTTCCCAAAGGCTGAGGGCTTAGTTTAGGTTTGGTGTCGGAGGATTCCATTGGCGCAAAACAGTTAAATTTCTGGAACTTTGCGACTGAAGCCTGACGGCATTGCAGACACCAGGGTTGTTTCGGTCAGTGTCGGATTTCTGAGCAAATTGCATGGCAAGATTGGCAAATGCTGGAGGTGGTTTGGATGACTGAATTGGTGCCGGATATGCTGCACGACAACCAGATAGTTATTTTCTGGAATTTGCGACCGAAGCTCAGTCCATCTTTGCAGCCTAAAAGGCATCCGAGCCCAACGCGCCGGGGTGTTTCGGTCAGTATCGGATCACATGGCATTGAACCCCACCACTTGCAGAGGCCGCAAACCACAATTTCTCCCTGCAAAGGAGTAACCTCATCGACCTCCTCAAATTTCAAACAAGATACCATCCAAGGTTGTTTCTTGAGCGTCAACGATGACTCAGTTGTTCTGCCTGACCGGCTCCGCCCAGCTCCGCCAATAGACTTTATCCCAACTATACTGAGGGGCAGCCGTTGCGCACTTTTTTCCGTCCTCCATCAGCATTCCGCCAGCGATTTATTTCATCAAATTCATTTCTCTCTTCGCCGCCCGCCGTTACCCACCTTATTTCACCCATCGCACCTTACAGAAATCGGTTCGTCTCGACGGAGTCGGGTTGTATCCACGAAGCCCCTCCACCGTCAAGGACTGATATCCGCACGAGAACAACATCACTGAAGAACTGCGTGAGCGAAGGTAGCTAAGGCATTTCACCTGCAGCCCGTGTAGCTACTGATGTCGTGTAGGCCGAGAGCATTCTCCCTACCTCTCTGGGTTTGCCATATCCGCGATCGAGAACGTCGCCGTGCAGCTTCGACGTCTGCTACGATAGCTCGACCAAGCTACTCAGCTTTGCTCATCCAGTGCAAGGCATTAAAGGCAATCATACCCGCAAAGCACATGTGGGTGCAGACCCAGTGAGTGCTCAGCTTCGTAGCATCTGGAGCCCTCCATTGACACATTACAAACAGCTGGTGAACGTTAGGAGTTGTCGAAAATGCCAAAAAAGGTTAAGGTTCCGGTTCAGGTTCAGGTCAGATATTTTTAACTTCCATTTTTCTCCCTTTAATGTACTTATTAGCTAACATGTGTGTGCCTATTTAGATTGGCGACGAAGCTCTTGCTGGACGGGAAGAAAAGGACATCCAGATTCATACTTTCCCTGCAAATTCCCAAAGGGCAAGGAAGATAGCCTTCATGGGCTATTATCTTTCTATCTACAACGAGCAAACAGGCCATTACGCAACCCATATAGACAATGCCAACGGAACTCCCTCAACCGAATATCTGGAATATGATGTGCCTGCCGGGTATTCTGTTTACGTCAGGGGTGGCAGCGTATATTTCACAGTACTTTAGGAGGAGATTTCAAGTTGTCCCCCAAAGAATTTGGTTAGGTGTGCTCCGTCCTTGTTGCCACACCAGATGGTAAAGGAGACATCCTGTCTGTTATCCTTTGGGAACAAACTTGGCCAGCACCCTGTCGTCTCCAATCCTTGACTTCTTTCCGATTTCCACTGCTGGCTATTCTGGACGGCTGCTCTGAATGGCTCGGGCATTTTCGATATGTTGCTAGCTGGTGCATTTGTGTACATATACTTCATCTCTGTTGATAGATTATTAGCAGTGCCTCGTCGAATATATGCAAAGCTTCTCCTCACCTCTGTTTTCCTTGTATGGCAATAATGAATCCGCTGCTGCCGGTTTCTGTTGCTTATATTGGAGAGAGGACGTATGCACACTCTGGTGATGTAGCAGCGGATGCCAATGCTCCTCAACGTCAACGGTTCCACCCCAATCTTGCGTATGATCTACAGTTTAATCAGCGTTGTCCGGTCCAAAGGCGTAGTATAATATACCGCGATTGAAGGATGGCGCCCCAAGTGCCATTTGTTGTAGACTTGGCAATTGAGCTATATCGAGGTCAGTGCTACTAAATGTTATAATATGATTGTCACATACTCATCCTGGAGGCATGCTGGCCAGCTGGAATCTGAGTAACCAATTCACTATTCTGCACGGGTGGCAAGGGTTCAACCTCCGGTGCAGGTCTATCTGCAAGACACCTGCGTTTCCTTGACTGATTCGCACTCTGCGCCTTTTCTTTTTCGTCCTCAGCAGCTGGTAATTCAGTTTCTTGCTAACTTTCTCACTGAAGTCGGACTTACCTTTCAGAAACTCTTGATATTTGTGAGACCCTCGCAACGGGTCTTCATCTCCTAAAGCACTCAATACATCATAAATCTCGGATGGCCATACCACTGGATCTTGTGGCTCAATCTGCTCCTCCACGCAGTCAAAGGTCTTGCTTGACATTAAATTGGCCGTCCATAAGCTGGGCGCAAAGGCCACTGCCCAAGAAATTAATCCATCTGGGTTCAACTTACAGATGCGATCGCATCTCTCTCTTGTCAATCTTTTCCTTGCCTTGATTGTGTCCGAATCGATGGCTGAGTCCTGTGGACCTCCAAAGAACAATTTCATATTTCTCGCAAAGACCCCGCGATTCTTCAGGTGGGTGAGATCATTTCTGCCCAACTGTGCCTGCGATATGAGTTTTCTGCCCTCTTCGCAAGACTCTGCCTGACGCTTCTTCAGGGCTTCAATCTCCACCGGAATTGCCGCCGCAGCATCGCAAAGTCTCAGGCTGAAAGCCTTGAACGTCGTGTATTGATCCTTTGACGGGTGGATCTTAGCACTCCGAAGGCTCTGAACAAAGGATTCGGCTTTCTTGGTAAGCGCATCGAACTGTGATACATACGTAGACGTCGTCATACTGGTGCTTTGGTCTTGATAGGTAGACAATACCGTTCAGAAAAATGTGAGATTTAAAGGCATCCGAAAGCGGGGAAATTTGGGTTGTTCTTAATAATTAGTTGCTTCACCATGGTGGGAATAAAGCTTACAAACACACGGCGGGAATAAATTTTGGGCTACTTCCAAAAACTTGGGCGACCGGGGTGAAAATAAGTGCAGATTCCCAAGTCTGTAAGCGAATCAGAATCTTGAAAAGATTCTGAGGCCATCTAGATCGTTCAAAGAACCAACACATCCGCCATGAACTCTTTCTCCAACAGGATCCTCATCCCCGAAGTGGCCTGGGTCCCAGGATTGAGGCATGGTTACACCCTTCAATGTGTTCCATCCCACACGCTGCTGCATGATGAATCGGCGAAGCTAGCCTGACCATTCAAGAAGCCAACACTTTCCACATCGGCACAAACCTTAGGAGACTTCTTCAAGTCTAATCCGTTCTGGGGAGACGGACACCGTCGACATAACGCCGGGTTCTTCTTCCTAGTTGCCGCAAGATGCATGGCATCTTGATCAGGAATCGCAGGGTCAAGGAACATATTGAAGTGAATGAAGCTGTATACAGGGGCCCCAGTCTTCACCACTCGATTCCGATTAGTAAGAGCCAAGTGAATATTTTCGATCAGATGAGACGGCTGAATGAGAAGTCGATGTGTAGTTTGTTGCAGGAAAGATACATACGAAATTTCAGTATAAAAATGTATATAAGGGTGCGAATTCCTCACAAGCTTGACCGCTCACTTTCTCATCTCTCTTAATTCTTCAAGCATCTTCTCAAACATCACACTTCTACATATATATTAGAGCTATCTATCAACCCTCCACGTAGACAATGGCTCCAACAGAGACAACCGCAAAGCCGAAGCAACCAGAGCCGCCCAAAGTCGATGACAACCCTGAGACTGCGCAGAATCCGTCCACAGACCCATCTGCTGCCAGTGAATCGAGTAATCTCACAGACCCGGCTATGGAGGAGACTCTTCGAGCAACCTCACCCAGTTGGGAGTACGTGTCCAACGGAGCGCCGATAAAACACCGCTAACGAATTCCTTAGCAAACCCGCTGTGCTCTTTGACCCAACGCCGTTTGAAGAGCGGAAGTGATTATGACGAAAGGAGTAGGAAATAGCCTCGGATAGCAGGGCTGGGTTGCTGGATATAGGATCTTACTTTTTTTGGTCTTTCCAGGTTTGCTCTGAATGTATTAGATCGGCCATATATAGTCAAGTTTGAGCACGAGATCCATGGTGTAATGCAACCTCGAGAGAATCAAAATTATGGCGTGGCCCGGCAGACTCTTTGCAAAATAATACTTTTCCAACCTAGCTTCAATCGAGTACTGTATGCATCATCAATTGATCCGCAAGTGACTTACCAGGGGTGAATCGGCGAAGCCAGCTTTTCCGTTTAAGCAGCTAACGTATCATGCTGGAAGCAGAGGCCGCCGGTCCATCCATGGGGACTGTCCCGCGTTGGCCGCGCAAGAATGGACCTCCGTGGTGGATGATACGAAAACCAGTGAATATATAAGGCACAGATCCCCTTTGACCCTTAAGGACAGACTCACTCCATGTCCGACCTCAGATTCACAACACTCAGACCAGCAATCCGCCATCGGTCCTTTCCCTTGCTGCTCACCCACAACACGTCTTGCAATGGCTACTCACAACAATGCCTATTCTCTGCCAAGTCAGCCACTCCCATTGAGCCCGGTATCAATGGTAGACGTCTTCTTCCCTGGGCTTACCAACATCTCTGCTGCCCTCCGGCAACTTCTGGCCGGCAACCCAAACAGCTATGGTCGTGTGCTTTGTATCTGCGGATTGGCTGTGTTCTTTGGCAGATATGTCAAAGACTTCTTTGGAGCATTTGTGATGAAGCATTTCAGTTCGTGACTCCTCAGACCACCAATGACACATTCTGACAGGTAACAGCTTCAAGAGTTTATGTCTCCCATTCCAACGAAGCACACGATATGCTTGTCGCCTGGATATCCTCTCAGCCGTTTTCCCATAAGGCACGTTCCCTTCTTGCTAGCGTGGCTGCGAGGAGAAGCGGGTCCGCCGACGATCACTCTGATGGAAACCAGAAGAAGCCTCTTCAGTATTCGCCTTGGAATGGGAGCTTTTCTTTCTGGTACAAGAATCGTCTGCTCACATTTCGGAGCGTCCAGAAAGAGGGCCGAATTTTCCGCGAAGAGGAGATCTCAGTCTCCTGCATAGGCAGATCTCCGCATGTTCTGAGGGAGCTCTTCAGCGAGTGTCGAGCTGAGTACCTGAAGTTAGTCAAGAACAAGACCTCTGTCTTTGGGTATCGGGATGGTGGCTGGAAAAAAACGAGAGCAATAGACAAAAGACCACTCGATACTGTCGTCCTTGACGAGCAGAAGAAGACAGCGCTAGTAGAGGACATCAAGGATTTCCTAGACCCTGGAACACGAGCGTGGTATTCTCGGCGCGGCATCCCATACCGGAAGGGATACCTATTGTATGGGCCACCTGGGACCGGAAAGTCCAGTTTGAGTTTAGCAATTGCCGGGGCCTGCGACCTGGATATCTATATCCTCAATATCTCCAGTCAGGACGACAGCTCGCTGGGCAAGCTGTTCACTGAACTCCCCAAGCATTGTGTCGTCCTTGTCGAAGATATTGATGCCGTCGACGCAACACAATCTCGACAGCACGGAACGGTGAAGACTGGTCAAGAAGAGACAGGCTCTTCAACAATGGGAAAGTCGCAAGGAAAGGTGTCTCTATCGGCCCTCCTGAACGTTCTCGACGGTGTTGGTTCGCAGGAAGGACGGGTACTGATCATGACCACGAACCACGCGGAGCGTCTCGACGCTGCGTTGATTCGACCAGGTCGAGTGGATATGAAGCTGGAGCTTGGGTACACTAACCAGGACATCAACGCTCGACTCTTCTGCGCCCTGTTTATGCGCGACGACACCTTACCAGACGGGAGCCAGCGAGGAGATGAAGACACGCTCAGGAAGCTGATGAGAGAGTTTGCAAGCAAGATACCGGAGCAGGAGTTTAGTGCGGCTGAGGTCCAGTCGTTCTTGATGGAATACAAGCGGGTGCCTCACATGGCAGTGGAAAATGTGCAGGAATGGGTAGTCAGAACCAGGGAAGGAAAAAGGCAAATGAAGAGAGCGGATTCTTGGATGCTTCAAGGTGGTGACAGTCTTGATTGATTTGGCGTGGTGCATTTGCATTTCTGATTGGTTTCATTGATGAGTGGATGTTTGAGGCTGGCTTTACTTTGGGTGATGCCCTTTTGATATCTTTTTCGGTGGATTCGTGAGGTGATAGTGGGAGAGGCATCGTCGTAATTTGTTATATAAGGGTTGTCATAAATGTTCATATGTCACTTCCTGCATCAAATATTATCGCATTAGCCGGCAAGGACCTTGACATATCGCTCTGGCTCTTTGTGAATATCAACTTCTCGGAGTTGTACGGTCCAGGCCTGTCGAATACCCAGAGCCGCATCATGCTTCCGCAGACCGTGAACCAAGGCATGAATCGCCGCTCCGGTTGACTTCCAAACACTTCGTGTGCATACGCTGGGCCAGTCATGCTCGCCGTCCGATAAGGGATCGTCGGTGGGGGTGAGGAAAATGTCAAGCTTGTGATTAGCCTCCGAGCCCCTCAACCCTTTGTTCGCTGATGTGTATTATCTGCGGCGTAGTCCACTGAGAACAGTGTCCTGGAACTTGATGAACCGCTCGCAGAATGGAGCTTGAAGTGAAGGATTCGGCCATTCACTACAGCGACCTCTGCATATTGGGTCCTCGACTGGTCGTAGATATGCTTGGCGTTGTTCGTCCAGGACTTCCTCTCAAAGTATCGCTCGTAGAATCTTCTGACATCGTAGTAAACTAGTAAGTTCATCGAGTATTCGCTGATCAACTTCCTCGTGTGCCTTGTCGTATAGCCATTTGGGGATTCCTTGAAAAGGCTCTTGATGCCGGGGTCTTTCTAATCGCTTCGAAGGTAAAGAGTTCTTTGTGGCGAAGCTGGATCGCCGCCCGAAGACTTTCCTTCCCAATGGGCTGTACTGGACCAAAATCCTTATGGTGTTAGTTGACTGGCATGAAGTGGGCAGGAGAAGTCGTCAACAGAAGTCTGCCTCCAAGGATCGGTTAGTTTGAGCCTCAGTGGACCGTGCCAAGAACCCTGCCCAACGTTCCCTTCTTCAACCCTTTCAAATATTTTCCAGTTACCGGTGCAAAGCATACCTGTTCAGGAACTACGGCTTCCACAAGGAGCCCCCGAACTCTGCCAAAAATGCCTCCCCCCTCTGGGCTTTGTCCACCACACTTTTTTTTCCCCCAGGAGAACAAGGTCCAATCGCGGCATTTCCCGCCACAGCAACCGCCTCAGCGATCATCCAGTAGCCAGTGAACATCTACACACAAAATTGCCTGGTCCATTCACGGCTGCCAACAACCTATGAACGACAGGTGGAATTCGATTTTCTGCTACCTCCTATTCATCATGACCCCATTCATCCCCATTCTCGATGCTAGGCCAACATCCAGCCTTCGTCATGGCGGGCCACTCTACCCCCCCAACCTTCCATACATTCCACAGCAACACGACTTTTATACCTGCAGAGATCACATCGCGGATCTTGGGTTATGTCGTTGCGGACAGTCGACTATCACCGCTAGGCGGCGGTGTCAGGACCCATGCCGCACACCACCCAGTGGCATCGGTATCGAGGGCATTCCGTTCGATCTACCTCAACCACCCTTACTCAACTTCCACAGAAGGCAGAGAGATCACGCCAGTCAAACTCCGTATTGGCGAAGCCCTCGAGTTCAGCGACTTGAAAACCCTGTCAGCCTTCTTCAAACACGGTCCGGGTCGACATGCTACAACTCTGCATAGCGTTCGGTTCCTCAGCGTATCTTATCTTGACGATGAGAATGCCATGGGTTGGGGTCAGCGGACTACCGATTATGCTTACGAGGCTTTTGAGTGCCTTTATAAACACTGGGGTTCTATGCGAATATCATGGCTTCGACTCTGCATCCCTTACTCACACGCGATATCTTCCGTCGACGGCCCGGGATTATGGAGCCTCTTCAAGCTCCGTAACCTTCCTCACCTAACAATTCGTGGTCCACACGGTTGTATCACACCTGAAGTCCGCAAACATCTCAAGGCGCGCACACATACGAAGAAGCTGTTCCCGTGGCGCCCACTTGGCCTGGAAAATGTTGGCGGAAGAAAGTGGAGTGGTCAAACGACATGGCAGGAGCAATACCAGTTACTCGATTCTCGATACAAGTACTTGCACGACCGGGAAACCGTCA
>Ga0207879_100200_pt1 | contig 19188 bp, 19 predicted proteins | sample LinPmetageLP24_FD_184045 | JGI IMG/M metagenome (GOLD analysis project Ga0207879, IMG submission 184045) | Marine viral communities from the Pacific Ocean - LP-24 (SPAdes) | ecosystem: Environmental > Aquatic > Marine > Oceanic | place: Pacific Ocean | collected 2009-08-30 | reverse complement strand
AAAGAGTAAAGGACCAGACGGCAAGCCCGCATGCGGAAACCGCGACCCCCCGCATCGGGCAAGGCGCGCGCACGGGCCCGGCGCCGCTTTCGCGAGGTATAAGAACGTCGCGTCGTCCATCGCTCGCTCCTTTCCCTCCCTCTTCCTTTTCTAACAACCACAAAGTCTCCACCTCTGCGATGCTCGGTGCTCGCGCTTCATGCGCATTCGGCCCTTCTGCCTAGAATCCTAACCCTTCCCACCAGGCTCCCCTGATCGGCCACGCCGCAGCTGAGAAGACCGCGCCAGCGAGGTGCGGGGCGGCTTCAGTGAGAATCGGCGATCGCCCCCTCCAGCTTCGATGCTGCTGAACAGCTGTGATACCGATCCCCCTCTCACGCCGCCTCGCATTGGCCGATTTACGAGCTCGGCAGCGTCCAAACCCTCCCACGATCTGCCTCGCCGTCGCACCATCACCGCCCCGCCCCCCCCCACAGCAGCGCCTTCCGGAGACTGAGATGCTGCGGACTGGGCCTTACACTTGGACACAACAGCCAGTCGCAGAAATGCCTCACGACGACGCGGCCAGGCTTCGGCCTAGCTGCGCCCTAGGTGCCGCAGGTGGATGACGCGGCGGCAGCTTTCTGGTGGGCTTCCCCTTTGCCGTAGCGTATTCGTGTTCGTTTGGATTGCGTGGATATGGACTGATTTGACGCGGCAGGATCGTACGATGCTCCTCTCGAGCCTTGATTTGGATCTGTTGAGGATCTGCCGATTAGAGCGCACCAGCTGCACGCTTGAAAGCTGAGACGCCGGACGGCGGGAAGACCTGGAATGTGCCAGTCTGCCTGAAGCTTGCGGACAGGCGGATGGAGCGGTGTCCGAGGTCATGCGCCCGCTCCTTGCTACGATCGTCACTCTCTCCCCCCTCAGCTTTTCACGGCATCGCCGACGATCGAGAGATAATACTGAGATCGGCCGATCGTGGTGCACAGCGAAGTGGAGGTGGTGGCCGCGGATGGGCATATTCTGGCTGGAGAGCGCAGGATCGACGGTGTCAGGGCTTTGCAGTTGCGGTGGATCTCTCTCCGCGAGAGGGGTCGCATTGACGCCGAGGCATTTTTTCACGGAGAGGGCGTTAGAAGGGGGAAGCCTGGCATGGCGGGCGTGTACGGCGGGCCACAGAGCATATTCCGGTTCTGCGAGGGCAGTGCGAGAAGCCTACATGAACCCGTTGATTTCCCTGTCTCTGCCATCATTTTTTGCAGTCCGGTTGTACAGCCAGCAGCCAGTGGAGAGCTTCTCGACCACTTCCAATCATTTCCATGCGCTCGAGATGGCCACTTTTGCCTTCAAACCACAGTATACTTACAAGCCAACTGCTCCGCGCTCCAAGAGCACAGCAACACGCCGCAGACCTGCCCCGAGGCAAGTCAGCACCCTCAACAAGCTCCAGGACATCATGTCGAGCGGTGCATCATTCAGCACGCTGCGACCAGTAGCACCAGCAGCGGCAGCAGCTGATGATGATGGGGGCTACAGGCCTGGGATTCGAGGTATGTGATAGAGATGTGTTAGCTTGTAGCGACAGCAACTGACTTGAGTGAATCTGACCAGGGACCGGCACTGTTTACGGCTGCAGCGACAAAGCAAATGACGACGAAAACGACGACGGCCGAGACCTCCCCACAATCGAAGAATTGCTGTTGGCCAAGCTACAAGCGCAGGGCTTCATAACGGAGGATCGAGGCCCAGACAAGACGGGCGGAGTTGAGGAAGCAGCTGCAGATGAGAGGGGTGGCTCTGTCGACCAGAGCAGGTCAGCGCAAAGCGATAACTTAGGCGGGAGTCTAGGTGAGCCGTGCCCACTACACCCTCTATTGTGGAAATGGACGGCCAATTTTTCTGACGCGGTATAGAAGATCCAATTGTCCTGCGGGGAGATGGCGACTTGAGTGCCTCCGAAGCCGAAGCCAATGACGTTAGTCTTCGCGCCGAAAGTACAGCAGCACCAGGCGCTGGACTTCTCGATAGCCCAGAGACAGCCATCGACTCGACAACTTCGGTCTCTCCTTGTAGTTCCAATGGGTGTCACGATATTGATGCCCCCCCCGAGACCCCTCCGCGCTTGCCGCTTACGGAACAAGGAGGATGTAGGGAGGATGACGTCGAAGCTCATACCCCTTCTTCGCGCCTCTCGAGCGAGCCATTACACGATAGCATCAGTTCAGAAGGATCGCGCCGCGCCAGATCCGAGGCCATGACCTCCTCTTCCAGCCCGCCTTCACACCATGCTAGAGCGTCGCCAGAGACCCAGCTCAGTCAAGAGGATCGTCTGTATACCGATCGAGGGGTGGCAGACGAACACGAGCTGGTTGACCATGCGCTCGATACTTTGCTTATTAGTGACGGCGCGGGGGAGCAGCAGGAGGAGGTGGAGCAGGAGCAGGACGAAGGCCATAACGGGGGTGAAGACGAGGGGCCACAGCAAGAGATGAATATTGTAGCACCGGTGGTAACGGCCGAAAGGGCTGGTGGAAGTCCAAGACCAGCCAACCGACGGCAATCGCTTCCCAACCTCGACCCATCTCCAGAACCGAGTCATAACGAGGCAGGAATCCGATGCGATCTTAACAGCGACGACGAGCTCAACAGCTCCGACTCGGCTGGGGACGATGAGAAGGAACCACGTCCTGCCAAGCGGAAGCAGCCGTCCTCATCTCACGGTGGCCCAGCACGCAAGAAGCGCAGGCGCCCTCTTCAGCAGAACCCTCCCCGCCAGCGTCGACCTCTCTCTAAACCCCATCGCCAGTATCCCAGGTCGCACTCCCCTCTCAACCAGAGGTCAAGAGTCGCTACGAGCTCGAGTGCCGAGGGCCGATTGCCTTCACCGGCGCCTTCTATGCCACAAAGCATAGATACAAAGATGTCGCTTGGCGACTCTAACCTTAGCCCATCATCCAGAGCTACGCCACCGACGCTGACCGAGATAACGTTCCGTCCGCACTCCGCACACTGCTACTCCTTCACGGCGACGATCCGGGACGGTTATGACGGGCGAGGAGTCTCTCTCGCCCAGCTGGCTCGACTCATCGCGAGCACCGGCCACGCGGGGAAGATTCACGACTTCACCATCAAGCCGATTGAGCAACATTCGTACCTCTTGAGTGGCTTCAGCCGGCATACATCGTCATCGATTACCGCGGAGGCAGGCCGTGACCGCGTCAATGCGACGCGTACCCGACCCCAGGATGGCAAAGCCGTTGATGCTGGGCCCTTTACATCGCGGGGGAGTGAGCCGTCGAGTGGCGATGACGATGGTGGTTTGAGCAACAGCGATTCCGAGTCTAGCAGCGACGATGACGGATGTTCAAGCGCGGGCGAGCAGGGACGTTCAAGCACGAGGAAGAATGTTCCATGGGAAGACCTAGACGAGCAGCGCTTGCTGGCATATATGAAGGAGGAGAAGCCTTGGAAGTGGATCTTCCCCAAGTTCCCAGGCAGAACTCATGCTGCAATACGCACGCGCTGGAATATGATTCGGCCCAGAGACGAATAGGCTTCCTCGCGCAGGTGGACAGGCGGTAGCTCAAGCTCTATGTGCCTACTTGTCCCTTGATATCTGCCGGGACGAATATCAAAGGGACCTTATCCCTCTGCCGGTCAGTCGCATCGCGGGAGCAGGTACGGTCGAGGGGAAGCGGCGTTCAAAGCGAGGCGAATGAGGGGGGTCAAATGCATGATGGAATATCACAGAAGAAAATGGAGAGGTTGTCATCGGAAGCAGACATGAGGCGCATCGTATTTTTGGGAAACAATTGATGTATTATACAATAAGTTGCGCGTTCGTTGACATCCCTGGTATCATTATATTGTACAGTTTCCCCAGACTCCTAAAACAACCATTTCAAAAAACAAAAAGTACCAACGATGCTGAAGGCCAGTCCTCCTCGCCTTGCATATGAATTTGCCTGTTACTCCTGTCCCAAATGGCTGATCGCCCCGTTGAATGCATTGATCATCCCATCGTACATTATATCATGGTCGTGGAATGTGCCTGTGAAGATCGCTCCGTCCCTGATTGGAAAAAGAACATGTCGGAGCTCGCGAGCCAACGGTTTGAGGTTCTCGAATTTCGGCGCAAACTCCACGATGACGTTCTCAAATCTATTTTTGTCCATGTGGCCCTGCTTTGTATTCGCAATTTCTGTATATACCCCAGTATACCAACCTCGCAGTATATTTGTCTTCGGTCTCATCACCTTGTTGGGTTTTTGCCTGCCCATACCTTCGTAGCCATATCGAATGCACATCCATACGAAGACGTAAAAAAATGACTCGAGGTCGTGCCGGTATGTGTGACCTTTGCCTTCAAGAACCTCAATCGCCATGAATTGCATAGTGCCAGTCCGGTGACGAGCCCCACTCGGCATGCCGTCCAGCTCCTTTGCCAAGTCCAAGTCAATTAGTCTTCCTTTCGGGTCATCTTCGGCAGGGAGTTCGGTGATAATGATATTATTTTCGGAGACATCCCGATGAAGAATCTTTCCATCCTCAAGCAGTGACCTGTGACCTCGGATAGCATCGCGCAGCGCCTCTAAAAGCTCTCTGACCGATTGATATTCGTGGAGAGGTCGTCCGGCTGGTGAAGTTACCAAGCAGTAGTTCACTCGGTTGCCGTAAGTCTCACTTTCGCAGTCTGTCAGACTGTCGGCTCCGGCTTCTTGAATACTGTCGACATTATTCCGCTGCCACTCATTCCGGCAGTCTGCCAGACTGTCGACCACTGTTTCTTGAATACTAGGAGCGCCGATTGCGTCTAGCTGGTCTTCTTTGCGCACATTTGACCCGCTGGCATGACTACCGTCGGATTTGGACCTCTTCAGTCTGCTACCCCCATCAAGTCTTTCATCTCTTTTTCTTTTCTGTCCAGAGGAAGAAGTTGTGGCGCTACCTGCACTAATTCCTAGGCCAATCAAGTGAGCCACACTGCTCCCCGACCTTCCCCTAAGGCTTGTTTTCGAGTACGCCCGGCTGGATTCTGGACTACTATCGACCCAAAAAGCTTTCTTCGACGGCCTCCGTGGTGACCCAAATTTCATGGATCGTCGCAAATGTGAGATGGTGTCCGGGTCGCCGTCGATAGTAATCTGCTCATGATTGAACCACACAGCAATGCCCGTGACTCCTTTCTCCTTTGCCAACTTCAACAGTTCTCCCTCCCGCTGCCTTTTGTCAGACGGCCAAGCGAACTTCACAACGTACCCCCAGTCCGTTGAGCCGGGTCTCCTTCCTCGGTAGCATGTTGTTCCCCGACACACTATCGCTTTTGTTGAAGCGATTGGCTTGTCTTCCAAAGAGATCCTCACATCCCGTGCGACGATGTACTTGCCAGTCCCATCACGCTTGATAAACGTATTCAACCCCAACTCCGCGTCCGTCATCAGCGCATACCCAGCAATAACCCCGATGAATCGCTCAGGCTCCTTGTGTATATCGAACTTCTCGGAGTTGTACGGGCCAGATCTGTCGAACATCCAAAGCCGCATCATGCTTCCACAGATCGTAAAGCCAGGCACGAATCGTCGCTCCGGTTGACTTCCAAACACTTCACGCGCATACCCCGCCAACTGCACCAGTGTTTTTATAGAACGATCCTCATCAGGATTCTGTTTGTGCTCCCCAATAACGAGTACATTTGACCAGTCGTGCTCGCCGTTTGGTAAGGCAACGTCGGCGGGAGTGAGGAAGATGTCGAGCTTGCGATCAGCCTCCGAGCCCCTCAACACTTTGTTCGCTGATGTGTAATACCTGCGGCGAAGTTCGCTGAGAATCATGTCCTGGAACTTCATGAACCACTCAAAAAATGGACTTTGAAGTGAAGGCTCTGGCCAACTGCTCCAGCGACCTTCGGCATATTGAGCTCTTGACTCTTCGTAGATATCCCTCGCCTTGTTCGTCCAGGACTTCCCTTCAAAGTATCGCTCGTAGAAGCCTCCGACATCGTAGTACACTCGCCCGGTAAGTTCCTCGAGTATTCGCTGATCAACTTCGTCGTGTGTCTGTTCAACCCCCCTCTGCGATGCCGAGCTAGATCGTAGTGGCGTATCGAAGACGGCTTTCTCGAAGGCAGTCGGAGGCGTGGCGGGATTTGTTCGCGCGACCAACTCGAACACTGCATGCCAGATATCCGCATCATTCCAGGTTGGTGTATCAGGCTCATTCCCCACAATCTGTTCTACCAGGGGGATAGCAGACGCGCTGTCCAACTGGTTCGAATCCAAGCGACCGTATAGTATAGCGAGGTCACCAGAGAGGGTTCTGTCAGCTATTCGTGAAGGGAGGATTCGAGCCGCTGGTTCAATAAGCAGAGCTTGGATAAGGTCGAGCACGAGGGATTTAGCAACTACATATGTTAGCTAGTGAGGTGGTCAAATGAAGTTGAGCAATACCTGCTGTGACGACAGTCGAAAAGAGAGCTTGCACTATATCGGACGATGAGGCGACATCAAGGTCCGAACGTGTCGATTCAAATCGATGACGGAAGGTGGCTAGCCGTTCCTTGATCGGGTTACGCCTGATTTTATCAAGTTCGGAGGTTGTGGCCATGATCGCAGATTGAAAAGAACACGATTGAGGTATTGTGGACCTGTGATATGAGGATGCCAGTTATCGCGCATTCGCTTAGGCCAAGTGGTCTGATTATGTAACCTTAAGATACTGACAAAGGAAAAGGCCCCGGCGGGATAACCCGTCCCTAAATTTAGCCTGATTTGGCAAAAATATCTTACTGGATACTCCGCACTGCAACTTTATCTGAGACTAGAGTTCCATTTGGCGCCAAGAGGTCGCAAGCAAGGGAAGGCAATAATATCGTCCGAAAGCGGAAGCTCTCAGGTTTTACTGGACGGATGCCTTACGATGAGGCTTCTAACGGACCTTTAGGGTTCAATCAGTTGGTTGTAGGAATGGCTTGAACGGTTTATTCTCTGTGGAGATAGTTTCAAGGAAATAATCCACAGCCAAGAACTACAATGTATATCCACAGATGGGATGCGGCTACACGTAAACCCTCTTCAAAGCAACGAGGCTGCCCGCGAGACTGCCGTTGGTCGATTACGAAGTAGAATACCTCCGTTGCCTCGCTTGCCCTCTCCCCAAACGAATGCGGATGCCCAAATCAGATATTCAATGCCTGTGTCACTGCGGCCCTCATGAGCAAAGTGCTCGCCTCTGCTTGCGCTGCCATCAATGTCCAATGCATAACAATTACTTGAATATTGTTAATACCATATACGTAAAGCGTCTTTAAGAGAGTACTTGCTAGTTAATGCTTAGGATCATGCTTGACCGGAGGATCCTTGTTGCAATCGGGATGGTTGCACTCAGTCGAAACTTTGCCAAAGCACAATGGACATTCGTCCTGTGTGTTGGACACTGTGCCTTGGCAGTGCATGCATGTAGTAGTCGGCATTCTGGTGCAGGAAGGTGCGTGTAGAAGGTGGCAGTTCTAGATGAGGATATATTTTTGCGAGTGTTGTAGTGGCGAATTGTGCAGTTACAATGCGGGCAGCTAAGGTTCTTTTATTCTTCCCGTGCCATCTCCTGAGTCATTTTCTGAGTGACCGAGCACGCATGGCAGCGGCACACGGCAGGGTGCTGCTGCGACAGGCTGCAAAGGGGAGCATCCCAGCTAACCTCACAGCATGCGCATGTCGCCCCCACGAAAAATCGTATTTCCAAACCCTCATCGACTTCTCTTGCCCAACATCTGCGAGCTGCATCGCTCTGTTCTGCGGACAGTCTTGCACCACATCTACGTCCATTTTATCGACAGCCTTCATCTTACTACTTTCTGAATCACAGACCTTGAGATATCCGCTTCCCGACCGAGCTATGGAGACAGAAACCTGGAGGACTACCGAAAGAGATTACACCTTAACAGCGGATACCTTCACGAAACGAGAGCTTCGAAGGAACGAATGGTTTACTAACATTAAAGGCAAGATTGTCGTTCCGCCGTTTTCCAGAGAACGAATGCGGAACGAGTATGTTACCCTCGACTTCATTGCCTCGAACACAACAATCCCAGTCCCAAAGGTGTTGGAATATATTGTGCAAGATGATGCCGCAACCTTGGTCCTTGAACGTATAGATGGAGAGACGCTAGATTCCTTCAAAGGGGTAGAAAAGGATATAGCATTTGAGAATGCTTTGGTATTCCTGGAAGAGACAGTCCTCCCTCAACTTCGACAGCTCAGATCCTCCAAACCTGGCGGCCTTACCGGCGTTGTTGTTCCACCATATCGAGTATGGAAGCAAGACAAAAGGGAACATTGGCCGGTGAATGTCTCGGCTTCTGCAGAATATGTTCTCTGCCATTGTGATCTTGCACAGCACAACATCATGGTCGATAAAGAGACATTACAACCTGTGGCCATCATTGATTGGGAGTACTCAGGCTTTTACCCAGCATATTTCGAGATTCCATTCTGGCTGAAATCGTTTAGGGAGCGAAAGGAAGAGGATATTGAGAAAGATGTGAATCGGCTTGTACACTTTCTCCAAGATCAAGCAGCCTCACATACTACTTCTGCCACTCCTTAACGTTACCCTCTGACGAGAAGGACCGATATCTGCGTATGTGGCAGTAGCAGATTGGGTCGAAACTTCTTCTCAATATCGTGGAGATCGAATACGAGGATCCCTCTGGCGAAGGTCGTCACACGATGACTTGAAAGCCTTCTGTTGGACTGCATATTGGACGGGATGGGTGCTGCAGAAAGCTCGTGGGTATGATACGTTAAAGAAGGCAGAGTTTTCTCCTGTTCAGGATGCGGCTGGATATGTGAACGGTAATGGGTGATGGGCTTTCTACAGAATGAATAATGCTCTTGCGACTCAACCGAAACGGATCAACTGCCACTTCGTTTTGCATAAACCGTCATTGGTGGGTGACCTTCCCATCTTCAAAGAGTGACTTGTGACCAGCTATTACAACATCTCTAAAATCTCTCTGCTCACACCATATACGAAGACGTCTGTTGCCCATCTTGCTCGATACAGAGGTACCACGTTTCAACCGCAGATGTATTGTCCCTCGAAGGTCATTTGTCACGGCTCGGAATGGCTGCATCGAGTTAGAGATATATTGTCGAGAATGCTGGATACCCGGCCCTAACGAATGCCTGACCATCGTTGTATCTCCATCTACAGCAGAGAACGGTCTGAAATGATGCCGTGATACTCTCGTGATAGGCTCGGCGCAGTCGAAAAATAATCATTTGAAGCTGGAAGTCAATGTCGACGCAGAGTTGACTTGTAAGCTTTGCCTCCTGGTTAGTCACTTGTCCAACATGATCAGGCGCACCAGAACCTGGCCTCTCTTTTGCCATACGACTGGTAGTCTTGAGGATGGGTGGTTGTCGAGGCAGCTTTCTTCACTCCCTTCCGGCTCGAAAACGTCGCGACCGTCGTAGGCGCATAGTAGGCTGTGCAAGTCCTGGACACTCTTAATTTGTTTAAGGGTGCGCAGAGGATTTGATTTGGCGCGAGGTATGTAGGAATCCCAAATAGTTAAAATTTCTGGAACTTTGCGACCGAAGCTTAGCGCATCTTTCAGCCTGACGCCATTCTGAACGCACTGGAGCCTAAAGTGCACCAGGATCTTTCGGTCAGTATCGGATTGCTGAACAAATCATCACATGGCACACCAAAGCCCCACCACTCTCTTCTCCCAGCAAACACAAGAAGAGATCAGATCCCATCCCAAGGTTGTTTCTTGAGCGTCAACGATGACTCAGTTGTTCTACCCGACCAGCTCCGCCCAGCTCCGCCAATAGACTTTATCTCAACTATACTGAGGGGAAGCCGTTGCGCCCTCTTTTCCGTCCTCCATCAGCATTCCACCAGCGATTTATTTCATCAAATTCATTTCTCGCTGCGCCGCGCGCCGTTACCCACCTCATTTCACCCATCGCACCTTACAGAAATCGGTTCGTCTCGACGGAGTCGGGTTGTATCCAAGAAGCCCCTCCACCATCAAGGACTGATATCCGCACTAGAACAACGTCACTGAAGAACTGCGTGAGCGAGGGTAGCTAAGGCGTTTCACCTGCAACCCGTCAACTATCCGCGATCGAGAACGCGTGCGGCCATTTCCTCTTTATCGCATCGTTAACTTCGACGTCTGCAATCATACCCGCAAAGCACATCTGGGCGCGGACCCAGTGAGTATTCAGCCTCGTGGCATCTGGAGCCGTTCATTGACACATTACACACAGCTGGCGAACGTTAGGAGTTGTCGAAAATGCCAAAAAAGGATAAGGTTCCGGTTCAGGTTCAGGTCAGACATTTTGAACTTCCATTTTACTCCCTTTAATATACTTATTAGCTAACATGTATGTGCCTATTCAGATTGGCGACGAAGCTCTTGCTGGACGGGAAGAAAAGGACATCCAGATTCATACTTTTCCCCCAAATTCCCAAAGAGCAAGGAAGATAGCCTTCAAGGGCTTGTATCTTTCTATCTACAACAAGCAAACAGGCCACTACGCAACGTACATAGACAACGAAAGCCCCACAACCGAATATCTGGAATATGATGTGCCTGCCGGGTATTCTGTTCACGTCAGGGGTGGCAGCGTATATTTCACAGCACTTTAGGAGGAGATTTCAACTTGTGCCCCAAAGAATTTGGTCAGGTCTTCTCCGTCCTCGTTACCACACCAGATAGTAAAGGAGACATCCTGTCTATCATCCTTTGGGAACAAACTTGGCCAGCACCCTGTCGTCTCCAATCCTTGACTTCTTTCCGATTTCCACTGCTGGCTATTCTGGATAGCTGTTCTAAATGGCTCGGGCATTTTCGATATGTTGGTAGCTGGCGCATTTGTGTACATGTGCTTCATTTCTGTTGATAGATTATTTAGCAGTTCCTCCTTGTATATGTGCAAAGCTTCTCCTCACCTCTGTTTTCCTTGTATGGCAACAATGAATCTGCTGCTGCCGGTTTCTGTCGCTTATATTGGAGAGAGGACGGATGCACACTCTGGTGATGTAGCAGCGGATGCCAATGCTCCTCAACGTCAACGGTTCCACCCCAATCTTGCGTATGATCTACAGTTTAATCAGCGTTGTCTGGTCCAAAAGCGTACTATAATATACCGCGATTGAAGGATGGCGCACCAAGTGCCATTTGTTGTAGACTTGGCAATTGAGCTATATCGAGGTCAGTGCTACTAAATGTTATAATATGATTGTCACATACTCATCCTGGAGGCATGCTGGCCAGCTGGAATCTGAGTAACCAATTCACTATTCTGCACGGGTGGCAAGGGTTCAACCTCCGGTGCAGGTCCATCTTTTTGTGCCGGGGGAGGAATGTGGTCTGCTTGTGAAATCTGAGGCTGAATCTGATACTGTGGCACATTTTCGTGGGATAGTGCATGGGGAATTTGGGACTGTTGTGATCCTAATAATGGTGGAGTGCACACTGATGTTGGAGCTGGCATCTGATTATTGCTAAAAATAGCGGGTCGAGACCGTTGTCTCTTGGCTCCTGTTTTTTCCTTAGCATGGCGATTTAGACGTGGGAGTTCTTCATCTTCGCGAACTAGGTCAATCAGTTAGTATAACATCCATGTTGGAAAGAGAATAGGTATACTTGGAGATCTGTCGCAGGTGCCAATCCACGCCGGGATAAGGTCATTGACCCTAATTCTCTTGACCTCTTCTATAAGGATTTTTCGCCATTCCTCTGATAAGGCCTCTATCTGCGCGAATACCCAGTTGTAATCTTTTGTAGACAAGTAGAGTGCGATGACTGCACGGATGCCTCCATGGCGATAGAAGTCGATCGTGATGTCGGACTTTTCACACTGTCCATTGACACAAGCTCGGATTACATTTTCGATGTTCCCCTTTGGAATCCAGTTCTTCTTGGTCAATTTCAGGGCACTGTAGAAGTGAAATCTGAGTTGCTGCACACTAATTTCGTTCTGGAGATTATTGATATCAGGGAAGAAAGGCTGGAGTTGATCCTGGGGTTTCTCGGCGTCACGTATTGCTTGTCGCAGAACCTGGAGATATCGTTGCGAAGCCTCACCATAAGAAACCTCGGCTTCAACATCTGATGACAATTGCAACTGCATTTTTCCTGCGATCAATTTGGTGGCGGAGACAGTGTGGATGGAGCTTCGCAATTCGTGATGGAGACTCGCGAGAAGTGAATGAGGAATTACGGGACGTCATTGAGACTCTCTAAAACGATGAGAACTCGCAAGCGTGCTGAGGATTCGCAGGCGTGCTGAGGGCTCGCATGACAGGGGTCCCCGATGCCATCAGGTGGCTCGGACAGGCAAGCGCTACTCATACGAACTGCATACAAGCCCCGACGTCTCTGTAACATTGCCTTGACTCAATGGAGATCTTATGAATCGAAAGGCTACCATACGGAGACGTTCCATTTTTGGAGAACTGCACAATTGATATGCTATGAACTCTTCCTCTAACAATATCTACGGCTATCAGTGCCTACATCAATGTCTCTATGATGAATCAACGAAGCCAGCTTGGTTATTCAAGATGCCAACACATTATGCTGCAACCGTGGGCTGCCGATTCATCCAGGGATGAAGGTATCACCCCGCATTGTCTAAATGAATCGACGAAGCCATTGGTTATTCAATAGACCAACGCGTCGTGCTGCAATGAGGATCCTGCATACAAGCTTCGATGCTCTACAGCATTGCCTTAACCCAATAGGGGCATCAAGAATGGATAGGGTACCACACCGGGACGATCTATTTTTGAAGAACTGCACAATCAATACGCCATAAACTCTCCTCCAACAATATCCAATTTCCGAACGCAATCAATGCTCCACATCAATGTCTTGCTTCCCCCACATTGCTCTATGATGGATCGGCGAAGCCAGCTTGACCATTCAAGAAGCCAATACATTCCACACCGGCATGAAGCCTTAGTGACTTATTCAAGCCTAATCCGTTTTGGGAGACCAACATCGTCGATATAACGCCAGTTTCTTCTTCCTAGTTGCAGGAAGATGCATGGCATCTTGATCAGGAATCGCAGGGTCAAGGAACATATTGAAGTGAATGAAGCTGTACATAAAGCCCCGGTCTTCACCACTTGATTCCGATTGGTAGGAGCCAAGTGAATATTTTCGATCAGATGAGACGGCTGAATGAGAAGCCGATGTGTAGTTTGTTGCAGGAAAGATACATACGGACTTTCAGTGTAAAAATGTATATAAGGGGGTGAACTCCTTACAAGTTTGACCGTTCGCTTCCTCACCTCTCCCAATTCTTCAAGCATCGTCTCAAACATCATACTTCTACATATATATTAGAGTTATCTACCAATCCTCTACGTAGACAATGGCTCCGACAGAGACGACCGCAAAGCCGAAGCAGCCAGAGCCGCCCAAAGTCGACGACAAACCTGAGACTGCCCAGAATCCGTCCCTAGACCCATCTACAGACCCGGCTATGGAGGAAACTCTTCGAGCAACCCCATCTAGTTTGGAGTACGTGTCCAACGGAGCCCTGATAAAACACTGCTAACGAATTCCTCAGCGAAATCCTTGAGAATCTTTTTAAGCCAACGCCGGTTGATGATGAGCGGAAGTGATTATGACGGAAGGAGTAGGAAATAACGTCGGATGGCTGGGCTGAGTTGTTGAATTTAGGATCTTACTTTTTGGGTCTTTCCAGGTTTGCTTTGAATATATCAAATCGGCCATATATAGTCAAGTTTGAGCACGAAATACATGGTGTAATGCAACCTTCGAGAGAATCAAAATAATGGCGTGCCCCGGCGAACGCCTATGCAAAATATTACTTTTCCAATCTAGCCTTAATCGAGTACTGTATGTATCATCAATTGATCCGCAAGTGACTTGCCAGGGGTGAATCGGCGAAGCCAGCTTTGTCTTCAAGCAGCTAACGCATCATGCTGCAGGCATAGGCCGCCGGTCTATCCAGGGGACAACAGAGACAATTTCCTTAATCGACTGTCCCGCATTGGCCGCGCAAGAATGGACCTCTATTGTGGGCAATGACACGAAGACCAATGTATACATAAGGGCATAGATCCCCTCGGAAGTTTCGATCATCACCTTCTGTGTTTTCCAGCATCCAGCTCTTCAAGCATATTTCTGAAACTACTTCATATATATCTTGTCTATCTCGTACATAAAGCTATCTACCATCCCTCACGTTGACAATGTCTCCAACAGAGATGGTTCACACCGGGGCATCGTTGACCCAGGCACGTCCAGGCACACCACCTAGCAGCCCGACTGATTCATTTGAGCATGTTGTCACTTTGAGCAGCGCCCAACAGTTCATTGAGATAGTGAGCGCCATCGTGGCCATGCAGATGGCTTCCTCTCCTGCCTCGAAACGCACTTGCTCTCACGTCCCATCTGAGAACCCAACCTTCCAAGCATCCGAGCGACCTCTTACACTCGAGCATCTCGAGGAGCTCCTGCTGAAGCTCGTTGGAGCAAAGTCGACGGACTCAGCTGGGAAATCCGAGGACTCTGAATCCACTAGCTCCGAAGACACTCGGCAGGAGGACGTAGTAGCTCCAGCATCGAGGCTGGAGTTCAAGACAGTATATGAAGTGTATGTCTCCAGCAGTGTGCAAGTCCCATTCACAGCTGACAAGTTAATTTTCATCCAGTTGGGACTCGAAGGCGCACAAGTACACCATCCGAGAATCGGCGGAACCGAAAGTGGACGAATTGGATCAATATGCATTTGTTGTTCGCGGACGGGTCGGTCAGTATATCAACCCCAAACGGACGAGCACTACTGACGAAGATACTACTAGACCGAGAGACAGAAGAGACGACTTTTCATGTTGATATCAAATCAGAATGGTTGCGAGATGTCTTGAGAGACGTATTAAAGGATGTCCAAGTGATTAGTCTGAAGGAAGGTAAACTTTCTGTAAGCCAACCCCTCCAGCGCAATGAAATCAGGGACTCAACCGAGATCAGGTCGAACAAAAACTTCTGTTTCACTATCTTCCTGAACTCGAATCATGCCAAATCTGGAATGAGATCGCTCCGCTCGACCAGCTGGGCTCAGAGCACATCAGACTGCTTGTTGACTACCTCAAGCAAACATATGAAACTACGACGCGGCATCTCGAATCCCTCTTACAGAGTGGCGAGATCACATACGACCTGCTCTGGGCCCTTTTCAAGCCAAACAGCTTTGTATTCACCACTTGCTCTGGTACAAAGAGGCCGCGATGTGTCAAGTATGACTTCGGCGACGAGAAGAAAACAAAATCCGGGTCGAAGTATTGGAATATCGAGTGCCGGTATCTGGATTTCGACGGTGCAGACCTTGGAGAGTCCTCGATCGAGCTGAAGATTCCCACGTTCCGTGGGGTGAAGCGGATCAACGCCCTGCAAGCGTTTCCCCTTCAGTACCATTCAGACGCCAACCGCGTTAAGGCCGATCTTCTCAGGTGCGGACGGGAGTTCGTTCGCTTGATGGGAACTCACCACCTTCACTGCCGGGGCACAGCCTTCGTCATGTTCAAAGGGAAGCAAGTGAAAATATCTGTCGACAGCCGTATTATGATTGATGCGGCCTTCTTCAGGAAGATGAACCCCAATTATTCCAGACGAAGCATCACCGAAGACACCGATGCGGGGTCAATTCCCTTATTTGACCTCATCCGTACCTCAAGAGAGCCACCTCCCGAATGGGTGAGAACTAATGGCATGGAGCCTGCTGATCTGATAGACGATGATTTGCTCATTTGCTGTCCCACGGTGCCAGGATTCAGTTTCAACGACAAGTTGTGGGGTAAGATATTTCCTCTCTATTGGTGATTGTCAAACTAATTCTTCAATGCACAGCGGAGTTTGCTGTCGCCGATATCAAGAAAATCCAATGGTCTTCTACGCCTTTTGACTGCTTGACGATTCCTAACGAACAAGAAGAGGCCGTTATGGCACTCGTAGAGACTAAAACTCGTCAAGTGCCCGGGTTTGGATTTGATGACTTCGTTGCTGGGAAAGGGCGTGGTGTCAATATACTCTTGCAGTATGACCCTTACTCCCCATTTTATCTCCACCTGCTCACGTGAAATCAAGTGGCCTCCCTGGACTCGGAAAGACTCTGACAGCTGAAGCGGCATCTGAACGTCTCGAATTACCGCTCTACTCGGTATGGAGACCTTGTGCTGTATCTTGTCGAAGCCTTGCTGACTCTCTCTCAGATCTCTGCCGGTGAATTGAGCACCAAAGCAGCGCAGCTGGAAGAGCAACTGTCTGCCATTTTTCAGATCGCCAGTCACTGGAATGCAATTCTTCTTCTAGACGAAGCAGATGTGTATTTGGAGGCGCGATCGCCCCAAAATCTGGAACGCAACGCCCTCGTTTCAGTGTTCCTCCGTAAACTGGAATATTGTGAGGGAGTCATGTTCCTCACGACAAACCGCGTGTCTGAATTTGATCCAGCGATTCTTAGCCGGATTCATCTCATGCTGAGATATGACAACTTGAGTAAAGATGCGAGGAGTGAGATCTGGGGCCAATTTCTTTCTCGAGCAGCTACTCCCTACGGAGATGCAGACATTAAAGATCACGAATTTGAGCGCTTGGTTAGCAGCGAGCTCAATGGTCGGCAGGTAATGTTACCGTACATATACTCAGCGCTCCATTTTACTGATTGAAACTCCTTAGATCAAGAATATTGTGTCCACTGCTCACGCTTTTGCAACCAAGGAGGGGAGCAATGTCCTTTTTCCACACCTGAAAAAGGCTTTGACCGCGAGTGAGAAGTTTATCCGGGAGTTTTATGGGAAAGATGCCAGCGATAGCCTTTTCTTTTAGCTGTATTCTGATGGAAAGGAGTGCAAAGTTTGAGATAGACTCAGGAGAGTCGGCCAGATTGCAAATATGCGCGGTTCTCTTTTCGTTTCTTTCTTCACCTGTGTTTGGTGATGCTTTCGGCCAGGGAGGAACGCACGTTGGTGAGGAGTGCATATGTAGGCGTGATGCTATCCCCAATCAAGTTTCTGCTTTTATGAGACTGCAGGCCGGTGGATGCAATGTTGACCCGTATACTTAGTATGACTTCTCAGGGGTGTGGGTCGTGCCGTTGATACTGTATCTTCCGACCCCTCTCTCGGACACTTTCACCAATGGATCTTCGACATCCTTACTAGCGCACTCCACTTGCCACTTGACAGCCAGAAAAGTCACCACCTTTAATTGGCCAGAGATAATCTGCCAAGCATGTGTGAGTCGCGGGCGTCATTAGCTTCTTGTTGGTTTTTTCGCGACATGCAACAAAACTCACGACTTGAGTGAAAAACGTTTGATTGGAAGAGTAAAGCGTTGGGGAGAGCCGCCTAAAAAATTAAGTAGACAACAAGGATTCTCACTTCGCGGCCCTTCCAATTCCTCGTAGGTCCAAACGGCCCAGACCGCAGGCGTACCGGAGTGTGGCTTCACGGAATTAGTAGACAGCTTGCTCGATGGGTGCCAAAAGAGACGCCAAGGCTAGACATTGAGCGGGTATTCTTGAGGCTACTCAAAGTGTGCGCTAAATCTGTGTGCTAAATGTTACCAAATGCCGAATGCTGCTGGGTTCTTAAATCTGCTGTATGCTTAATTCGTCATATGCTTAAATCCAATGATTATTATATGCTTGCAATTTGGTACTGTACAGTACTGCACATGCTTAAAGTTGATATATGCACACAACAGGTGCAGCAGAATTGAGCTCTCAGCAGCATAAAGCACGAAATTTTAAGCACACAGCAGATTTGGTAATATTACAAGAGCCATAATCGGCTGCTCTTAAACCAGGCTTTTCTGTATTTTTGGTAGGCCGAAATCGGACAGGCGGCCCGCTTTCTAGTAATGGCATGTCATGATTTCTCCCAAAACTAAAGGCAGACAAATCGAATACTAAGGCCACCAAATCGGGAAGACTGGTGGGCATGCGAAAAATTAAGTTCGCATGGTCGCCATACTTGCACGTGACCATACCACTGCCTTCCGGAGATGTTTTAGGCTAGGTTGGCGGCTGTTTGTAGAAGCCGTAGCTTCTGGATGTGAAGAATGACTCTAGAAGTGATTTGGTTCCCGGAATGGCTCTCATCATATGGCTTTTTCTCTTGGTGCTGAGAAGTCCAATCAACGGCAGGGCTGTGGTGGCTCTGTGGCTAGTGCCAGTGCTGTGTGGCTGGAGATAGCAGATTTGTTGACACACACATACAAAAGCCGGTGAACAACCACATACAAAATTGCCTATCCCATTCAGGGCTACCAATGACCTATGAACGACTAGTTAAGTTAGATTTCTTTTTCTGCCAACCCTATTTCATCGTGACCCCCTTCATCCCTATTTTTGATGCTAGATCAGCATCCAGCCTTCGTCATGGCAGGCCTCCCTACCCCCTCAAGCTTCGATACATTCCACGGCTACACGACTACGATACCGACTGAGCTCACTATACAGATATTGGGATATATCATGTCGGACGCTCGACCACTACCGCTTGGCGGCGGTGTCAGGACCCATGCCGCACACCACCCATTCGCATCAGTATCGAGGGCATTCCGTTCGATCTACCTCAGCTACCCTTACTCAACTTCCACGAAAGGCAGAGAGACTACGCCAGTCAAACTCCGTATTGGCGAAGCCCTCGAGTTCTGCGACCTGCGGACTTTAGCAGCCTTTTTCGAAGACGGTCCTGGCCGAGACACTACAATTTTACAACACGTTCAGTTCCTCAGTATCTCATATATTGACAACAATACGGCCACGGACTGGGGTCAGCGGACTACCGATTATGCTTACGAGGCTTTTGAGTGCCTTTATAAACACTGGGGTTCTATGCGAATATCATGGCTTCGACTCTGCATCCCTTACTCACACGCGATAACTTCCGTCGACGACCCGGGATTATGGAGCCTCTTCAAGCTCCGTAACCTTCCTCACCTAACAATTCGTGGTCCACACGGTTGTATCACACCTAAAGTCCGCAAACATCTCAAGGCGCGCACACATATGAAGAAGCTATTCCCGTGGCGCCCACTTGGCCTGGAAAATGTTGGCGGAAGAAAGTGGAGTGGTCAAACGACATGGCAGGAGCAATACCAGTTACTCGATTCTCGATACAAGTACTTGCACGACCGGGAAACCGTCA
>Ga0207879_100198_pt1 | contig 19614 bp, 30 predicted proteins | sample LinPmetageLP24_FD_184045 | JGI IMG/M metagenome (GOLD analysis project Ga0207879, IMG submission 184045) | Marine viral communities from the Pacific Ocean - LP-24 (SPAdes) | ecosystem: Environmental > Aquatic > Marine > Oceanic | place: Pacific Ocean | collected 2009-08-30 | reverse complement strand
CCCGCCCCGCCCCGCCCCGCCCTTCAATACTAAATACTAAATACCCCACCCCACCAGCGAATCCTGTCCAACCTCATGTCAATGGAACAATAGACGCTCTACACACTCCTTCATTGCCTTGCCATAGACAACCTTTTCGAAGATGCAGTCCGGAATATCAGGTCTGTCATAAGCCCATCTTCCCACCATCCGAACTCGGCTAACCCAACCCTCCGAAGCCTCGCAAGAGCTCCATTCAGCCTTCCAGACCCTCGTGTCCTCGGAAGCTCAACGCGGTCTCATCTGCACCATCACCAAAGAATCCCTCACCCCGCTCACTGTCCTCAGTCCAGCTACATCTTCGTTCACCGACGATCTCACCCTCCTCACGCCCCATCTCGATCCAAAAACAGCTCTTTATATCATTCTGCGACGTTATACCAGCTCCGAAACAGCCCCTTTCATTGCAATCACATATGTTCCAGATTCCGCCCCGGTACGACAGAAGATGCTATTCGCATCCACTCGCTTGACGCTGGTCCGAGAACTGGGCATTGAGAGGTTTCGCGAGACGATATTTGCGACAACGAAGGAAGAGCTGACACCGCAAGGCTTCGAGAAGCATGATAAGCACGTTGGCCTCGCAGCACCCTTGACGGAAGAGGAACAAAGTCTCGGAGAGGTGAAAAGAAAGGAGGCAGAAGAGGGCAGGGGAATGAATGAGAGGAAAAGCCATGTTAGCTCTGGAGTAAGCATGCCTATCAGTGACGAAGCTGTGCAGGCTTTGAAGGGCCTTGCCCGTGAGGGTGGAGATAGTCTGGTTCAGTTGGTACGTTTGGTGCGGGCTTGTGTCAAAGGTGGTTCACTAATATGCTACAAGAAAATCAATATTCCGACAGAAACTATGGAATTAGCATCTAGCAGCGCAACCCCAATCTCCGAGCTCCCCACGACGATTTCAGGAACCGAGCCACGATACTCCTTCTACCGCTACACCCATACTCACAATGGAATTTCATCCTCACCAATTCTGTTCATTTACACATGCCCCTCTGGATCGAAAATCAAGGAACGAATGCTGTATGCTGCATCATCGCGATCCGCTGTTCAGGTAGCAGAAGCAGAAGCTGGCTTGAAAATTGAGAAGAAGATCGAAGCTAGTTCACCGGAGGATATATCCGAAGAAAGTATCGATGGAGATCTACACCCCAAGGTGGAGGTCAAGAAAGCATTTGAGAGGCCTAAGAGACCTGGAAGAAAATAGAACGATTACGCACTATGTGAGCGAGTGAGCGCAGTCATGAACATAACGAAAAAGCGTTGACGTTGTTTCAGGTGGATAGGACTCGATTCTGGGACGCCATGCTGGACAGTGCTCCCTCATAAGCAGTTCTTGCGACTAGACAATGCAGAATATATGAAAATTATAAAATGCTGCAATTGTCCTCAGTACTGTTTTGTTATCTTCGCCGGACCACCCAAGTCTATTCAACAAAGTTGCAATCGCCGCATGCATGTACCCGAGATATTTTCCATGGTAAGTTCCCCTGTCACGGGTATCTTCTACTCTTCGTATTTTCCCCCAACGATAGGTACAGTGCTATTCTCCAGTTTCTCCTTCAAATACTCGTATACAGTAAATGTCACAGCTTGACCAGGTGCCACACGCATGATACGGGGGGTGATTCCCTTATAGAATGCGTGAAATCCTTCTTGTCTATTGACCATTGAGTCAGAACAAGCTCCTTCCAGCATTCTGGCAGGGAAGTAGTACTCACTTGAACATGTCTCTTGCAATTGCTGTTATCCTGCTTAGTGCCGTCTCACCAGGTTGTCCTGGGGTTTTTTGTAACCGCGTCTTGATGGTATCAATTGGGGCATTTGAAAGTGGACCCATAGCTCCGGACACAAGTCCGATGAGTGTCGTCTGGTAGGAAGGTAATGGTGTCTCCGCGTATTCCGGTTGCCATCTTTGCAGGATCTCCTTGAATTCGGTATAGGCAGTGAAGTTTACAGCTTGATTTGAACCTATTCGGTCAGTTAGCAAAAGTGGACTCGCAATTATCCCCTGGTAGTGGGGCAGAATCCGGGGTAGCGGGGTAAAACAAGACGATAAATTTACATACCTTGCCGTAATGCAGTTAGTGATACACCGCGGTACAGAGCTCCGACGCCTTCTTCTTTGATCACAGTGTAGAGAGCATGAGCGGCGTTTCGATATTTTGGTATGTCGAGAGGATCGGCCATACTGTGATGTTGAGCTTGCAGACGGATCTTGATCACTTCCATTGGCGTCACAACCGCAACTGCCTCGGTAACACCTGCTGCCAGACCAGCTATTCTGTTGTCAGCATGAAATTTGAAGATGCAAAAGAATTTTGTCTCATCAGAACTGGTAGTCGGCAGAAACCCCAATTGAGACCCACTCACCCAAAAATGTAGCTTTGCCGGTTACATTCCCAGTCTCCTTATCCGCGAGCAACTTCTTGTATGCCTCAAAACTCGTGAACCGAATAGCCATTTTCGGTACGATACCAGTCACAACAGCACCCAGTCCTTTGTATAATCCGAGAGGAGTTTCCCGTTTCACGATTTCCACACCAGTTGTAACAAAGCCTCGTTTCTTTGCGCCGGGAGCGCGTGCCCGGCGAGAAAGTTGCATACGCACTTTAATTGTATCTGGAGCCTTTATTAGACTGAAATACTTCCCAATTCATATTCGAATGCTTCACATACCGAGTGGATGGCACACGAGAGCTTCCATCATACCAGCTGCCCCACCAGCTGTTGAAAGGTATTAGCATGTGCTTCTGAGTCAGAAGCCTGTAGAACTTCTTGCTGGAACGCACCGATCAAATTTGTTGCGGCAGAAGCTGGTTTCTTGCCGTTAGACCCCGAAACATTTTTCGCAGACATCTTGGAAGCTTGATTGTGGTTGTAATGAGGTTGCGCTGGATGAAAGTGCGGGCTCGTGCCACCTTTTTGGCTCTGAAGGCTGCTCGGTCTGGCTGACTCTCTGTTGAACCCACCAAGGTATAGAACAGAATTTGCTTTGAAATTACCAAAGTCCAAGGAAAGCAGAGAGTGAGAATCGAGAGCTTGTGAGAAGGGGGAAAAGTGCAGAAAGAGAGATGTGACATTGAGAGTTGAAGCTCGGCGAAGCTACTAGCTTCCCAAATACGCACCTGTGTTGCTTTGATCCGCGGCCCAGGAATTGTAGTCTTGCCTCCCCCTTTGCCCCATGCAGACAAGCAAGCTGGAACATCCATTGACTGGACAGGAATGGGAGGGTTTGTGTGGAGCCGAGAGCTGAGCACCAGCACATGGCCAAAAATTTATAGCTCGGCGTAACGGAGAGGAAGGGGTAAGGTCTGGCTCTGGCTCTCGCTTTGTCTGGCTCTGGCTCTCGCTCTGATCGGATCGGATGATCCTAAGCCACAAACCACTTACTGCTACGTGATACTTGGAATGAGTGAGGCGGGGAACAGATGGACGAAAGGATGCTTTGGGAGCCTCAATATGATGAGAAGACTGCAATGACTAGATGTGTGAATAGAAGATAACGGCTGGGCTTCATTGCATTGCATTGCATTGCATTCATGTTACTGTGCCCGCTGGCTCTTGCTGGCTCTCGCAGCTCTTCTCTTCTGTTTGCGTTTCCACTCAAATCACATCAGCTTTTTCGGCTTGTGAGAAATGACGTTCCGTCTGCCGGCGGGACGCTTGTGATTTTGCGGGGTGCAGGGTGTGCAGTAAGTACCTCCGTAGGAAGAAAGTACACTGACAGGGGCCCGAGACCGACAATCGCAACAGATCGGGAGATTCCGGTCCTCAACAAGCCGAGGTACGATATGCTTTGTCGCTATCCTTACTTCTTTCACCAGTGGCTTGATCACTAAATTGTCCACTCCGTTTACTCGTTGACCCAACCAGCAGCAGCAGCCGACGGGCACTGCAAACCAGTTTAAATTCTAGGTACTTTTCTCGGACAGATCGGACAATGAGGATGAGCCATAAATCGAATAAGGCAGTAAATCTTCAGGTACCGCGGCGTACGGAAGGGTAGAAGAGGACACTGCAGCGTAGATTTTAACTGCCTCGGTTAAGGTATGTAATGTTAAGCGAAACCCCTGAAATGCATTCAACGAAACACAACAACTTCTCCTGCAACTGAGCCGAGGACCAGCCAATTGCTTGATTTTGGTATACAACACTATTTGATAATCAGACGTTTGGTCATTCAGATATAAGAAAGTTACTACCTGCCATGGACAAAGACAGAAATCTGGCGCAATGAAGCTCCGTGAACGTCTTCCGTGGCTCGATGGATTTTTATTTGCTTCTCAGCCCTGCCGTCTGGTCCCAGAAAAATACTAGAAATAGAATCCCGGTTACAACCTCACACCACTATGAACGAATTAAGTCTTGGATGAGTGGCAGACAGCTCATCAGAAATATAGCCGGTAACCTTGGTGCAAGACAGATCCATCTCGAAGCGACGATGACGGGTTTCGGTGTGTCGAAAATACGATTCGAGAGCGCGAGCCTTGGCGACAATCGTAGTGGGTTTTTCAAGCGCCAGATAGGTAGGACAGGCACGATGTACTCCAGAAATGCATCTCTACTTCATCAAATTAGCAAGCTTCACCATTTGCGCAAGAGTCACAAGGTCCCGCCTAGACAAGATTGTATCTACATGCATTGTAGAAAGATTGACACAAGATCCTGGAGACGAGGGGAATGCTTCCAGGCCAACACCACTGCTAGTGAAAGCTGAGTCGCTGAATATTTCCCGGAGAACCAGATCATTGTATAGAAAGATCTGAGCGAACCAGCTATACAAGAATATCACCTTTCAAACGTTCGTTTTTATCAGCGTTGCTTGAGTTGATCTCACCTGCAGGCCGTTGCAGCTTGCACTCACCCGTGGTGTCGAGCATACGATTCGAGCGCTGCTGGTAAAAGTGTTGCGGTGTGTGATGCCTTTTGAACTGGCAGGAGTGTTGCACGGATCTGAATTGACACGATGTTCGTGTCAATTTTGACACAATTCGCGCGTGATTTCGTCTGGAACACTCGTGGGGCAAGAGAAATATACTTGTGGTCTGACAGCTGGTTCATTGTGAATTATCCGTATTCGATAGACCTACTTACCCCAGTGACACTCCTGGAAATTCGACGAAACCAGTATCGGATCTGTCTCTTTTGCTCACTAAAGCGATAACAACTTAACAGTTTCGCCATGAAAGAAATAAGAAATTGGACATTAATGTTGGCAGGAAATAATGGGCTTCGATGTGAAAGCGGATTACACAACAATTATGAGCCGGCAGAAATGTACACCGGTCGTGGAATCTGTTTTATCTTTGTGTACAGTATGGGATCTTTGTGTATGAGTTTTCTGTCTGGGCAATGAGCGCTGGGTAGGCTGGTCTTGGCTGTCGCGTCAATTCGCGTCACCCCACCTCACCTCCCCTCGTCTCCCCGCCCTCAATTCAATCTCAATCCATCCTGCTCAACAACGGCACACTGGTAATCTGTAATATACCGAGGAGATAAACGCCCCAGTGACAAGGCACAGCTCACGTATCATTAATTTTGCTTACATGTGCTTGGCTTCCAAGTTTCTGCTATGTCAAGTCTCCCCAACTCCAGCAACTCATTCAACGAGTCCAACATGACTCCCCGAGAGTTTACCTTGATTGTTGCGGCGACGAATAACATGGGAATTGGACGAGCAGGCACTCTTCCTTGGACTGGACTGAAGAAAGAGATGGCATATTTTGCACGTGTTACAAAACGCGCGAGCCCTGGTGTAAGTGTCTAACACCACGGTCTTGCGCCTCACAGCTAAGTGGTCTCCAGACAATGAATACAGTCATCATGGGCCGCAAGACTTGGGATAGCATACCACCTAAATTTCGGCCTCTGAAAGATCGTACGAATATTGTCATTTCGCGCGGAGATCCTAGGGCGGTAGCCGAAGGCGAGAAAATTGTGACCAACTCCTTGAGCCAGGCGGCGAATTCTGCAGAGATACACGCAGCAAGCTCACCGTCGAGATTGTTCGTCATTGGCGGAGCACAGATATACAAGGCTTCTCTGGACACTAAGGAAGCAAAACGCATATTACTGACAAGAGTCTTGGGCGAATTCGAATGTGATACATTCTTTCCGGTCATGCTAGGAGAGGATGGGAAGGCCACTGGTTGGGAGAGAAAGAGTAAAGGTGACCTGGATCGGTGGACTGGAGAGACGGTACCAGAGGGAATACAAGAAGAGAATGGGACAAGATACGTATTTGAGATGTGGGAGAGAATATGAAGTTCCTGCTGCCACGAAGAAACATTACGAATAAAGCTCAAATCACAGTCAAGACGATATGCCTCAAGATGTTTGATGCTGGAAGTGTGGGTGGTCAATATTAGGAGCATAACAGCTTCACAACATCCGCTCTCGGCATCTTCATTGTCAGACCATGATGGGCAATTGGAAAGTTTGGCTACGTCTGTGGTGTGGATGGTAATGTCACACATATGTGCATTGTATGTAGCAAGCTGAGATTTTCGCCGCTGATCTGCCAGAAGTTTGGCTCTACCATGCTTAATCGTACATTTCCATATCTGGTCTACAGTAAATTGCTCTATAAACACAAAATAACAAGTTTCATAATTGCTTTCCGCCGGGCAAATCCTTTCCGGATGCCTTTTCGAAAGGCAAGTCCATCAATCTGCTCTGTTGCTGAACAATGGCACTTTCGACCTCAGGACTGCCGAACTTCAATGTTGCCTGACTAATTCTCTCATCCGGTAGGGAATCAAGCCCCTTTAATGCCCTTCGCATGTAGCTGACAATTTGTCCCAAAGCTCGGATATCGACGTCTTCGTTTGCCTTGAAAACATTCCGCCATACAGCTGCTGCTAATACAGCATCCCCCTTGACCAATCCTTCATCGTATGCAGCTAGCAAACCTCTCCATTGGATAAAAAGATCCTTCAAATACTTGCTTCGCGTCCCAGAGGCATGCATATTATGGTAAATCGTCATTCGGTTTTCCGCATCGTGGAAGAAGTGATCGAGGAGGTGCTGTTGCCAAGTATTATGCGATGGTGCTGGAAAGCATCGAATCCTCACAGACAGAAGATACATGTGCAACATAGTGACCTGCGACCAGGTACTGAAGGTGGGCTTCAGACCAGCCTCTGAGAAACTTGTTAGAACTCGCCGTCCCATTGAACTGGTGAAACTTACCTTGCAGCCACCAACCATCGCCCACGCCCAGATCTTCTCCATCTTCGGTTTTCGGCATTTCCTCCTCAGAATTTGGCTCTTGAGTGATTGAGTAGTCTGCTTGCCGCGCACACTCTTTGTAGAGATTCTCGGTGGCCCCATATGCCGTATACGTCTCCGTCGCCTTGCCTGTAACTTTTTGCAACCCTGCCGCAGCTTTCATGCTCACTGGTATGGCAGACTTCGATTTCAGGTTCCCGTCGACGCGAGTCTTGGAAACAAGAGGAATCGATGATGATGGCATAGCACCAGGTGTATGAGGCTCAGCATATCGGCCGAAGGTCGTCGTGAATGCTCTGTGTGATGAAGCTCCAAATCTTGACACCTGAAGCTGTTCTTCTGGTTATTCTAGGAACCCTCATGAAGGATGAAGGGAGTGAGTACATACTTGAGGCGTCTGTCTTCGTACATTTCTCAGGCATCCAGCGCATGCTGTGTTTGCTTTAGAGGCCATTGTAGATTGCTGGACACAATATTCCGCGTTGACAATTCAGTTCGACTCTACTTCACCTCAATTCAACATCCAGCTCGTCATTATTTTGACAGGGATTCTCGGCGCGGGCATACATTCTCGCCGCTTAGTCATGCTGGCCTGACCAGTCCAGCTCCTTACTCAATACGACTCAACAGCTCTTTCCTGATGCTTTTTAGATATTTCTTCTATTATCTTATTCTACAGTTGTTCCACGATACTCATGAGTCAACAATGGAACGAGTCGCATTAGATATAGGAACTCAGTATGACGCTGGTGACGTCTTCTTCTTCTTCTACTCGCAACAATCAAACAGCAGTCTCTGTCTCATCTCCATTCTTCCAACCTCTTCCAATCCAAGCCTTCATGCCAATTCTCACGCCGCCATCAAAAATCTCAAATGTTCTAAGCTTTTGCAGCTCTTCCCGTAGCACAGACCTTGCCGAAGATATCTCCTTCTCGCTGAATCCGGAGAAGAACATTTGCTTGGCAAGCATCATGTTGTCAGCAAGTTCGTCCAAGCTTGCTGCCATTGTGTAATTCACAAAGGGTTTGACTTCGAAGTTATTTCCAAATCCTCCATTTTCCATATTAGTAGCAAGCCACGAGCCTCGTAGTACCTCCCGGTCAAGTGCCATGAGAGTCTGGGGCTTCTCGTCGGGCCGAATGGCCAAGGCAGTATTATAGAATGCAGTCAGCCAAATACGGTCTGGTCACTGATTAGCACGAGATATATGATTGTAGGTTTTCAACCATACCTGCCCATGTCGACACTGATGCTACTCCTCCTGGCTTCAATACACGGAATATTTCGCTTATCACTCTGGTGCTCGAGCCAGTGTCACCTGGAACAGGAAGTCCAAGGTTGGTGAAAACACTACACGCAACGGGGGTTAGCAAATGCTTATCGATAATATTTCACAATACGTTTCGGGAAGATTCTCCAGCTCAGAAGCATTAAGAAAAAGTGAGAGAAAATAGACTTCCTCAATCCGTACTGGGTGAAGGTGTCATCTTTGAGACTCGAGAGGCTTCGGACATCTAAGGTAGCTGTTTCTATATTGTTCCAGCCCTCGACTTTGATGCGCTGTGTGACCTCTTCAATCATTGCTGGGGACAGGTCTGACGCCATGATTCTGACATTGGGATGTTGGACCTTGATCTGCTCGGTGACAATCCCTGGGCCACAAGCATTGTCGAGAATGTACGACGAATCCATGATAGGAGGCGAAGCTAAGAGCACAACCTCTGCTGCAATAAAGCGAGTACAGTTTCCTGACCTAATGGGCATTATTAGCTTCCACTTCATCGGCGTGGGGTGACATGATTATGCGAATGCGCGGGGAAAGGAGGGAAACCAGGGCTTGTAGAATGTAAGGGTTGAGGCAGTATTTTCTTACATTCGCTCATACACTGAGCTGTATGTTGATGTCTTAGAGGGCGACATGGCGTTGGATAGTGTGCTGAATTGGAGAATAGCTGCGACTTTCGAGTTCATGGAAAAGATGTAGAGGTGGTGTGAGTCTTGAAATACTTCAGTTATACTTGCGAATACACGTATACTTATACTAATATTTACAGAAGCTCATGCTGCTATCAATCATCCTGCTCACAATGTATTTGTCTGTGTTTACTCCTTAGCGTACAGCTCGGAGACTTGTCGAAAAATGAAGTCTCCGACCAGCTACCACAGCAGGACCATAGCATGGCAATTCTCCGGAGAGTCTGCGGCTGATATCAGAGATAACATAAGCAAACTTTAAAAAGTCTCCGCGATGACCCTAAATGTGAGATCTGAGAGGCAAGACTTTAACTACTGCCAAGTGACTTTGGCTACCAACCTGAGAAAGACTTGTCATTTCAGGACTTATGGAAGGTTAATGAAGACTTGTTACTAGGGGATTCGTGCTTACAGGCGGATTGCTTGATATTATTTTTTGTCCTCCACTATCGCTAGGTGCGTATGTGGAAGATGTCCCTGTTACTAGCTATGTGGTTCAATCGGGTATCTAGTATTGTAAATAAAGGAGTTGGCTTAAGCTGTCCAGGCAATGGCTTGCTGGCTTATACAGATACAGATGGCCATAGTCCAAAAAAAAACCCCGTTCATTCAAATTCGCCACAATACGTGTAGCAGAATTTCCTACGTAGATAAAGAGGGTGGGCAAATGCTTGAATCATCTGCCGCGCAGGCAAGGGAGTGTGGCAGCAGAGCCTAGACGAAAATCATAAAGGTACACTTGAAAATGGAATTCGAAGAACGCGACGCCCAAAGCCCGTACATCCAGCATGCGTCTGTCCTAATCCTCTTATCTTTACAAGGATCACCACTTGTTGGGACCAAAATGTTCACCAGGAGCGACAGCAGCCTGCACGGCGGTATCCATGGCATCCATAGTTGTGGTAGTAACAGTATTTCCCCACCATATTGGCGCTACCACATTATTCATCGTGAATGCGAAGAAGATGAACAATGTGCTTAAAGCAAGTCCCAGGTCAAGTCCAGCGCTTGTGAGGTAATTGAGTCGTGACCACCAGCCGAAAAATCTCTGTTGAATGAGCTTCTGGAAGATGAACCCGACGATGCCCCATGAGAGATAATTGAGCGGTGTTGCTGGTGGGATAGAGCCAGCGCCACCCAGGATCAGGGGTGCCATTAGGTACTTCAATGGTGACATTGGCCACTTCTTGGTACCCACCCAGAAGATGACCGGTAAGATAGCGCCAATTCCAAAGAACCAGAAGAGGCCGGAATAGATTTGACCAGGAGAAAAAATACGAGCAGGTCCGATCAGACCCCATATCACAGAGGCTGTAGCCAGTTAATTGGTGTTCTGCACTTATGTGTAGAAGTGCCTACCTGAGAAGAACACCCTTCCACCGGGGCAGGTGAAGTGTTGAGGCTGGTGCGGAGTACAAACATCTTTGATGTTAGTGAGGGCGAAATTGAGGACGGCTATCTGGATGAAACAAGACAGGGTCGTAGCAACCACCTGTGCCATAAACATAGTGCGTGGTGGGATCTAAATACGTTAGCATGTCTTATATCAATAATTTTGTCAGACTTACCTTCATGTAGTGACCGAATTTGAGATCTGAAACGAAACTCAGAGCCTGCGACATGGTGATGTAGCCATAGGTCTTGAAAATCATGAGTGCCAATGGCCTTCCAGGCTGAATATAGCCATACACAAACTCAGTGAGCACGTTCAGTCCGATCTGGGCGTTAGTGATTGCTTGGATGATTCCGACTGGGAGTGAAAACGCGAAGGATATCGCCAAGGCCAGGAAAAATGACCACCAAGCTGAAAGCTCATTATCAGCCAGACTTTCGAGGATGACCAGAAAATACGAAGAGATATTCAACTCACTCAAATTTGTGGGGAATGCCAGTACAGTCACTAGACTGAGGGCAACCATTAAAGCGAAGAGTGTAAGGTACCACCACTGGTAAGAGGTTAACGCTATTGAATACAATATTAAAGACTCTGATTTTGGTGCCCAGCTATGCAGGCTAGGAAGGGACATACAGTTGGCGCTTCCTTGTATTTGCTCATCAGTCTCATGTGAATGTCTGGTTCCTCCTTGGTACTATTGCGGAACTGGCCCCAGATCTGCTTTCCGTGATTCAAGTAGGTGTAAACAATCAAGGAAGCAATGGCGGCAAAGGACAGTCCGTAAGACATAGCGAATGTGGTCGAGAGAAAGAGCGGTGAGTATGCTGTATACGCATCTACATCAAGTGTGAACTTTGGAGTCAAGATTCTCGAGACATTATACGAAGCTCCTGTATTGTCATACGTCGTACTGTCGCTCATTGGCAAGTACTTTGCAGACCATGTTCCTGAGTAGTGCAAAATTGAGGCGCCGAACATGTAGAACGTAATAACACCAATGAGAGTGTTGGCAATTGCAAACCATGGTGGGATGAGCGGTGATCCAACGAACCCGGAAATTTGAGTCCACTGGGTAAAAATGGTCAACACTGCCAACAGAAAGCTTCAAGTAACTGGACACGTAGCTACTTACGTCAAAAGTGATAGGCAGCATCGAAAGCCCTGTCGTACCACCAAAAAGTTGGTTTATAACGACATTGTTTGGTGCAATCCAGGTTGCGAAGGCGAATACACTCAAAAATTGCATCAAGAAGCCTGGGATGAAATAACTGGGAGAATGAAAATGTAAGCATTTGTCTGCCCTTTTCTCCCGAAGCTCCACCACGTAGGACGCTTATTGGAAGCTGGGAAGCAACATTGAGCTACAATATAATCAACTTACTACATAAAGGCTCCCAAACAGACTAATCCAAACCACCTATATCTTGGCATGTTCCCGCCGAGGATGGATGGGTCTTTTGGGGCAGCTTTTTCATACATCGCGTTCATTAACGTCACGCTGACGAGATTCCCTGGCCAAATCATCGCTGCAGGGTAGCTAATTCGAGGTCAGTGTCTTTTCCGACCCATAAGTTCATGACCCCATTGGCATATGCGTTCGGGGATTTCAGAATGTAATATGGAATGGAAATGGCAGACTAACACCAGATACCTGCGCAGAACTCCAGCAATGCCGTATCTATAATACTCGTCAGTGCTTGCTTCTACAAGGGATTAATTGGGGGACATCAAGATAAAAGGATACATGTCTGCAATTGTGAGGGCTTGGTGCGTGAAAGAGCTTACTCACCCAATTGACTGAGTCGAGATTGTCAGCATCAATTGGAACAGTATGCCAAAGTCTTGCTTGTAGAAGGCAATCTGGGCAAGAATAATGTCGGTGGCATAGGCAGCACTGAATGAAACACTCGCCATAACGACGATGATGGAATGCTCCTTAATATTGAAAGGGCCTGGGTTGAAGGACCACTTCAGACCAAAGGTGGTAAATTGGCGGCTAGGCATGACCTTTGCCCACCCATCTATACGAGATGGTTAGCATCGACACCATTAGATAGGTACCCCGAACTACAGGAACACAACGTGGATTGGCTGTGAATAGTTCAGAATATGAACTGTATAGGAAATATCTCCGCTCAACTTACGACCAAGTGGCCAGGCGATGATCTGGGCAACGAGGGCGCCCAAACCAATCGATGGAGCCCGTAAGGAAAACAGAGTATTCATGCTTGCTCCAATGAAAACCAAGGTCAACCCGAGGGTCCAGGCACGAACTGTGTTGCAAGGAACGTCTTCGTCGTAGTTGTGCACCGCAGCTCGAACTTCGGGGTATGGAGAGTCTTCTTCTTCCTTGGCAGCAAATATTTCATCGTCAATAGAAGAGCTGTCCAGTATCTTCGAATCTCTCTTGTCCCCGGGGTAATTTGGATCTTTTTCCGTCAGCGTTATCTGTCTTCTGCACCAAGGCGTGGTCAAGCATACCCCACATTGATAATCGTTGCCTAAGGTCGGTAACGGGGTCGAGTTGCCTAGCATCATTCCCGGAGGGTGGGAATCTATCATCTATTTCGCGTGTGTTGACCTCAGAGTCGTCCATCTTCAAGTTCCAGTCTTTCTCGTCATCAAAGCCTGTATATTTTCGTGCCCCTGGAGCAGCCGTACCGGACGGCTTTCCGTCATATTGTAAGGCCATAGCAACAAACGACCTGGCAACACGGAGAACGATCAACGGTATGGGGAGCCATAGAAGCGAACCGTGGACATTATATAAGGCACGATGGTTGTGAGTAGGCCCTAAGTATTGGTACGGACCTGGAAATGTGGCGTACATGGAACGACAGGTCTCTGACTTACGTGAAGCAGGAAAGTGTGGGGGAGGGGCATAATTCAGATAAGCTTCGTCGTTGAGATTCGCCAGAAAGGGGTGTTCTGGAGCTGGAGCCATGTTTTTCAAACTTTGAGCCAACCGCGAAGCGTTGCATCCGAGCAAATACTGGAACAAAATGCGGTCCCCATGCCACGGGCTTGTTGATATCCCTGCTTCTCTGGAGTAGGGCCTACTGCCGGAGAGGATAGTAGCATTGTAGCTAGCGATTCGACATTCAAAGCAAGGATGATAGGTAAAGATAAGGATGCCACTCTACATCATCTATGCGCAAATTGTGCGAAACAGATCTGCGGCATGGTAGAGAAACAAAGTTATCATGCAATATAGAGCACTGGCTCGCAATACCGAGATACCAACGAAACAGCTAGGAAAGTTTTACGGTGGAGGTGTATTTGAGGTCCAACTATGGCCAACAAAAGCACTCCTCACCACAGCATGGTGGCCACACTCACGAGCATCTGGTGACTTTGTTCAAAAGGCAAACGATTGACGGATCATACAGTGACAGAAAAGGTGTATATGTAATAAGAGGCCATACATTTTTATCCATGCACTGCAACGTAGATGGTCATGACAAGAAAAACTTCACCTTATGATGGTTAATCAAGTTCCTCGGCTTGACACCAACTGAATAGGTATTGATTGCTCACACATCAAAAGGTGCATGTCAGGTGTCTTTCATCCTGAGAGACCGGCTCATGGTATTCCGGACCTGGAGCAGAAGGCGTCGTCGGGGTGTCTCATCGTGTCATAGCATCGCCGCCACAATCAAGGATCCCGATCGAGATAGGGTGCTGAGGCAGGGTCTGGACCTGGGTCTGGGTTCTCGATTGGTCCCGGTGTAGTTTGACGTTCGGAGAGAAGGAGAAGAGCCTGATGGTGTAGACCGCAAATGACCGGCGAAGTGGACCAGGAAAGAGTGCAGACATACAGTAGAGAAGCAGAAGCAGAAGCAGAAGCACATGAGCACATGAGCAGTACGGACGGTGGCAGGCAGGGGACCCAGGGGAGTTTTAACCCCGTGTGAACTTACTTAGACTCAAGATTAGCGAGTCAGTACTAGTCAGGGGTTAGCAGGCTGGTAGTTTAGCCTGGCTGCCGCTGTGGCGGCGCGAGGCGTGGAGCACGCGGCCTGATCTGTGGCGTCCACTGTGGCGTAGGTGTAGCCTTACCCTGTCTGTACCTTACTGTACCGTACCTAAGGTCGGGCAGGCACGCGAGAAACGGGCTGTCAGCTCCTGGTGGGCCACCACATCACATCAGCGAGGTTGACCAACGTCAACGTCAATGTCAACGTCAACACGGTCCTCCTCGAACCATTGAACCACCATCCTGATTGCTGGCCCTGCCACTCTCGTCTCATCCTCATCATCGTCCACCATCTTTCTTCTGCCTCAAACACCACCTACACCCAATTTTGCATTCGCTTTCTGCGCCGTTGCTGAGAAGCTCCGTCGTGCGTCTTGTGCACCTTGGTCACTCTTCCCTTCCCCTGGCGCGCCGTACGGTAGCTCACGAGCAGATACACTCAGAATAGGCATGGCTGGAGTATGCGGCGGGTGGTAGTCACAGGCCTCGGTGCCATCACCCCCTTGGGTGTGGGCGTTCGCCGTACTTGGACTCGACTCCTGGCTGGTGACTGTGGTATTGTGAGTGTTACAGATCGGGAACCATCTGCTCGATGGAACGAATTGCCTAGCACAGTCGCGGGTATTGTTCCGGAAGGCAGCAAGAGCGACGGTAAATGGCAGACTTGCGACTGGCTCGAACGTGGTGATGAGCGCCGTTTGGCGAAATTCTCGCAATTCGCGATTGCTGCTACAGAGATGGCCTTGGATGATGCCGGGTGGAGGCCAAGAAGCCAGGTAGACCGAGAAGCTACCGGGGTATGCTTGGGCAGTGGTATTGGAAATCTACAGGGTCTCTTTGATACCAGCATAGCTTATGATAAGAACGTACTCCTCTCTCGATCCATCTCGTGAAAAAACATTGTTTTCTGACATCCCTGGTAGGGTTACAAAAAAGTCTCGCCGCTTTTCGTTCCGCAGCTTCTTATTAATCTGGGGGCAGGTCATATATCAATGAAGTATGGTTTGCAGGGACCGAATCATGCTGTCACAACTGCCTGTACCACCGGTGCCCATGCCATTGGGGATGCATCCCGATTCATCGCGTTTGGGGATGCGAATGTCATGGTTGCTGGAGGTTCGGAATCCTGCATTCACCCTCTCGCTCTAGCAGGCTTCGCCCGATCTCGTTCTCTCGCGACGGCTTTCAACTCCGATCCCGCCTCATCATCACGACCATTTGATCGAGATAGATGCGGTTTCGTGATTGCAGAGGGAGCAGGCGTTGTCATACTCGAGGAGCTTGAGCATGCCAGAGCCCGTGGGGCCGAGATATACGCAGAAGTCAAGGGCTACGGTTGTAGTGGGGATGCGTATCATGTCACAGCTCCCAGGGAAGACGGCGCAGGCGCGCTGTTGGCGATGAAAAGGGCATTGAAGAATGCAGGCATCCGTCCAAGAGAGGTGGACTATATCAACGCTCATGCAACAAGTACACCTCTAGGTGACGCTGCCGAAAATATGGCCATCGAACGACTAATGCTTAGCGAGGATGGCGTTGAGGACTTGGGAAAGGTTGCCGTCAGCAGTACCAAGGGTGCTATTGGCCACTTATTGGGAGCTTCCGGTGCAATTGAAGCGATCTTCGCGATCCTGGCAGTAAAGGAGGTGTGTTTGAGGATCCCTCTCCGAACTGCTCACAGGCGGCTAACCTTCGCGCAGAACATCATGCCACCGACCTTGAATCTCCGGAATCTAGATGAAGGGTTTAATTGCAACTACATCTCACTTTCAGCTCAAGAGAGGCCCGTGGGAGTTTCTTTATCAAACAGCTTTGGGTTTGGGGGTGTCAATGCATCACTGGTCTTCTCAAAGTACTAGGACTTAAAATCGGATTTCAACCAAGGTTTGCTAATCAAATGTGATGCAAATACAAGTCGGGGCTCCGTCCGAAGGCACGGACACTCTTCCCCGGCCGGTGCTCTACTTTCACGTCTCGCCCCCAATGACTTTGCCTTTTTCGAGACCTCTGTTTGTGTACCAAGTCCGAAACACTTCCCAGTTTCTACAAGTATGCACTTGGGGTGTTCCTATGAGATTTCTATTTGGCTTCTCGCCAAATGGCCGGAGTGGTACAGGCGTCAAGTCACCGGCACATTGTATATTTTGGCGTAATTGCTCGATGCAATGTTCTTTTTCCATCAGTAAGTCCATCGATTCATAGTAATATAAAAGAATGACTTACCAATGTGGATCCGTTGTAAATTCTCGGGCAGTGGGTGTTCCTCGTGCTCTGAGTAGTATTCTTGGTCTAGTGCTTTCCGAATCGCATTCCTGTCATAGTCGGAACGTTAGCGTGGACTCAATTGGCCAAGTCTTTGGAGCACCTATGGAATAAATTGAAGTGCCTCGGAGGCCCTGCTTGTTTGTTAAGAGCACCGCACAAGCAACGTACAGACAGTGCAGACAATGCATGACTTCTACTCTTGGTTCGTGTCAGCATTCCATGTCGTGTCTTTCATGGATTTTGGATCTCTTACTCTGCAAGATAGGCCCCATTGATTGCAACTGGGTTCTCAAGCTCCTGTGCTTCATCTTGAGAGAGTACTAGATATTGGCCTTAGGACCATGTCAGATTGCTATGGCAATTCCAGAACAGCGCTATACCTGACAAAAGCTCACCCCATGCCTTATCAATATCTCTACTTGGAGCTGCAACGTATTGGGGTGAAGCGGGGTCGGATTCTCGATAGTAGCTTTTCGAGGTGTTGTTGTAGCGGAAGGCGCTGGTGTACGTTACTTCTTGGAGACGAATCGAAGCTTTTGCTGGACCTCTAACTCGTCAGCACCGGCAAGCCTTGTTTGGACGAGAACCTCTATCCCACTCGATTGAGAAGCCAGCCCCGAATACCTGTGATGGACATGGTATTGGTGGTCGAAGGAACAGATGTAAGGCTTGGTGTCCGAAGATCAAGGTCGTCATCGATAGGACGACGATATTCTGGCCACTTGGATCCCAATCTTCTGCAGCCTGCGCCTTCGTCGTCTTGTGAACAAGCATCGTCGAAATGTTCGAGTTCTTTGTACGTCGCGGTTGATGCTGCCATGGTTGTTTTTCAATGATTCTGGCGTTGATCTCGAGTTCGTTTGGAGTTCCGAATTATGACGATGGAGAAATACTCGCATCGCGATTGTTCGTTCTTCACTGGTCTAGATGTGAATTGCTACTCGTTACTCCTGCGAAAGACTGTCTATTCCTCATTCCTGGGCAAGTAGCACGCGCACGCGGCATAAGAACGTTCGGTTTTGCCAGGCCAGATCGTCTTCCAAGATGAATACTGTTGTGGACGAAATGTGCGTACGAATCACTCACTGCTTCACCTCAAGCAAACTGCTGTCCACCAAGAGCCATGTGATTTACAGATCGTTTCGCGATGATAGCTCCTCTCCAGGCCACTAGATCGACACGTGGAAACGCAAGCCATGAGACAGACCGGTAATTCCCTCTGCTGAAGTACCCACTGGTGGTCTTGACTACATCTCATACTCTAACGTGTAGCCACTGATAAGATCCGGTGCCACCTGACGTATGTCGTACTTAGAGTGGACTTTGATCCAGCGATGATGGTCGCCGACACTGATCCCAGGTATATCCGTCGAGCAATCTTGGAGAAAATCATCTAATGGTACCTCCCAATTCACCAGGGCTTTACACTTGCCGATTGTCTCCATCATAGCCATCTCTCATTGTCCAAGACTGTCCTTAGGCGAAGTAATTATCTCGTCGTCATGCAATTTACTTCGGTTAGTGTGCTTGGAATATTATCGCAGACTTTTGGTCTTCTCAATGTCCAGGTACTTGATAGAACTTGCTAAGCGCGCGTAGATGCACAGTCGTGACAGGTAATGCCATAGTCCTTCGCGGTCGATATCAGGTCCTTCACTTATACCGTCTCAGATCCGAACTTCGAATGCCGAGCATCCTAAGGAGTTCAGAGAAGCGGGAACAAGTGTCACCTGGGCGCCATGGACCTGCTATCTGTCCGATCTCAGGGCCAAACATTTCATCAACTTCGACCCCAGGCGTGACGCTCCCTATCGATGGCGCAGGAGCGTTGGAGGGCATCCCAGGCTGAGTATTGGCGGTCTTGCGCACGCAATGATACTGCAAAACGCTAGAAATAAGGGTCTGTGACTGGAGGAGGAGGTTTGGACTTGGACGCAGGCGGTATTTCGGGCTTCGTCTAAGTTTATGTGCTTTGGAGCCGTCGTGTTCCGTATCCAATATTCTGTATCGGCACGGATAATCTACATACTGCAAATAATCATAATATCGCAAATATCTCAGACTCATAACACATCAAGCATAGCTGATAGCCTACCAGGGCTCCTTGGAGCTGTGCATGGTACTAGCGGCATCATTACGTATAAATTAGAATATTCAGTGGAATAAAGTATTAGACTACGGATTTATCCTTTTCAGGTATTCTGGAAGTTCATTATAAGAATATAATATGCACCTCGCTTAGCTTTTATAACCTCGCTTATAGCATAAACAAAGGCTCGTTTAATTTAAAGATATTACAGGCTTAGGGGCCCCTTATAAGATCTGTAACTACAGGCTTAGGGACCCCTACAAAGCCTGTAATTTCGGTAGTTTAAAAGGCTCGCAAACCCTTTTACAAGGGTTATTTATAAAGCTCGCAAAGCCTCCTTAAAATAAAGAGTTATTTACAGCTTGCGATGCGATGCGATGCGAGGCTTTGGTACTAGGCTTAAATGGGCAACTAAAGCGACGAGAGCTAGCCAAGCCTTGGCAATTAGAGTAGTTATAAGGACCTAGAAATCCCCCCTCAATAGAATCATCATTCACACCGATTATTACTTCTTTACAAGAACTTCAAAAGTTGTGTCTTCCAAAGTCACGTTTCTGGTATTTTTCAAAAAGAAAAAGGATGACTAATCCAAAGATTCTGAAACTTATATATCAAATATATTAGTATAGGCGGTATCAATAACGA
>Ga0207879_100196_pt1 | contig 20776 bp, 25 predicted proteins | sample LinPmetageLP24_FD_184045 | JGI IMG/M metagenome (GOLD analysis project Ga0207879, IMG submission 184045) | Marine viral communities from the Pacific Ocean - LP-24 (SPAdes) | ecosystem: Environmental > Aquatic > Marine > Oceanic | place: Pacific Ocean | collected 2009-08-30 | reverse complement strand
GGGGGGGGGGGGGGGGGGGGGGGGGGGGGGGGGGGGGGGGGGGGGGGGGGGGGGGGGGGGGGGTCCTGGGTAGTGTGTTAGGGGCGAGAGGTAGAGGGCGTAGATGATTGATGCAAGGATGTAAGTCAAGAGCTGATTATGTGTATCAATGCTGAGTGACAGGTGAAATGGAGAGTAGATGGCTTACCAGAGCGAGAATGCTACTGAAGACTGGAAAGAAGCCCAATTTAGATTGAGGATCTCCATACTGAAGATTAAGGCGAGATGCGTGTTGGGAGGGTCCTTGCGGTACTGCTGCGTTGGAGATGAGGGCTATATAAGAACTGAGGCGTCACACGAAAGGTAGATCAGAGTTATTAGTGATGTGAGTTGGAAAGACGGAGCAGAAACGATTGAGTCAAAAGAGGGTCAGACTGAAAGGTCTACCGAGAACGGAAGGAACGTTCGACCTCCGCTCCTAGCAATCACATAGTATAGCCGAATTTCGATTTCTTCGACAATCATTCAGGTTCACTTCTCTTAATTTCCCGAAACAGCGAAGCTACAATTTCACTTTGCTCTGTCCTAGAAAAGGAAGCATGTTGCAGACCTCGCCAAGGCCAGCACATATTCCTTGATAGAAATGACAAGGTCTGCGGAGCGTAAACTTGAGGTGCGACAAGAGCGACAGTCAGAATTTAGGCTTATGAGAAAGGGTCTGAACCCGTATGACAAAATAGGACCGGAGCGCCGACATAGTCTCTTAGATCGGCCTCGCTTTGGAAAGGTCAATAAGACATTACTCCAACACCATAGCAAGTTGAGTGATTGAGGATTACCAGACTAAAAGGATCAATGCTGTGAGATACGAGACTGTCGTCATCCCGTCACGTTGTCCATACATGTGTACTCGTATGCAGTATCATTGTGTTGCAATGAGATTCCGCCCAGAGTCTGGGACAAAAAGCGCAAGAACAGGCACGTAGAGCTTCTGACGGGTATCTTTAAAGATGTATATAATCGTAGAAGCGGAGTTGTAGGCCCTGTGGTTGGATTGATTTGCCAGCGTGCAAGGAATTTGCTCCTTAAATACAGATTAACAGCGAGGCTTGGGCGCCAGAGTTGAAATAGAGCAGAGGTTCCAACCATGGAAATTGGGTGTCTCTGCACGATTCGCGTCACTCTTTCACTCGTAGACCAGAGCAGAACAAGATGAAAGAAATTGAACAACACACTTTCAATATAAACTACGGTTCTTCGCACCTCCCGCCACCACTACTCCCCATCAAACCCAACCGAAATGAAAGCAAACCTTCTCCGCAACAGTTGTCAGATTAGATCAAGTTATTTCCATCACGAACCACGACGACTCGAGTAGGAACCAGCAATCTATTCCCTGAGAAAAAGACGCGGCTTCGAGCTCGAGCAGTCTTTAGCCTGCTTGAGAGCAGGTGTGGTTTAGGTAGGCTCTTTGGTATCATCATTCAACTGTTGATGCCTGGTAGGCTGAAATGGACGGGGCTGCAGCTTGATAGAGGCAGCGAAAGATGATATGCAAGGGGATAACGAAAAGAGAACGACAGAACGAGAATAAACTTGATGAAATATCCGAGGTGCCGACTCAGGAGTTTATCGAGTAAGTTGGAGAGAGATATGTGTAAAGATGTGAAGGGAACGATGTTGTGATGGTAAGGCTGATGAAGGCTGATCATGATAACCGCAAGGCTGACGCGCGTAAAGGAAAGGACAAGTGGAAGCAACTCGCCGCCCTTCAGCGCCCTTGCCGCCCTCCCCGAATGCAACAGTCACTCGGCTGCGTCACCATGAAGGTATCCCGTCGACGTATTCATAAGGGACCTTACCGAGCTCCAATGACTGTCCTCCTTTCGCGGCGTGAATGTCCTCAATCTCGGTCGCATTCACAGCAATCAACTTTCCCATTCCCTTCTCGCTCCAAAAATGTCGTCAACGTTCCTCCGGCGGCGGCCTGACGAGCCAAGGGGAAATTTCTCTGCAGCATCCCTAACCCATAATAGTCAAGTGCATGGCGACCCCTGCACCGCCCTTGCGGGTCCTCTCGATACAAATACGGCAGCCCTCGCCGGCCAACTGGAAAATTAATCCACCTGCGCACAGCACAAACACAAAATCACTCGGCTTACATAACACCATTTTACTCCCGACAACCACTCACAGCGACCTTGTCTCCACATCCAGCACACAGACAGTCCATCATTGGTGCACCGGTACGGATTATTGCTTTTCTCCGAGTCTTCACCGCTTTGCAGAATTGTGCCGAGCTTGTCTACTTTGAGCACTGGACTCGGCAGAAGAGGAAAGAGAGCAAACAGATCGAGGGGTTAGGTTGGTTGTTGACAATCCTCCCTTCTAGGACTGGACTTGACGAGGTTTTTGTCTCTTTTAAGCCGGGATACTTTTCTTCCTCCTATCCAGAGGGGCTGAAAGACACGTTTGTTCCCCTTCACGAGTCTATGCAAAGGATCCAGCTTGGTACAGCACTTCATATCGACGTCCAGTACCTTGCCCCGCCGCAAGCAGCCATCCAAAGCCAACCCTCTAATACACAGGCACTGCATTAGCCTTGCATAAAACACCATCCATCCACATCCACAACACGCCCACCACCTCACATCACAGGACAAGGCATCTCCACCTTCCCTCTCCACCGCCTCCGAAAACAGCCAGCCTCGAGCAAGGACAAAAAAAGCAGCAAGCGAAGCCAATCAACCGCCAACCGAGCGAGGACAAACACATCAAACATCCAGCGACATGGACAGTACATATGCGCCTCAGTCCCCCGACCTCTCGAGCTTCCTCTCCTCCCCGCCCAAAACACAACAACACTACAACAACCAACCACAACCACAACCACATTCGCAATCCTCATCCTACGCGCCTCGATCGCCGGGCATTCCAGATTTCAATACACAACCAGCAACTCTGCACGCGTTTTCTCCAAATCAGAATCAATTCGGGTTCGCGACGGACGGTGCAAACGATTTCGCGGAGTACGGATCAAATAGTTACATGCCCCCAATCCCAGCTCTACCAACCTCGCATTCCGATTTCCACGCGCAGAGCCAAATACAACACCAACCCCAAATACCAAATCAAAACTCCATCCTGGATTCTCACGCCTCTTCCGCGTACGGTCGTCCTCACCGTCAAGCAAGGAATAATATCTCCTCGTACAGCGACGACTTCGAAGCCCCCGAGCAATCCTGGGAACAAGAACAAGGACAATACATAACCTCACCTCTGCAAGCACAAGAACAATTGCAAAGCCATCAATTAATGCACCAACAGACACACCTACAACCACAACAAAGCATGTCCTCCCGCGACCCCCGCATCAAGTCCGACCCCTCCACAGCCAACATGCATTCTCTACCCCAGGCACCACCAACCTACACCGATCCCAACCCACTCAACATTGAAATTCGCACCAAGTTCCCTGTCGCCCGTATAAAACGCATCATGCAAGCCGACGAGGAAGTTGGTAAAGTCGCACAAGTGACACCCGTCGCAGTTTCCAAAGCTCTCGAGCTGTTCATGATTGCGTTAGTAGGTGGAGCAGCGGATAAGGCTAGAGAGAAGGGAGGCAAGAAGGTTACGGCGCAACATCTGAAGAGTGTGGTGCTGGGGAGTGAGCAGTTTGATTTCTTGGCGGAGATTGTAGGGAGAGTAGCCGAGGTGCAGGAAGGTGCTGGTGGAGAGGGTAGGAAGAGGAAGGGGAAGGAGGAGAAGGATAGTGAGAGTAGTGAGGAGGAGAAGAAGCCAAAGAAGGGACGGGGGAGGAAGAAGAAGGGGGAGGAGTAGGTGGATGTTTTCGTGTGTTTAGGGATAGGGGATGGATGGGAATTTGGGGAATGGATAGGAAAGGAGGATTGGGTGGGATTCTGCTTAGTACGGCGTTGAGGGGGAATAAGCATATACACGGCGTACCTTTGGAATTACGAACGAACGAGCGGATCGCATGATTGACCGAGTCATCGATGGATTACTGTCTTAAGATATTACAGAGAAGACAAAATGACAAGACACAAGCACTTTTCTGCTTCCACAGCCCCGTTCTCTCATCATCTTGTTCTGGTACGATGAAGGCGTACACGAGGGGATTTAGGTAGCCTACTAACAAGTACCTTCCGCGTCGAATTTCGCCTCGACTCAACCACGGGAAAGTTCATTGGCGATCTTCTCTTCCAGGTTCTGCTGGTAACATGGCATCAGCGAATGCAGTCTTCAGCTTACACAGCCAGCTCGGTCGTGAAATAGGTGATTGAATAGGTACATGTTTACCTCCCCATCACCTGACAAGCACATACAGTATCTTCCCAGCCAATCTGCTTTCCGAATCAAACATCAAGGCAACCAACAAAACACACATGCCTCATCATCACCATCAAAACTCCTCTCATTCTTTTCCTTCAAGTTTCCTGGGATCTTCCTTTCCTCCCTCTTCAAACCACCTCGACCTCACCAACAACCTCATATCCATACCCCTTCCAATAATGCTACGCTCTCTCATATCCACCCTAACATCCCCATTCTCCCCTTCCCCCTCCCCCTCCCCCTCCCCCTCGAGCTCCGAGCAAGATAATCCTAACGCACCAAACCCTTCCCTGTCTAATACAACAACGTCAACAGCAAAAGCAACATGCGCACTCACCCGCTTCAACACCCACATCCCTCCCCACCGCCTCGAAATTATGTGCGGAAACGCAATACACATCTACGGTTTCCCCAGTTCTCACCCCTTTGGCCCAGCGATTTCTTCAGTCTACCTGCACCTCTGTCCGCTACCTGCTGAGGTGGAGTACATCATGGGATCTGGCTGGCGAGAAAAGCTGCTTGATTGGCCGGTGAATTCTGCGGAGCAGGGGAAGGGGTTGAGGTATATTCCTCGTCCGAGTCAGAGACTGAATCTGGCGAGGCATGGAGTTGATGAGGAAGGGGACGAGGACGAGAGAGAAGAAGAAGAAAAAGAAGAAGAAGAAGAAGCTCTTCACTATCTGCGCATGATGCGCTGTGGTGCCACTAGGGTGCAAAACCCCGGCTTAGCCAATAATCCTGTGAAGGATAGCTGGAATGAAGAGAGGGCGGAGGTTATTCTGGGCTGGCCGGACGAAGGCGGGGTCTGGGTGTATAATCCGTCTACTCCCCAAAAGAAATCTCCTCCCGACGAACAAAGTGGTGGAGATGGAATAGATAGTAGTGACGAACGGGAGAGTGGTAAAGTAGGAGATGAGATGGTGAGGGCTTTGAAAGAAGAAGGTTTCGCGGATGCGTAGAAATTGGAGTGGGTTCGTAGTCACTTGGCGAGGGAGAAGGATATGGAGGGTTTCTGTAGGGTGTTGGGGAGGGCTGGGGCGGTGTTTTGGGAGAGGATTGAGGAGTGTGAGGAGGTTGTGAGGTTGGGGTTGGTGGGTTCGGATCTGGAATTGGAATTAGAGATTAAGCATGACGGACGAGGTTGAGTGAAGGAGGAATGTGACACTGTACGCTGCAATGGGAACATCTTCCAAGAAGTACCACTGAGCCGTGGTTATAGAGAATGTTTAGGAATGGTGACAAGTATCAAGGTTCTGCTAGGGATTGTACTGTAAACTGCTGGAGGTACCAATCTTCTGTGGAGAGAACTCAATGAATGGCTCGAAGGTGTCACATTGAGCTATCTTGCATTGAAACAGAGGGTTGTCTCAAAGATGATGGCCCTCTAGGATTCTGGCAATGGCCTCTGATGTTCTTGAGCCGGCGCATATCTTGTAGATGGATTGGATCATTGTGAGAAATTCCCAATGTGTTGTTTTTGGAGGAGTAAAAAATGTATTGCTCGAACCTGGATTTGGGGATTGAAGAGGTTCGTCAGTTTCAGTCACCTTCTTCACTGGGTAAAATGTCACTCCTTCCGCTCTGACCAGATGAGTGTGGTACGCAATGCTTTAAAAGGTCGAGGTGTTGTATTTCCCCTCTCGCTCGCTTGTCTGTGATCAAGTCTGTGTCTAGGGGGCTTCGGCTATTTCAGCCGACTCAAAACAACACATCGTTATTCCCGGCTTCATCTCCAACCCGGCAATGTCCTCACAACAAGCCACAAATCCATCCTCTGCACTCCAAACCAATTCTATTTCATCTTCAAGTTCCAAGAACGCCACTTCAGAACAACTGAACAATCTAGGTTCTCGAAACAAGCTGATTATCCTCGGCTACCGGCTGCTAGCCATCCTAACCATGGCTCCCACTCTCGCAGACGCTCCTCCCCGCCTCGCCAAGTATCACCCCTCCCTTGGCATCCCCAGCATCACCCCATACAATCCCACTAAAACCCCATAAGCAAGCTGCATGGCATCGTTCAAGAACTCCAAGGGTTTTCTCGGCGCGGGGAAGTTTTAAATAGCCAAGGGTCTAAGTCAAATAATTGCGGGAGTTGTGAGGTTATGACTCGTTGGACGAGTGAGATGTAAGGAGCTGTAGGGAGATGGGGGAGATGTGCGATGTAGACTCCTCTTTTGGATGAGTACTGGTCTGGGGAAGATGGATCCTGGGGAGTGGCTGTCAGAGTACTTAGGGTGGACCCGATCCCATGGTTTGGGATCATATAAGAACTCTGCTCTGATCTAACTTTCCGCTTCTCAAGCAAGCGTGACCCTCAATCCTCGACCTCGACTTCAAACTTAATTTTCTCCTTCACCACCTTTCTCCTCAATTTCCTTCAACAGACCCGACCTACCCTACATTAAAGTACACCTCCCTCATCATGGCCACCACCCTTCCCTCACCAGATGCCCGGCACTCCAGCACGGAAGACGTCGAGATCGCCATGAATGACGAGAAACACGAAGCTATGCACATGGAAAAAGTAGAGAGTGGCCGAAACCCACAAGTGGTATATGAGATCGACGAGGTGCATCAGAAGAAAGTCATGTAGGCTCCTCCAAACCCAAGCCAAACCCACCAATTCACATTTACTTCTTTCAAGCCAAAATTGAAACATAAATAATACTGACTCCCCGCCAGTCGAAAGGTCGATCTAAGATTACTTCCCATGCTGGGACTGATGTACTCCATCTCCCTCGTCGACCGCACAAACCTAGGTCTCGCGCTCGTGGCGGGTATGCAGCAGGATCTGGGTCTAGCCGTAGGGGATAGATATACGGTTATCGTGATGGTGTTCTTCGTAGCATACATGTGAGTCCTTCCTTCTTCATCTCACCCATCCCAAACAACACTCTTGAAAGTTCCCGATCTAATTTATAGCCTATAGTATATTCGAGATCCCAAGTGTAAGTTCTCTCTTTTCCTATTATCTAGGTGGGTTTTGTGGGAGAGGGGGCTAATTGTATGGCGAAACAGAATATCATCCTGCCTAAAGCCGGTCCAGCGAATTGGCTTGCTTTCCTAGGTGTTGGTTTCGGATCTGTGCTTATCGGCATGGGGTTCGTCAAGCATTGGGGCATGATGGCGCTTTGTAGAGCGTTACTTGGTGTGCTGGAAGCTGGGTTCTTGCCTGGTAATAAATCATTCCCCTCGCTTCCTCGGTCCCTCTTCCTCTGACCCATCTACTCTACCACGCTGTTAGTCGAAGAGCACATGTTAATTCATCTCAGGCTGCACCTACCTCATCACATGCTGGTACACACGCTTCGAAGTCGGGAAGAGACTCGCGGGATTCTGGATCCTGTCTGTTATTCTCGGTGGTTTCGCGGCCATCTTCGCTTATGTCCTTACCCTTCTGAAGGGCAGAGAAGGTCTGAATGGTTGGCAATGTAAGTCTATCCTCATCAAAAAGCATACTTAGGCACTGACAGAAGCCCAGGGATCTTCATAATCGAAGGCGCCATAACAGTCTTCGTCTGCGCTATCGGCTGGTTCGTAATCGTAGATTTCCCCGCCAAAGCCGGCAAATTCCTCGCTCCAGAAGAAAAGAAGTTCATGATCGACCGCATCAATAACGACCGCGGCGATGCAGAAGAAGATCAAGTTAACGCTCGCCGCATCCTGCACCACCTTAAAGACTGGCGTCTCTACTTCTGGTCTTTCAATCTCATGGCGTCCACTCTTCCCGGGTACGCGTACTCGTATTTCCTCCCCGTGATCCTCAAACAAGGAATGGGCTATTCGACTGCGCAGAGTCAGTTGTTGAGTGCACCACCATATGTGCTTGCTGCGATCATGACGTTTACGAGTGGGTGGTTGGGAGATAGGTATCATATCAGAGGGCCGTTGATTGCGGTGCATCAGTTGCTGACGGCGGTGGGAATGCTTATCACGGCATATGGGGGGAGCAATGCGGCGAGGTATTTTGGTGCGTTTTTGGGAATCGGGTTTTTGCAGTATTGTATTCCGGGGGTCATTACGTTTCAAGCTAGTAAGTCGTCTTTTATACTTGGGGGAGAGAATGCAGTTGCTGACCAAAATCAGATAACATCACTTCACACTCGAAGCGAGCCGTGGCTGCTGCCACTTGTATGATGGGTGGTGGACTTGGTGGTATCTTTGCAAGTGTTGCTTTCAAGCAGACGGAAAGTCCGAAGTACACTGTAAGTTCATGTCAAGCACTTCCCAGCCCATTTCTGTCAGGCGACTTAGTTGGACCAATGTGCTGACGTTTATCCTAGACTGGAATCTTCGTCACACTAGCTACATCGCTGACTAGCATCATCTTGGTCTGCATCATGGATTTCTATTTCTGGCGTTGCAACAAGAGAGCTCGAGCAGGGACACACAGGAATGAAGGCATGTCGGATTGGTATTACACTTACTAGATGCGTTCTCCGCTGAGGTTGGATGCACAATCCCGCTCCTGTGGCGTGGAGGAGCGGTTTCGGGTAGATGTAGACTCTCGTCGTAGAATTCAAGGACTCAAGAAAGGGAACATTTGGCGATTGTGATTATGGGCCGAAAGGGTGAAAAGCTCCAATATCCAGCTCCACAAAAGGCGTCGTGAGGGCGTTTTCGTGCTGGCCCCTCATTCGTGGCCCATGCCATGGCGTTACACTTCATGCACCTCCGCTGAGGGCATCCAATTAGAAGACCCGCTCACTCGAGGGCATCTGGATGCCCTTTTCTGCGATCTGCAACAAAGCACGAAAGCAGAAAAGATGGCTGATAACGTTGTTTCCACGTGATTAAGATCACCATATGACTCCTGATTTTACAAAGTCTTGAGATCCACAATTGCCCGAAGTTTTGTTGTTCACAGTTGACTAGAACAGTTTCTCCGCCCGTGATCCATCTTGCGGCACGTGTGAAGTCCTCTGCTCTCGAAGCGAACGCTTGCACCTGCTGAAGTAAGTCTGACATAACGCTCGATTAATCAGTATAGATAATGAAGTGGCCGTTGCCCAATTTTGTGTAATCTCGACTTCTTTTCATGTGGCCGAGAAAGTAGATAATGTAGATCCGAGGGGTGAATCGGCTGATTTCCACGTGCTATTCAGCCCCTACTGTAAGCTCTCCAAGAGGATATATAAAGTGCAAGACTTGATGCTGAAGAATTTCAGCGCACAAAAGTCCTGAGTACTCTCCTTTGCTCTATCCTGCTTGGTTTGGTTCGTTGATACTCGATTTTCTGTTGCATGTGCCCAGTCTTTTCTTCTCAAAAATAACACCTGATTGCGGCCTCATTAGTCTATAAACCCCGATAAACAAGATCCTTTTTCCACCAAAAAAGAGGCAGTGGGTTGATAGCAACTACCCACTCGATAATAACAGGAAATTTAACAACATTAGATCTGTATTCTGAGAAGCAAACCAAAAAATTACGATGGCTTTTCAATGACTTTCCGTTTGTCCAACCATAAGCCAGGCATGTCCATGACGAGAAATCCAAGACTTGTCTTTTCGGCGAAGTATTTGAGCGCTCACACTTTCTGCCCTGGTCTAATGGGTTCGAATGACGGGAAGTTCAGCGATGTCGAGAGGAGTGACGGGAGCTCATAGAGCTTCAATTAGAGCTGCAGAATGTGGCCGATATGCCTGGGATGAGATCGCAATTATTCTTGTATATGCACATGGACCTCGCTAGTTGTGGCGTTTTTGTTTAGTCAAGTGATGAAGAGATCATCGTAGAGTCAAGCAAATATAAATAAAGGCACAATGTCAGCAGAAAGAATATAGCCTGCTCACTTCTTCAACGGACTGCCTGATGGGAGATACCATGTAACCTTCCATCACAAGCTTTGTACTCATGTATCGGATCTCCCAAGAGGACCCATGGATTTGATGGCTGGAGGGAGCGTCACTCTAGAAGACGGATTTGAATCCTCGTTTGACGTGAACATAAAGTTGTTCGGATAATTTGACGACAGTCCTCACTTTGACAACACTTATCGCCGCTAACTAAAAGTTCGTCTCCTATGACCGCGCAGACTTAAATGTTGTTTTAGAGATTCAACAAGGGGAAAAATGGATAAGACAGGGAGGGTATGAAATTTTCCTTGCTCAAGTACTGTGTACAGTACACAAACCTTCTCTGCCATCGTGTTCCTTTGTTCTGTCAGACGTTCGTGGTGTTCAAGTTCACTGATCTCATGGGAGCAGAGAGCTAATATAGTTTCCTTGCTGCATCAAAAATTTCGCAACCGTCTACAAATTACTAAATCCTAGATAATCGTCTCGGTGGTTTGATTTGGATTAGTGTGCAGGTGTGAGGCAAGGCTGCATTCACTTCACTGAATTCCCTGACTATTGGTCTGTTGCTATGACCGCAGAGGGAACAAGTAAATCATATTGATATATCTACAAATTCTGATACAGACACCGGTACCAGAGTTTCTCTCAGGTAAAACAATCAAGTGCCACTTATTAAACGACTATTCTTGAGGTGTGACATGCGCTTCGTCTCCGTTTGGTGGAAGCCTTGTCATCCGTGTAGAATGTAAGATGACTTGCTTTTGAAAGTACTCGTTAGGATGGCACTGCACGATCTGAAAATCTTCACTGCTATCGAACCCCCATTTGAGAAGTCTTCCTCTTCGCTGTGGCTACCAAAGAATGACAATAGACAACTCTTCCACAGCGAGGGCTTTCATGACGTCGTAATATCTAGGCTACCTGAGCTGGGTTTCCGAATTCTGGCTCAAGGCTTCGCTACGTGTTTCTATATACCGCTTTTATTCAATAGCGTTCGAAGTTTTGATACTCTTTCAATACTTCCTAAAAATCCATGGTCACCACCATTGGAAGCTTAGTACACCAGTTTCAAAGCCTCTGAGATCTTTGACCGCATGAAACTCAGCGGTCCTAAGCCTTATATATGTAAAGATTGGACGCCTCTTCACAGATTAGGAGGTGGAAACATTCCACGCGATTGCCAAAGGGTGATTGAAGATCCGAATTCACCATCAACCTTACGATACCCTTCTCCTCGAACCAATAGCACCTAGGTACACAAATCAAGCCCTCCTAAAGTATGAGTCCCCCAACCCCTATCAAACTCATCTCCCACTCAAAAGATTTGACCTATGCCTTGAGTCGAATTGTATATAAACAAGCAATCATCCTCCTCCCATCGAGCCCGCCAGAAAATCCAACCTAGGTGCAGCAGAAGAACTTGAGAGCGACACCAAACATGTGGCTTTTTCTTGTCGTCCAGCTGGTCTTATCTACAACTTAGCACCCTTGAGAAGAGAATGAAGCAATCTGTGTTGCGTGTCTGACGACATGCAAAGCTCGCTTCTTACATTGCCATAGAAAGCGACAGATACCTGAAAATGACGAAGCACAATCCCTCAACAGCAACCCAACACTTGACAGTACACCCTCAGAAAATCGACACAACTTAAAAATCCAAACCTTAACGCTACCTTGAGCCACGTATATCAAAAGTTGACCTTCCGCAGCTTTTGAACTACACTGGTCTCAAGTAACTCAACGAGGTCGAAACGACACAGTGACATTTGCATTTGCATCTGCCTCGTCGGGCGATCATTGTTAGAACTCGGTGCTTTCTGCCACTCTAGCAATCCTTTGGTCATCTGTTCAGTTTTATATACTTCTCCCATTTCTGGGACTTGGACCTAAGTCATAGTTGTACAGCTAGGAAGCGAGACTGTTTATTTACTCAACCTACCCCGCCATACCCCGCTTTTGTGGCCCCCAAATTCTGCAAGTGCACCAGCCTGTCTCAGTATCGCAAGGCAGGAAGTGAATTTATCATTCTGTTAATCAATCAGTTTATATGTCATATCATAGTCAAATGCAGCCCTAGACTAGCTTTAGAAGTCATCGCTTTTATTGTTCTTGCACCTCTATTCTAAGCTAAGCATATCCTCAATAGCTATGAGAATCAATAGCCTCGCTAGCTGAGCTAGCCAGGCCAGCACCGCCAAACAAACAGGCTGTGCTATGGAAAGAAATTTATGATCGAGTAGAAAATAGACGACTACCTATGTCCGTTATGAAACGCAGCTAGTCATAGCTCATAAGTCCGTAAGTCATCGCATCGTATGCTCCATCCACCACAACCATCAATTTGTTGAAAAGCAGCGAAAGAAGGAAGTAGCAGGCTTTCAACAGCCAAGCTAGTGGCGAAGAAGAATTAAACGTTTCGAAACTTGCAAGAATAGCTCGGGAGTACCTCTTCTCTCAGCTTAATCAAAGCATGGAGAGCTACAGCATTCTGTCTAGTGGGGAATAGAAGACCGCCACGGAAGACTATCGGTCTTCCAGAGAAAAGCCGAGAGTTCCGTCATCATCTCGAATCAACGTCTAGTGTGACTCCATAGCAGCAGCCAAGTCAGCCTCCAGGTCATCCATGTTGACATCTCTCTTCAACTCATCTGCCAAATCCTGCTCGAGAGATCTGCCAAAGTGCTTCTGACCACCACCCTGCATCTCATTCTCAAATGATTCATTGAAAGCTCGAAGAGGAGAATTGTCTGCAGAGGTTCGGACGCGAGAGCTGTTGGAGTCACGGAAGACAGGAGTTCGGACTTCGGGAGACGTACCCATGGTGGTGGAAGCATCGTCGATGAACCCTGGGGTACTGGAGTGACGACTATTGTTGGTGTAGTTATCAAAGCGGCTGTCACGCTTGTTGAAGTTGTCAGGGGTGATTGGGTCATCTCTTGAGCTGCGATAAGACTCGTAGGGAAGACGCAAACGCTCTGGCTTGTCATGGCCATCTGAAGTTTCGGATCCACGGGTACGCGAGAGGTCTCGAGTACGAAGACCGGCTCTCTTAAGCTGACGATCAGTGGTGGAGCGCTCAGAGCGGGAATTGGTGTCTCTTGAAGTGGCAGGATCAGTAGCCCAATCAAACTTGCTCGAGGATCTCAAGTCCTCAGGAAGAACGCGGAAGGAGTCGAGATTGGTCTTGGTAAGAGAGGGATGTTTCTGGAGTGGAACCATGTTTGGGTCGCGGCTCTCGAAACCACGGTCAGCCTCGCTGCGCCATCTGCTTCTGCCAGAGGTGGTGGCTGCGGCAGTTCCTGATTCCTTCCAGAAGTTGTCTTGAGTGATAGTGTCAACGCCTGTCATTGCTGTCCAGTGCTCAGTACAATCTAGATTTAGAGGAAAATTGTGCAAACTTACTAGCATCTCTTGCCTCCCAAGCGCCCTGAACGGCACCCTCAACAGGAACCTCCATAAGACCTCTCTCAATCTTGTACTGCGTCATGACCTTCTCCTTCCTACCCTGCTTCCACTCACTCTCACTGCCATCAAAGTCAAAACCAGGCTCTCTGTTCCAAGCCATTCTCAACGCTCGCGTAACCCGGCCATTGCGCTGTCTCTCGACCAGGCCTCCTTTGCCAGCAACATGCTTACGATCAGCCAGCATCTGATCCAACATGCGGGTGACCTCCTTCTTTGGGATATCGCTAGTGTAGTCTTTGCGGTGAACGGCGTCATTGAGGGCGGAGTAGAAGTTCTCGTAGGCATTGGCTCGTGTAACGGTCGGTGCTTCGGTACGTTTGTCGGGGCGCTGCTCGAGGTGAACACCTTTAGCTATGAGGCAGAGCATGGTGTGGAGCTGGGGGAGAGGTGTTAGCTACAGTTCTGGGATCGATCTTAGACTGGGGTAGGTACCTCGAATCGAGTCCATTCGTGCGGAGGAGGAGGCATGTCTGCAATTTATTACTTGTTCTGTGGCTGCTGTGGGAGTCTTCTTGAACGAAACACCAGCAATCAAGATCGACGAGAATGCATCTGAATTCCAAGGGCTGTTGATGTTATGTTCATATTTTAGATCAGTACGACTTGATATATGTAGGAAATTTGAACGGTGATAGACGGGCTAGTGCTGCTAGCTTACCCTGTAATGATATGGCAAGAAGGTGATTCAGGCCGAAAGCTTTGAGGTGGGCGAATAGATGCCTGATAGCGGAAATCGATAGGTAGAGTCGACGTCAAAGACGTGGTTTGCTGACCTGAACCTTGCTTGTTGACGTTGGAGAAGTCGGCGCGATCGCCTTTTGACTTAGAATAGTGTGGTGGGCTATGATGTTACCAGTGGTCAATAAAATGATTCGAACTCAGTACGAGGTTGTTCTGGAGAACGATGGGAGAGGTTGAAGTTGGCATGTTCGAACAATGCTATGATGGACAATTCTGATGTTCGTCTCTGGGCGTCTGAAAGGGAAGGAGCGACCCTCGCTTCGACTACAGCCAATCAAAGTCTCCTATCAACATCAACACCATGTCTGCTAGCTAGGTACCCCATCCGACAGAAGCGATATGCTTCAATGATAGCATTGATTCAAACTTAGTAGGTAGGCAACCGTGAGGCACTGAGGTTCGACATCTGTTCATATTCGCATCAGACATACATCTAAATGCCGACATTTCTTTCATATCATCTCGCTCATCTAATGACCGACCCTCGCGCATGACACATAGCAGTCATCTCACAACAACATTCACTCATATCTTTCACCTCCTCTCATATGCCAAGCCAGACATTACCCTACGCACTGTGGTAGTTTCGCACCATGTAAATGCAAGCACGTCAAGTCTTATCCAAGGTATCCAACGCCCCCTACTATGCATGCACCAGCTTTTACGAAGTCAACCAAAACTAAGTGAATCCCGTCAGGCAGAAGGCTAGTTTAGTATATGCCTTGTGTGCGGTACTGGAATGTGTCATATCTGTGTTGGGTCAGCAAGATGTACAGGTGGTGAATGTGGAGGGGCCTAGGTAGACATACAATCGTGTGTAATAACTTCCCAGCGACTTCCCGATCAAATCCGTTTCTACAAATTGCTCTGCCTCATCCGCGCTAAGCTGCAGCTGGAAGCGCTGTCGCAAACTGTTGGTTGCTTGGAGGACGCCATACGAGAAACACGGCATCTTCGATTCGCGGCCCATCATATTTACAAGGTCAATCAAGTTGTCCGCGGAGCGTCGCAGTGCTACTTTGATTAGTAGGGCCTTACACGATGAAGATGGAAAAGCTTACCTTGGAAAGCTTGTTTGCAAAGCTTCTTGTAATCATCAAAAGCTGGCGATCCAACACCGCCGAGAACATCCACATAATCTTGTGTCAACTTGAAAGGTGCTGCTTCGAATCCAACTGAACCTGGCGAGTTTGAGAGCATGAATCCGAAATCAATGTGGATGATGTGCCCCTCATTGTCTACCAGAACATTGCCATTATGTCTGTCTTTCAGCTGCAGGATATAGGATATGATGCTGTAGGCAGCGAGCGAGCGTTTGAAACAGCCCTGGGCTGCTTGGTATGCTTCCGTCTCGGGCGCGCCGAAAGTTTTGACGAAATGGTCCTTCAGAGTAGCGATCCTCCTACGTGGGTTCTGCCCGGCCTCGATAGTTGCCAGTGTCAAACTCCTCTTCAACGAGTGCAGAGACACACCATTCGTGATAGTTTCAATCAAGCCAGACGATTCTCCGGTGACCAGTATTCGCATGCGCTTGACCCAAACAGGGGTCTGAGCATCTTGCCAGATCTTGTCGCAAACTTGAATGAGCTGACATGCGAAAGCTTCTTGTCTCAAGTCGTCCCCAGTCTTGACAATGACGCTCAAGACATCCCAATTCTTCATCCAGCCATATGGAGATGATTTCCGGATCCGCTCTTTCTTCAAGTTCCACGCTTCGCCGAAAGTGGCGGCACTTGGGTCGTCTCTGTCGCCTTTCCTTTGGACTCCACCAGTTTTCTGATCATTCTCCATCCTAGCAGCACCCGCTCCAGTGTTCAGAGCCGAGTCGGTTGTAGTTCCCTCCTCGATATCCTCAGGTACGATATTTGCAGCAACAGCATTTGCATTTGCCATTATCGTATCAAAAGTAGGTGCACTCATCCCATCATCTAATTCAAAACTTTGCTCCTCCAAGCTCTGCATACTGGCAATAATTTTTGCACGGATAGCAGCAACTTCGTGTTTAGGCCGCTTTCCACTTGTCGAATCCAGTTGTGCTAGCATTTGAGATGCTGTCCTCATATGAGTTGCGAGTGCAGAGAAATCTGGTTGATCAGCAGCACCAGACCGACCATGACTAGGCAACGTCATCTTCCTTCCAGGACTGCTCGACCTAGATGTCGAAGCTCCTGAAGTTCTGGGTGTGACAAGGCCAGACTGTGTGGATAATGTGGTAGCACCACTTGAGAGTCGTGGTGGGTGAGTGATGGGGGCATTCTCTTTCTCCTGAGTGCTGTTAACACTGTTTACCAGTGGAGAGCTTCCAATATCTCCCGAAACAGGTTCGAAAACACTATCTGTAGCTGTCTCCGTAGGTTTATTACCGTGACGTGCTCGTCCTGATTCAGAAAGATCAAATATGCGCCGTCTACTTGACCCTTGCTCAGACATAAGTCTAGCCAGTAAAGTTTTGTTGTCGGCTGTCGTAGGCTCGAAAGTAAAGTCTTCCCGTAATACTTCCACCATAAGCAGATATGGCACTTTCTCTGCGCTGTTGAGAACTGTGGCCTCGGCCGGGTTTACTCTGACTATCCTGTGATGCCGACTCTTACTGGGAATACCATCTACTAATGTTGCAGGGCATATTACTGGAATGTCCACCTCGGCCGGCAAGTCCTGGTCGATGAGTGCTAATTCTGCTCGGAGTGCGCTAAGACGTGCTGGTTTGGGAACAATGACCAGACGTGTGGATATGTCTTCCAGAGCTGTTATAAATTGTGTCTGGGAGCGAAAATAATTTTGTCTCAGTAATTTCACTTTCTGTGCATCTGACAGAGCACCCGGAGTAAGCGGTCTGGCAACATGTACATGCTTCTTGTGAACTGGTTCAGAGGGACGTTGAGCCAGACCGGCAGTAGCTGGTGTAGGTGGCCTTGTGGCTGACATTCTTGGAGAGCGGGCATCAGGCAATGGTAGAGAAGAAGAACTAAGTCGAGGGTCTGCTGCTTGAAGGTCAAGATGCGTAGGCCGAGGTCTAGGTTCCAGCGGTTGTCTACGACTCGAATTCGAGGATGATGGCCTCGAAAGGGAAGTCGTCCTATTCGGTTTAGGCCGAGCCTCAGACGGAAAGTTGCCATTTACAGGTGTACTTGCTGTACGCCCACCCTCCTTCGCCCTCCTTGTCCTCGTGGATCCCGGGGTCGTAGTATGGCTCCTAACAATTTTCTGCTGGGTCTGGCTGGCATCCGAGATAACATCTCCAGTGGATTGTGGTTTTCTTGCCTGGGCAATCGCCAGCGGACCTGCCCATCTTGGGAGAAAGGGGACTGCCACACTGGCCAGCACAAAGCTGGCCAGTACCGTTACTGGTAGAACATTCTCTTTGATCTTCTCATTTCTTGCTGGCTCTGCAACTCCAAACACGATATGTTGCACCTTATTATATATCCTCCTACACGTCTTGAATGCCTCGGATTGGGGATTCGCGGACAAGTCGTGGAGGTATGTTTGGAAGAGCCAGAATGTCTGTCCCTTCATATTAGCAATCAAGCTCGTATTCCCGGCCAGGCGCGGAACCCACAAGCAGCGCAGCATTCACAGATTCTTCGCAGAGGTCTAGAATGAATTCCTCCAATGCCATAGACTCGTTGTCGACGCTGATGATGAGGTGGCAGAGCTGCGGGAGGAAGAATTCGATTTCCTCATAGCTAAACTGGCGGAGTTTCGAGCAGAGGACATAATGGATGCCGACATGGTCCGCATATCGTCTGTGTTCAGCATCAGCTATATTCGAGCAACAATTATAGAGAAGGGGAGGTCCTACGACAGGTATGCCACGGAAAGGAACGGGTTCTGGTTGAAGACATCGCTCTCGATGAATCTCTTCAGTAGGTCCCACGACATTGGGCCTACCAGACGTTGGCGGTATGGAGGGAGCGAGCGAAGAGGCACAATGCCTCTGGAAATCTCGACATCAACAGGAGCGGCGTAGGGCGAGGAGCATGGTTAGACAAACCATGTACTTTATTCGTGACAGTCAATTCGATTCATCGGCGGGTCGTTCTGGTCCTTCTGTCCTGTAAAGTGCCAAGTTGGAGGTTTCCATCATGAATTCGGTTCAAGCCACTTTGAGGCGTTCCGTCGGCCCCGGCAGAATTTATCCGAGCCCCACCATCTCCCCCTTTTTACCTTAAGCACACCTGTCATGCTTAAAAGTAAAGTTTCATGAATGCTACAGGAATTAAGGTTCGAAAGGATGGCAAGTATGGCAACTTCTCTACCTGACAACCAGATTAGATGCAATAGTATCTAGTATCAGTGGTTTACAGAATCGCATCACATCATGAGGCGTTTGAACTTTATCATGGTCAGTCGGTCTTCGACCTGTAACTCAATGCTTCGAATATATGGGAGCTCTTCGCTCATAATAAGTCGACTATTATACAGATATTTACCATGATAATACATATGCCCGTCAAACGCCAATCATTCGAGCCTCAAATATCCGCCATGCTCATTCAAACGGTCTCATAACTGCCGGCATCCTGATCGTAAACGGCCTTGATATCCTCTTTCCTATCCAATAATCCTCTCCTTCCCATGGCCGTCCTCAGATTTCCTCTGCTGGCATCCAGCAATGGCCGGACCCACTCCTCCTTTACCTCACCACCCACTAATTGCCCATCCTTCTTCAGATACGTCGTATTTGCAAGAAGAGTCGGCTGGAAGTTGACATACACGCCTTCCCACATGCCTGCATCTGCTTCATATACTTCGTGCATGATACCGATGTGGTTGAGCTTCTTCATGTTGTCATTCCACCATCTCCAGGCGGCAAGATGCGAAGGACCGTAGGCGAACCGATGAACATCGTCGATTGACCTCCAATAGGAGATCGTGATATTTTCCGTGGCGCCGTTGTTGTCTTTTCGCATTACTGCTGATTGACCGAGAACTGCACATTTGTTAGGACTCAATACCATGAGAAAAATTCAGAGATCAGCGGAAACGTACAGCCTGAATCCCGAGTAGAATCTCCATTCAACTCCTCTGTCATCCTTCGCAGGAATTTCCCAACTTCGCCAAACCTCGGCTCGAACATTCCCAGAGGATGGTTACTCTTCGCTCCGAGTAACATAACCGCGATCTTCTCTTTTCCTGGGCCGCCGAAGTTTCCATCGCGATCGTGGGGTTGAGCTGTGACTTTCTTGTGGATTGCATCTTTCAGGTACGGATTGGGAATGAGATTGTAGGTGATAAGAGTAGTATCGACAATGCGAAAGAGCAGCAAGCCAATGGCTGGCCCGACGGAGTAGAGCTTAGGTATTGGGAGGAGAAATAGAACAGTTTGGAGACAAGCTCCGATGAGGAGAATTGTCTGAATAGATAAATTATTATGGAGCATCTAATATTATTAGATCTTATCCAGATATCAAAGATAAAAATTTCGGAAGACTTACATTAAGCTTCAGCTTTGTCGAGTTGAAGTTGGGGCCAGCAGGCCTTGTTGGCGTTGACGGAAGCATGTGTCGGTAATCCATTTTCGACTTGTTGTGGTTTTGCAAAGGCACAACTGAGGAACAGTACGATAGGGTTGTAACCCAATTATCGACTTCAATCACAGCTCGAATGTTCAAATTTCAAATATCCAAGTGGCAACGACGACGGCTTGGTGTGATTGTAAATGGTTTGATGCAGTAAGAAAGCCACTTCCACTGGAGACCTCGTCCTTCATATATAACACCCTGCAGTCAATGAATCCTCTGCCAACAAATGTAACAAGACACCGACCCCCAAATGTACGTCCGTAGTCACGAATGGTGGGATGCAGGCCATGGGATCGCCAACATCTAGCCTTGACGGACTCGGGTCTGTACCTCTGTGGCTGTACACAAACGCGCATACGGCCGTTGCCAAAGGAGTTTAGTGGGTTCGCATCCTCCCGTTCGGCACAACATCAGCCCCTCAGCCAATCAACAACCCGCCGACTCTTCGCATACAGGACGAACTTAAATAGCCGGATGCGCAAGCAGGTACATGACGACTGTTGACTTGATGTTGGAACCGGAATGCATAATGAGACCAGATCGTGGGGTAATGTACGACCAGAACCGGACACTCATTTTCCCAGTCCCTCACGGACTTAACAATTGCAATGGGAAGCCAACGACTTGCGAATCCACTGCCTTCGAGCATTCACCGGACGGACAAGCCATAAGTACCTCCGTACGAATGCCGACTTGGTGTCTGAGGAATGAGAAGTTGTTTCAACTGCATCGGAGATCGCGAATTGATATACTCCGGACCACCTACCTATAAGCTTATACAAGGAAACAAACTGATGCGGCAGTCATCGGTGAATGCCAGAAATCAGAAAAGGACCAACAACGACAGTTCTCCTCCTCCTCCTCCTCCTCCTCCTCCTCCTCCTCCTCTTCCTCCTCTTCCTCCTCTTCCT
>Ga0207879_100195_pt1 | contig 21163 bp, 14 predicted proteins | sample LinPmetageLP24_FD_184045 | JGI IMG/M metagenome (GOLD analysis project Ga0207879, IMG submission 184045) | Marine viral communities from the Pacific Ocean - LP-24 (SPAdes) | ecosystem: Environmental > Aquatic > Marine > Oceanic | place: Pacific Ocean | collected 2009-08-30 | reverse complement strand
GGTAGTTGGAAAGTAGTTAAGGGAGGTCAGTTTTGTTGGCTGTTTTCTTGCCAAGGGTCAGCATCAAGCCGGCCTGTGGCTATCGCAAATCGTATCGTTGCTCGGACTGCTCTCATGTCAGGAGTCCTTTCGGGTACATTCGCGTACAAAATCGGCTTCCTCTCCGCACTCTCGAAGATTCAGAGCCCCACCTCAAAGGCGGGGCTGAGGAATGCATCATGTGACCCGAGCATTCTTCATCAACTTGTCCATGAAATTAATTCTGTGTTCTTTTATACTGTACTCATGCATATCACAGCAGTTGATTTTCGTGGCTTAAACATTTATGAATATCCTTAGCAGCTACTGTATTCGTTTAGTTTGGTTGCCGCTTGTTGGCGGTGATACTGATAATAACGGGGGCAAGTAAGGAAGACGATTTGCAGGAAATGGGTGGTAAGGCACAGCATCTGCTAGGGCGTGTCAAATCCGTAGCGTCTTGGTTGTAGTACTGCAATGTAATATGTGACCATTCACATCACTGAACATCCACAGGACAACGCTTGGACCATCCAGAACACTCAGTCCACCTCACCCAAGCCCCATTTCATCGAAATTGTAGAAATAAAAAAAAAAGAATTAAAGAAGAACATTCAAGCACACATACAGCTTGTTCGGCTTGATCAGCGGCTCTCAGAAAATCGCAACTTTCAAGTCCCGTCTTATCTACTTACAGTGAATAGCCCACGTGACTGATAACGACAAAGGGATTTGTCGAGCGTCACATACAACGCAAAGCTATTCGCGTCACATCTATCAATACGCCGTACCATTTAGGCATGTTCGCTTCATCTGGCTCGAAATATCCTCCAAACCCACGGCTTTGTGACCTCTGTCAGGCGTGGGATGAACTCAGTGCTGTAATTTTTGAACCAAACAAAGCTCATCGGTTGTTGGACATCTCGCGCAACGATCATTGTCTGATCTGTCGCAATGTTAGCTTAGCGCTCTCTTCGCGTCCCAATGAGCTCGATATAGAGTCACCCGGGTGGCAGCGCTCTCCCCAGGCGTGCGTGGTTGTCAGCGGTCCATACTATTTCGGTCCCGCCTATAGCTCTTCGACGTCGGCGAGCATTTCACCACACTTTGCCGATCGCGATGAAGAGAATCAAGAAAGGGTCACAAATGTACTCATACAGCTCCGAATATCCTTCACAGACATCGAAAATCCGGAGACGCTCGTCGCGAGGCTAGGGCTGTCGGGCGGTGTGACGCCTCAATTTTCAATGCGATACAGACTTGACGAGGGCAGAGGGATGCGTTTAGTCGATATGCAGCCCTGGCAATCCACGTTTGCCGACGTTGGCATCATGAGGAAGTGGATCAGGGGATGCGAGCAGATACATGGAGCTCAGTGCATGGCGCCTGTCGAGCGCTCATCGAGCGGTATGTAACGACTTGATGAGTCCACAGCATAATAATCGACGATACCCCTATGTCCCTTAGCCACTTAGCTGACCGCAATCACTCTTAAGCGATGCTTCCTGCCGGAGCCAAGCTCATTGATCTGAGAAGTCTAGCCGTTGTCGATGCCCCGAGCACTGCCCGCTTCGTGGCATTGAGCTATATGTGGCCTACGGGCGGCCAAGACCATGCTGCTCGATTAGAACGGGCTAATATGGCACTCTTATCAACTCCAAGAGGACTGAATAATGTCCAGTTGCCTCCTATCGTCTCAAGCGCCGTTTGCCTTGCAAAAAACCTCGACGAGAGCTATCTGTGGATAGACCGATTTTGTATCATACAAGATGACCCTGATTCGAAACAGATTCAGATCAATGCAATGGCTAGGATATACGAGGCCGCAGCGTTTACTATCATCGCAGCCCTTGATTCTCGCGACGGACACTCTCTTCCGGGAATCGATTGCCCGAGAAAGTCGCATTGGGGCTGGCCGCCGCATGATGTGGAGATCGAAGGTGCCTCTGTTAAGCCTGAAGTGATGTTATCGGTCGAAAGATCGCTGTGGAATACTAGAGGATGGACATTTCAGGAGAGCAAGCTCTCAGCCAGGAAACTCTTTATTACTGAGCTCCACGTAGCTTTCGAATGCCCGCGGGGTATTGCGTACGAAGAGTACAACCACTATACTTGCAACTCACCGGTAGAGCCACGACTACCAACTTCCTTGTGCCAGGAAAGTTCGACGGAACCTGATGAGTCTGAGGCCGGAATCAACCAGGAGTCTCAGGAGACTTGGCAGCTTGAGCAATCACTCATTCCCGGATTCGAAAGGCGATACTCTGGTGGCGACGCTTTGCCCTCCGATTCGACTTTATACTGGAAATGGGCTGGAGAGTACACTTCACGCGAGTTCGCGGATGGCGGAGATATTCTCAACGCCTTCGCCGGCGTCAGCGACCGCATGGGCCGTATACTGGACTGCCGCTTCTTCTTCAACGTTCCCGAGAAGTATTTCGCACAAGGATTACGTTGGAATGCCATCGGACCAGCACGCAAGCGGTACGAAGTACCATCTATTCCTTCCTGGAGCTGGGCCTCGTGCAAAAACGGCATCGACTTTGGGTGGCCCGAAAGAAGTGCAGCTCCAAGAGCGTTCTTAAAGGAGTCTGCACTGCAGGACATTGTGTCACTGGTGCGATTCAATATTATGGATAGAACTTCGGGTCTGCAGGCCGTTCGGTGTGAGGAGCGATGGTTACATGAAGAGCTGGCCTTGGAGGAATTCAGACAACAGGAGACGATACCACGATCAAGCTACAATTTTAATCCACCACACCATATTTCGCACCAAATATGGTCTTTGATCTGCCCCCACAACCCTTGGACGACCTTGGAGTACCTGGCCCTTGATGAGAAGATCTGCGAGAAGGCCATCTCGTTCCCAGGTGCACTGGTGTTCAATACTACTATGGCGAAGCTCTCTGTTCGGGATGACGGCGATAACGAAGGACCGGGCATCTTCGGGCCAACAGGGAATCTGGCTGGGCGGGTGCCGGGACTGGACAGAACGATCTATGAGCACGGTGGTGACCGCTTGTTCGACTTCGTGGTGATCTGCGGAGGCTTGGAGAATTGGCGAAGTCGGAGATCATTGTATAAGCTCTCAACAATGATGATAGGGAACGAGCAAGCTACTGATGCTTTGCGATGGGATATGTACAAGTCCTGGCGTCTGTTCGTCTTGCTAGTCGAACGCGATGTTGATAAAGATTATCTGTTTCGGAGGATACATGCTGGTTACATCTATGCCGCTCGATGGAAGATGTGCCAGCCAAATTGGCAGACTGTCGTGCTTATATAGAGGCAATATCCAAAGGTATCTGAGGGTGGACTTATGGTTCTACATAACTAAAGGTCGTACGGCCACGGGGTATCTGTCCTGGGTGACCACTTGTTACAGGACCATCATATTGAGGTTCCAAGATCTACTCTATCCATAAGAATCCCGAGCTGGCCGAAAGGTCAACCCCTCCAAATCTTGTATTGATTGTCTGGCCAGCTCTTACCCTCCGAAGCATCTGGACTACGTTTCCTACCCCTGGACGGCACTGCACATGCTCTAAATCTAGATGTGAGGATTGTGTTGGGATCGTGCTTTTCGACGGGGATGCCTCCAGACCCTGTAAACTGGTCGCTGAAGGAAGCATATGTCAAAATAAGCATCAGTTAAGCGACAAAGCATGGGTGAAATTTTGGAGTTTGTGGACAGCCTTTTAGGTGGGGTAAGCGGGTATGGTGGGGGCTGACATGCTCAAGGACAAGAGTCATCATGGTCAGGCACGGTCATCCGAGCAATCATTGGGTCACTAGCGTGGAAGAAGTTCCGCAAGTCACCATCTGTTTTCTGATGGTAGATGATGACCTAAAGTGGCCACCAAAAGTGACCACCCTAGTTTCACAAGGAGTCCCCTGTGAGCCTACAGCTTTGCTCTGATTTATCAAGAAGCCAGATATGACGTATTTTCTTAACTGCGGGAACATTTCATGTGATCATTTGGCACAGAATAGTCACACGCTTCCATAACTCTTCCCTTCCCTTGCTCTCCTTTCGTCAATTGTTCTTTTATTCTTTTAGCCGATTTCCTCGGCGCCTTGTCACTCAAATCCAAGCGCAGATGCCGACACCAGGTCACCTACCATCAGCTCCAATGAGCCGGAGGTCGGATATGTTCCAGATTCCACTCTTCCGGAACACAAGAGCGCTGATCAAAATCCCTCTACCGCACACAGGCGAATTGGATTTCGAGTCCGATATGTAAGTTGACTGCGTTGGACCCGACTTCTAAGTTCAATAGATGTGGTGAGGCTGTTGGGGCAGGCCTTGCGAGTACCGTGCTTCGAATTGAGTCTTTCTCGAACCCTCAGCATAATAAGCAAATTGCTAAATTATCACTCTCTATATCTTTGATCCTAGCCTCTTCCAACTCTCCCTCCCATCCTTACTCAGCGACCTTTAAACCAGGACCAAGAACCGGTCCAAATCAAGATCCAAGAGATCAGCACTTTGAAAGTTGTGATTTTTCTGGAGATGGCGACGAAAATTGTCTTTACGCTTTATGGATTGATGGGCCGTATTGTCGCCGTGTCTGCAGCCTGCTATTAGACATTGATATCGCGCCCCGATTTTGCGGATATCCTTAATATAGCGACGAAGGTCTTTAGGCCATTTAAAAGCTAGAGTATCGCAGCCGAGACCACACTTGTATAATCTTCGGGAGATTGCTAGTCTATAAGCTTTTAAATTTTTCCTCTAGAACCAATAGAGTAGTGAAATTACGTACCGGAAATCCGCTCGCTCTACCACAATATCATTATCTTTGGAATTAATACTTTGAACAGACTTTTATACTCCGCGTAAATACATCTCCAACCAAGGCAGCCTCCAGTCTATATTAATAAGAGTATCCTCAGTCCCTTCCTCTTTTGAAAGTATCTCGAGAGCTAACTGGGCTAGACCAGACAGATCCTCCTCCTCCTCCTCCTTTCCCACCTCCTTGCTCTCCTCCTGACGCACTTCAACACATTCTACTCCACCACCATCCCTCCAACCTCCCGCGCCGCCCTATGGGATATCTACAGCACCTTCGCGTCTCCATACAGCCGCGACCCAATCCGCCTCATCATTATAATTCTCTTCGTTGATAAGCATATTTTCCAAGCTCCCCTAACTCGCCCGAATATAATCCATTTAACATAATAGACAGCAATGTAAACTGCTCGCTAGATTTCCCGCGTCTAGTATACTCTCCATTATAATAAGTATCAATAGGTTACACTTATATCACCGGCCTCCCTCACAGCAACCTGCAGAGGAACGGGGATAGACTTGTACCATAGGGAAGTTGTATGTAACGACTGAATTATTAAATATGTTCCTCCTCACTCCCATTCGGCATAATCTATACTAGAACGGCTTTCTGACGGATAACGATATGATTATATTCAAAGATGCGACCAGATTCCAGATATTCTCGCTGTGTTCGAAGCTCTAGAGTGGTAGCGTAGATTACAGAACGTCCTTGATGGGACAGCGAACCAATAGCGTGGTAGAGGCTCTGTTGGGATGAACCATAATACGGATAGTCTCGACTGTAGTCGTTGAAGAGAAGCGCAATAGTATGTTGAGATATCCTTGAAATAGAAGTGACAAGGGGTGGAGATAGATCCATAAGCTAAGATCCCAGAAGCACCCGCTCTCTGACTGGGGTAGCTGCACGACGATACAGCTAAAGGATTGCCAACGACATCGACACAAACAGCTACTACCAACAGTCCAACGCAAAACCACTACAATAGCAACCACGATAAATTTTCGTGATGGCAACTCCAGCCTTCAAAGCGGAATATTCAACGGCCCGATCAACGCTCAGTTCTATCACCATGCCCCTCCTGGTAAGTCGCACAGGCCCGAGCTGACTCCGCATTACTAACGTCCCCACCCGCAAAGCGACCAGAGACCCCACCGAAGCCGTCGATCGTCATACCCTTCAGTTTTTACACCGCTTTCAAGATTTACTTATATAGATATAAGAACGAAGTGTTAATAGGGTTGTATGTGTTAGTTTCACTGTATGTCCCCTACATCCATTCTACCCCGCACCGCAGTGGCATGCCTTGTTTGCCCTCCGTAAGTATTATCTACAGGAAGGAAGGGCAAAGGGGTCTCTTGATATCACGAACGGGATTTCGGGGAGTCGTTCGCGAGAATAAGTTTAGGACAGATTTCAACTATGTTCGGTTGAGAAATGGTGTCATATGATTTTCAAGCATCACCTCGTTGAGGAATTAAGTCAGACAGGATCTCACGTAGTTAGCGCAGTATTCAAGAATGGGTTGGGCAAATGTGCATAATCAAGATTCTATTTATAATAGGAAGAAATCATCATCAAATCTCTCCATACCTTTTCCGTCTCTGAGATGCTCAGCGTCGTCCAGGATGCTGTGGTCGGGAAATCAAAGATATGAGTGTCGATCAATACCGAGCTGTCATCGCCGCCTGGTCCCGACGTCACAGAGCTAGGTGGGTACAGCGGAGAGAGCGCCTCGTCTGTCAAGAAGTACGTGTAGTTTATCTCATCGGAGAATTCAAACAAGTCTTTCAGCGACCCACCTGCCCGCTCCCGGGACTCCATTTCTTGCTCCGACAACGTCTAGGTGCCTTGGCGATGCTGTGTTCCGGAGAGAAACCAGACCGGTCAAGTATTGGCACCGTGGTTAAACGTCGCTGCTAGCTATATCGGGAGAGCTTTACGGTACCAATTCCATAAGATAACGACATAAAGACCAAAGCACAAGACATTTTTCATCTCTAGGTCTGAGATAAGACGCTTGAAATCCAAAGGGCCTAAATCCCGACCGCCGAAGATAAAAGAAGCCCCTCTAATACAAAATCTTCATGAACTCCTCGATAATTATAATAGGAAAAGAATGTGCTAGGAAATGTATACAACTTCAATCAAGTACTTATTCACTGCTGCCATTATCGGTGCTTGTTACCTTATATTTCAAAACTATTCTACAATTAGAGTATCGCTGACGAAGATGTCTTCTATATCCGCCTCTAATAATGAGTCTTTAGAAGACTCTTCTAAGTTATCTGGAGTTATTTAGATCACGGTGGACATTAGGTCACGTGATGGATTTCAGGATCCCAGGGGATCCAAAGGGAACGAAGGTTCTATATAAGACTGGCACGTCTGCCATTAGATAGGAGCTTCGTGCTCAACTTCAAATAGTATTCTTACCCAATACTTAGTAACTGTCTTACCCCGTCTACGTGATACACCCACTTCTCGATCATCAGAGATCAACAACAGCCCTCTGTATCTACACCGAGTAAATATCGGACCGTTACACTACGATACGTATTTGACAAGTAGTATTTTTAAATCTGAGGCAACATTCCCATAGGCTTCACTTTTCGATACGGTATCTCTATAATATAAGGGTTCGAGTTACCTCTAGCTGAAGAAAAAGCCGGTTAAAGGCGTTTTTTGTTCTAAGGTATGAGTTTCTAGAAAGCTTCGATCTGTAAGTAGCGATAGTCTTTCGGGAAATTAAATTTAAACGAAAAGTTGAAAATGCATGTAAATACCAATTCTAATAATAAATATACTAATAAGAAAGGAGAGACACTACCGTGTGTATTAAAGATAGCTATATTATCGGGTGATAATAAGAAGGGTATCTCGCGAAATCAACCTTAAGATGGAATAAGATACTTAAATGATATAGGAAAGTAGCGTAGTAATAATTTGCGATTCACGGATGAAAGGATTAAGGAGCAGAAGAAGAGTGACACGCTTATAATATGGAAATTTCCTTGAGAAATACCCTCATTATGTATTAACTCTAAAAGTCTATTGTACTTTCGTACAAGACATGTAAACGATAATATGGATAAGTCTAGACCAACCATCTTCCCTACTTACCTTATCCGTATGGGCGCAGCTAGAAAGAGCTGTAATTGTATAGGCGAGTAATCTCATATGTTGGCATATTCGCAGACAAGGGTCGTCTATCAGCCTTGCCTGGGGGCCAGGATGGTTCGCCAGTCAAGAATACCCCAAGGCAAAGCTCGTATTGGGGGACCTTGCCTCAGACCCTAGTTTCCAGATCTCCTAGACTACTAAGCTAATCACCCTGAACGCAGATTGGTCCTCGCTAAGTGATCCACGACTCCTACCTAGCTCCTAGCGATCTTAGGATTTCTCTAATGACAGAAGGGACTGTGCTGCGACCTCGTTTAGTTACTCTTGGACGGCTACTATACGCTCTGAACTCAGATATCTAAAGGAAGATGCGTCCAGACCTCGTAGACTGGCCTTTCGTTGCATAACGCCCTAGTATATGAACACTCATTCCATGGCAGATAATCAGACACCAATTGTCGCACAAGCAGTTGAGGGCAGAAAATGGAGCAGGATAGTTGATGTCTTAACCTGCAGGCCCTGGGCAGCTTCCCCGCCCAATTCTGATTAAAGCCGGGATTTACAAGAAGCCCAGGTCGGCGATCGACTGGAAGACAGGGTATGGTATGATCCAGCCCGCAACCCTTGAGATAAGCGACAAAATGCTGCCACCAATTGCAGAAAGGCTTTCCCATTCAAGTGTTGCCAAGAGCGGCTGAATATGGGGGTCCAGATTTCATTGACTGACTCGGAGTTTTCCGAAACATTTCACGCTTCCCTGGACACTACAGAAACAAAATGAGAAGGACTACGGCCGAAGCTCATGCAACGACAAAAGCAACACGGCGGACTGAAAAATCGGGAACTAAAAGTCATTCTGGGGCTTTCAAGTCCGAGTATCATGCCATTTTGAATTGTGCTTCACAGAAATATAGTAAGTCACAAGTTGTCACTGCTGCATGCCTACTGGTATATTACATGAAAAGCCATAGCATGACTATATGCCCTTCTGGCTGCCACTTGCCATGCCGCAAGGGTTGACGCAGGACAAGAGAGACAGGACGTCCCTTTCTCACCAGCTATCGTCCCTGGTGTTCCTCGCTTAGTCATAGCTGGCGGTCCACCGTAAATCTCTATATTCAACTCTAATCCAACTTTCTGACAGCGCTGTTCTTCGGTCCTTGATGCTTGCCTCCATCCTTGGACCACTTTGAAATCTAAAGATACCCTCACTAACCAGTACCCGGTAACCGGCTGTCCAGACACAAGGCGATATGTTTGAGATCTCCTCTGGAAGTAGACCGCGCTGGCATGAGACAATCGCCGACGCCATTCCGCGCAGATGGCAATTTCTCCAAATTCCATTCGCAGACCCCTTATTTCCCGTCCACATGGATCTGCCACCCGTGTGTATTAAGGACTGAGACTTCTCCCGCAATGCTGCCATTCCATTCGCGTGGATAAGTCTTTGGACGACGAAGAGTCCGAGAATGGGGGCTTGGCGGAGGCCGGCTCTTTTGTCAGGTTCAGAATACGGAACTTACGACGGCTATGCTTCTAGTACCTTTTGGGTGGTGCGCAATATGGAGATTCAGAAAGCGAGGAACGTGGTGCATTCACATAAACTAAAAGGAACGATTGTCCGCGGTGGAAGACGATGTGATACACACGCCACTGCTATCGACCACGATGAAATCCATGATGTACCTTGCGAAATGCCTGTTGGTTGCTTCCGGGCTCCTGGCGACGCTTGTATCTTCTGCGGATTTGCTATTTGTTGCAGGCTATGACTTGTATGCCGCCACACAGGCTTTGGCAGTAGGGTTTACGATCGATACTGTAACGACGGCAGTATTTGAAACAATGAGCACTGCTCAGTTCAGCACTTACAGGGCAATCGTCATTGCAGACAATAGAGGTCGCCTCGGCGCAAGTATGTTTGATTTCATGGATAGGTCGAAAGCAAGTTGGTCACCAGCAATCAAGGGGGACATTGTTATGATAGGTCAGTTAGTACTTTGTGTGTTACTCTAGCTAAATTTGGTAGGAACTGATGAGAACGGCCACACATTCTATTCGACGAACTTAATAAGAAACGTGATTAATTTCGTCGCGGCAGACCCCATTAAGACAGGGCTATATATCAGTTTGGGATACCTGGGGCTGTACGTTTCGGACGGCCATGTTTTGAGCTTCATGTCGCAATTTGGTGTATTCACCATAAGCCCCGGAGATTACGATAACTGCCACATTGTAGCTACGTCCCCTGCCTTGCAAGGTTTAGCGGATGGAGATGTGTCGAATTGGGGTAACAGCCTACACGAAGTCGTGACGTCCTATCCGTCGACTTTTCAACCACTTGCAATAGCCGTTGGCGTTGCAGGAACGGGATCACAAACATTTGCGGATGGAAGCAGTGGCGTTCCGTATATTCTCGCTCGCGGAGTGACGCCGTCTGGATGCGGAGATGGAACTCAATCGACAGTTCTCGGAGAAGAGTGCGACGATGGCAATACAGCCTCTGGCGATGGATGCTCCACAAGTTGCAAATGTGAATTCGGTCCGCCACTGACGGTTGGATGCGCCGCGGCATCATGTGGCGATGGCTACTACGCACCATTGAGCGGAGAGCAATGCGATGACAAAAATTTAGTGAACGGAGACGGCTGCTCATCTACTTGTACGTGCGAGATTGGACTGCCAGATGGGACTGGTGGATGCCTAGCATCTCGCTGTGGAGATGGCATCTTCGACGCTGCGTTGGAGAGATGTGACCCAGGTATCTCAGGCGTCACTGGATGCACAGCGAGCTGTCTTTGTAGCATTGGTGTCCCGACTGGCACAGGAGGCTGTGCGGCACCTATCTGTGGGGACGGTGTGTACTACCCGGGAGGAGGAGAGCACTGCGACGACGGGAACCTCCAGAACGGCGATGGCTGTTCATCTATGTGCCAGTGTGAGATTGGATTGCCGAATGGTAGTGGTGGATGTGCTGCGCCCGTCTGCGGCGACGGGGTATTCGATCCGTCAAGCGAAACGTGTGATCCGGGTATTGCTGGCGTCAACGGATGCTCAAATGCTTGCCAGTGCCAGTTCGGCTTACCTGATAACAACGGCGGCTGTTTACCGGAAGCCTGTGGAGACGGCGTGTTTGTTGCCACTAGCGAACTATGTGATGACGGCAATACTCAAGATGGAGATGGCTGCTCATCGAAGTGTATATGCGAAGCCGGCATTCCCACTGGCAATGGAGGCTGCGCGGCTCCTGTCTGTGGTGATGGAATTTTTGATCCCAGTACGGAAGCATGCGAGTCTGAACTAGTCGGAGGGAACCCAGGTTGCTCAAGCACATGTCTATGCACCAACTCGCGACCCGATGGAACTGGTCGCTGCAGTCCAGTTGCTTGCGGCGATGCAGTCTTTGATCCAGCTAGTGAGCAGTGTGAAGATGGGAACCTGGTTGCAGGTGATGGCTGCTCGGCAACCTGCACTTGCGAGTTTGGTCTGCCTGATGGACAGGGAGGTTGCCAGCAACCGGTCTGTGGCGATGGCGTCTTCGATCCAGCTAGTGAAAGCTGTGATCCTGCGATCAACGGAGTCGTCGGCTGCTCCACTTCATGCTTCTGCGATTTCAGCCTTCCTGATGGGCTGGGAGGCTGCCAATCGCCCGCATGTGGTGACGGCGTGTTCGACAGCGCGGGAGGAGAAGCTTGCGACGATGGCAATATAGTTGCTGATGACGGATGCTCACCGACTTGTACGTGTGAAGTTGGACTCCCTGATGGCGCTGGAGGCTGTAATCTTCCCGTCTGTGGCGACGGTGTTTTCGACCCAAATACGGAGAATTGCGACTCGGCAATTGCAATAGCGGGTACCTGCTCCATCACTGACTGTACCTGTCTATACAGCGTTGCAGATGGATCCGGTGGTTGCAGCGCGCCCGTGTGCGGAGATGGAGTAGTCGCCTTGACGGGTGAGGACTGCGATGGAACCGCCGGTTGCTCGTCGACCTGCCAATGTATCGATGGTCTCTCAGATGGCTCGGGCTTGTGTAGTGCCCCTGTGTGTGGCGACGGCGTCTTCTCCACTAGCAATATGGAGGCTTGCGACGATGGTAATTTAATCGCTGGCGACGGATGTTCGCCAACATGTACTTGCGAAGTCGGGTTGCCTGATGGCGTGGGGGGTTGCAACCCCCCTTTGTGTGGTGATGGCGTATTCGACCCTAACACGGAGTCATGCGAGCCTTTTCTGCCGGGAGTGGAGGGTGACGATTGCTCAAGCACATGCCAATGTCTAACAGGTGTCCCGGATGGGCTGGGTGGTTGCCTCCCATCGGCGTGTGGTGACGGTATCTTCGATCCAGCAAAGGAGGAATGCGAGGTTACAAGTGACGGCTGCGACTTTACCTGCCGCTGCGATAATAGAATTCCCGATGGACAAGCCGGATGTCTCGCGCCCGCTTGTGGCGACGGCCTCTACCAGCCTGAAGCGGGCGAGGAGTGTGATGGATCAGGTGTACTTGGCTGCTCTTCGACGTGTCAATGTTCCTTTACTGCTCCAGATGGTTCTGGAGGCTGCGCAAGCCCCAGATGTGGTGATGGCATATTTCAGGCGATGCTGGGTGAAGAATGCGAGGATGGAAATACCATTGACGGAGATGGGTGTTCATCTGCATGCCAGTGTGAAGCACCGGCGATACCTAATGGCACGGGTTCATGCATTGCGGACGGTCCATCGAGCTCTTTAGTGGACATGTCCTCTGATGTCAGCGCGTCTCAAGTACCGACCTCCTTTCAAACGTCAGCGTTCAGCGGTAGCTCAACAATAACCAGTGGCATTCCCAGCTCGTCTCAAGTACCGGTCTCCTTTCAGACGTCAGCATCCAGCGAAACTGACAGCTCAACAACGATCGGTGATATCTCCAACTCGTTTCAGGTATCGACCTCCTTGCAGAACTTGGCGTCTAGCGAAACGGGAAGGCCAACAAAGATTGATGATATTTCCAGCTCGTCTCAAGCATCGACCTCCCTTGAGGCAGCGTCAAGCGGAACAGACAGCCCAACAATGATGAGTGACATTTTCAGCTCGTCTCAAGCCTTGGCGTCAAGCGAATCTAGCAGCCCAATGGTGAGCATGACGTCCCTGACTTCTTCCAGTGCAACACCTGTCCCAACCTCAGTAGGCAGCGTATTCCGTGTCATCGTGACAGCGTCAAGCTCGAGTTCTCGGACTGTCCCGTTTAGCAACGGCACAATGACACGAAAGAGGCAAGACACCCGGCTATACTTGGTCGCGCATGGGGACGGGACTTTCTCCACCACTGGCACCGAGTGTCAAAGCACCGTCTTTGAACTGACATCGGACGGACGGCTCATTCAGGACACAGGTCGCATATTTGCACCTGCGGCAGACATACTCACTGGATCGGGCCCTTTCCGGGTAATTTCGTTTGGTTCAGCGGCTGTAGGGCAAGACGATGTCTTTTCGGTGGCAGGCACGAATATTCAGTGGAGTAATGCCGAATTCGGCAACATCAATGCTACTTTTGCTTTGGATCCCGTCTCCAATTCCGTGCAGGTGTTTTACTCTGGTTCTCCACCAGTTGAGAGAGTCATCCAGCTGTCGATACTAGCAAGCGATGGTAAGTGTCTAGGCGATTGGATCGAGAAACGTATTAATCATTGTTTAGCTTGTGTATCTTCATCTCGATCTGATAGCGCAAGGCCCACCAGTACTAGAGGCAGCTCGGAAATTTTCCTCGCTTCTGAATCACGATCCGAAAGCACAAGGATCACAGCAACCTCGCCTGCTTCCCAGTCGCTGCAGACTTCCAGCATTAGCCGCGACCTGACAACGCAGACCACTTCAAATCTGGCACGAATTACCAAGCCAGCCTTCACATCCGGGTTACTCATAGCTCCTGCCAGCGTCCCTACAGCCAGTGTCGATATTGCAATTGGTATCGAGATTGTTATTAACGTCGAGATCCTAACCACAACAATTGTACTTGCAGACTCAACTAGTAAGTCTAAAATTGTACTCCCAGTCGAAGACACTCTAATAGTCATCTGCAGTAGCTTCAACCTATACGTCCACGTGCGACTCTACAATCAATGGCGTATGGAACACCCCAGTCCCTGGCTCACCATGTTACGTCTGCGAGATGATGAAAGAAGGCATTACGCCTCACGGAAATATACACTTCACCATCATATCCGTACGCCTTAATACCAATCTATTTGGAAATTCCACACTAATGATTGGCAGAAACAATGTACAGCCTGCGTCGACGGTATCCTTCCTACCCCGGAACCGGTCGTATACAAAGCCTGCGCTACCTGCACGCAAATACCGCTATTGGATATTCCGATCATTGCAGCCGGCAATGCATCAACCCACGCACCTCACCATGACATGCCGGCTATGACTGGTTATGCTATGCCCCTTGCTTCGCAGCTAGGTTTGGCAGGTCCGCCAGACGCGGTGGGTGTGCCACACACGGTTACTACCAGCCCTCATGTTACGGCTGCTTCCAAAAGTGGGCCTGTGATGAACACGCCTGCGACCAACATGTCTACGGTCTTCCAAGGAACCGCTTCTAATTTGATTGGGCTCAGTGGCATCATCTTCGGGCTTCTGGTCGGTGCTTTCTTTCTTTTGATTTGATTACAGCTTAGACGATGTGGATTCCACCACTGGGGTTGTTTTTACGGCTAGGGGAATCTGACCTCGATACTGCGATTCTTTGGTCACAAGCCAGGCTGAACCTTGTTCAGCATTTTAACTTTATTTTTAGAGTAATGCTATCACTCGAGGTTATCAATGTTCCGTCTATCATGCAAGCACGTGGTCTGGTACAATTATAGGCCAGCTAAGTGCGGGGTAATGAGGGGCAAGTCTCAGGCTCTCTCTCTCACTGAGTAAATTTAGGTCGCGTAAAATAGGGGTAACTACATCTACACTCCTCTGTAGTCATGTACTCATTGTAATGGTCTCCTCATAGAATACACCCCTCTAAAAACCCGCTATCGCTTTCGTATAAGTGTCAGTCTTATATATGCAGGACATCTCAGTTTCTTGAGAATCGCTATGTAGAGTAACCTGACTAAGCAGGGAGACGGATTAGAAACCTGTCTACCTGTGGACCGCCCGTATATTCAATTCGAAAGATCCTCTGCCCGAGTAGGTATATAGCTAGGCAGCGTACTGATCACACATTTTACTCAAGAGCGACACGTAGTAATCCATACGTAGCAGCTCTGGCGCAGTATGATCCATTACAAGTCAACCCTTACCAGATTCGTCTGCTATGAAAGGTCGATAGACCTCTCTTATGAATCTCCTCACTTCGAAGAAGAGATAGACCTTCTAGATCTATCTTTTGCCGCGAGGTCGAGCTGAGTTGGATCGATCCGAGTCGTGCTATCCCTTTGTGGCGCTGAACCTGGAGTTTAGTAGCTTCGGATGTGTGTCTCAATATCTGGTAAGATATTTAATATTTGGCTAAGCTCTACTCGATTATCTTTTAGGAAGAGGCTAACTGAAAATTTCGATTTTCTTGAAGCAGTTAACCTTAGTATCATTTATTACCAATTCAGCGTTGAAGATCCTGCATATGAGGAAATTCAGTGTTGTATAGAGGGCTAAAAGAAAAAATCTGGAACTTCATTCTGGGATCTCGATTCTGACGAAGGTAGTTTTACCGATGAGGAATTGGGACTTGGTCTTGACCTAGACGTTATAACTGGTAGCGATGGTTCTGAATTAACAAATGGGCCTTCGGATCTCATAGTCTTACCACACTGGAGGTTGTAGCTCTAGTAACCTCTCTTATGACAATCGATTCGACGTCCACAATAACCCCTTCTGCAGGCACACTCGGTCAATTCATAAACCAGGAGATAACACCTCACAACAGATTCATCATAAACCAGCCCTAGCATTTCGCCCTGTACGGGAGAACAACCGAAAGTTGAGGGGCCAACGTCCGCAGTGCTGGGGCTTGCGGTGATTACGGAGGGATTCAGGATGAGCATGTCGGTCGGATCGGGCATTGGCCCATGATGGATCGGACTTGGCGTGGCAGCAGATGTACGCCATGTAAGTTCATTACTGCCTTCGATAGAAATCGAAAATTCCAACTCGCTGGGATAAAGTTTTGGCGGATCGCATTAGGCTAATATTACGAAGTCCACACATCCACCTGCGACCCGTTACCTCAGGATATGCACCACTTAACACTTACCTAGGCAATCTGTTAACTCCGGTATCCGGTAAATCCTGCCGCGATATGGGTCCAGACGAAGATTGTAATGTTTGAATATATTCTACTTGGCAATACTTTTTTCTATCATCCCGATAGCTCAGAGCTTTGGGCTGTCAGTCCTTATTTGTTCCCTGCTAATCTTGATACTTCCGTCTATTATTTTCACCGATTCCAATATGATTTCTACTCGAGAATTGATTTGATCTCACTTTACCTTAAAGTATCCTCCTCGCTATGAAGGCTGTAGTGCTTTTAATTCCGTTTTCAGCAATTACTCGCCCTAGTATGGCACGAGTGCGTAATATATCGACCCTATTACTTGATCTACTTCTTATTAGCTTCAAAACATTCCGAATAAAAGGATATTACTAATAGCTTTCTCTATAGCAAGGAATAAAGCAGTAGCACGAACCTTCTAAATTATAAGTAAAAACTCTTTTGGTAAAATCCACATCTTTGTTAAAAGCCCAAGAACTAGTAGTAACTTAACTTCTAATACCTGGTGAACTTGCTCTTAACAGAGCCACTGCATCAATTGCCATAGCTTCGGCTGAGAAGTCAATTTCTGCATTCAACTCCAGTACTACGTCCATCAAATTATTCATTCCAATGTACCAGATGTTTGATATGGAATTGGGGCGACGTCTTACAAACACTGTTTCTAAATGATTGAGCTCCCTTGCAATAAGTTGTATAAAGTTTTCTAGGAGCTATTCTTCAAATTCACTTGTACTAGTACTGGCGTTGCATTTCCACAAAATAACGTTGATGTTATGATATCATATAACGACTTGAATTGTCAATAATATTCTAGCCTGGGCTTAAAAACTTACAAAAGACAATTGCTTAGCTATTGTACCTGCGTGCTCATCCGCAAAGCTTAGATTGTGACTATTCTAAGAAGATTTCGAGAAATTTTGTATCTGTTCGGGTTTGAATGTTATCGAAGGAGATTGTGGGTCTGCGGCGGGGTACAGGGGAACTGATGTCCCGATTGGGGAAACCTACTCGGACAATTCTCGCTACACGACCTGCACAAGGGGAAAATGTCTCGGTGGTGGCAAACTCTCTCTAAACTAGTGCCTATACTGTTCCAGATGACACACAGAGTTCTATTTCACTTGCAATGCATATCGGGGATCGAAGTCAAACAATCTCTGGACTGTGGACGACATCTGAAGCAAATACCGTGTTCCCTATTGCCCGTTTCATTGTCTAGTATCTCTTGAAACATCGCTTTTGAAACCATAACTAAATCTCATTATATATGACCTATACTCCGAACGCCACTACGTCCTTCAAATAGGTAATTTAGATTATTCTAACAAAAACATCGCTCGCGCATCGATCACTTTTGATACCTGTAAACCATGCCTCAACCTCCTCATCAAGCTTAATCTTTCCCAAGCTCTCAGCTACTTCTGGATAAATATATTTCATGATACTTGCAAGCCCTACACCAACCATGCTACTCCCGCAAGCCGTGCTAAAAATCTAGCAGGCTATTATATCACGTGACCAGATAGACCTCATCTCGGATCCACATTACAGCCAGTCCTTGCTTCTCTGTGCAGCGTAGCTGCCGATTCTAAGGGTCAAGACACACGTGATACTGGGTTTGTGACAGCTTGCGACTTCAACAAGTAGCATCCGTATAGTACTTGAGGGTCCCATTGTCGTTTACCAGGCAGTCATCTATAAGTCGAGTTAGATTCCTATAAGCCAACACATCGCAAGACTTGCAATACAGAAAAGACGTACCAAGTTTAAGAGTGGTAGTTCGGTATCCCTCCTCTGAGGTTTTCTTGCAGTTACAACCCATGTAAGAGGAGCCGGGAAATGTCCAGCACTGGTCGCACTGGCTCCAAAAATCACCCCTATTTACAAGCAGAATTGTCAGATATTTAGATTGAAATTCTAAGAAGGAGCGGCCTCAGCGGACGCGGAACTCCTAATGGCACTGAGCTTACCCCTTTTGGCATCGGAGGTATCCATTGGAGACACCAACACCTTCTCCAAGGTAGTACCTAGATGCTGAGAAGCTACCATCTGACTTAAGGCAGTCAGCTGCGACATACTTCAGCTCAGGGCCGCCACTGTATGCATAACCAATGTTCTTGCAAGTGTATTGGAATGGCCAGTCCTTGCCAAGGGCGCTGGTTGCCAAAATGGCCACTCCTAGCACTGCTGTTGAGAATTTCATTGTTGAGATTGTTGTTGGAAAGAAATAAATCTTCCTAGTGATTGCGTTTAAACAATAATAATGATTACAGTGTTTGAGTGTGAGAAGACCGTCAAGTTTGACTGTTGAAATGAAGTGGAGGAAGATACAGAGAGATATTTTCTTAATTGGAGAGAACGTTGGTCTATTTAACTCATAGAAATCACAATTGATTGCTTATTTGAAATTTCTTGCTTAGAGGAGCGGATCTCATTATGGCAATGACTTTTTCAGCTCGCCACGTGCATATAATCTTACGACCCTACGTTCGAGTAGACCTAAGAGCGGTGTAGTAAGTACAGTATCACATCTCGGCATGAGAGGAATATTACTGTACTGCTGACCTCTTATTTTCAGTTCGAAGCTGAGCGCTGCTAAGGTAGTAATGGTAGCGGGTCAGGAAGGTCATTACCCAGAGCATTCAAACGGATAAACAAGCTGGACACCCTTGCCACTGATGTTCTCGTTTCGATGCCGTGCATGGGCGTAAGCTGCATAGTGTCGGAATGGCACCTCAGCTTTGAGGCGAACAGCCTTGACCTGACGTTGTCTGCTGTGAATAGCCAGCTCGGACCGAGGCGGGCCGCATATAACTTGGCATTCAACTCGCCCTTTCTGATTTGGTCACTCAAGAAATCTACTGTCAGCGCCAAGCGTATCGCTCGTATTGTCTTTGCTTCTCAAGAAATAAAGACTCTCGGAATACCGACCCGAGGCACCACACAAATGGCACAATCGTCTACGCGCAGGCTGTTGGTGGGATTGTCAGCAAGAGGCTCCAGCCTTGAGGCACCGAAGCTCAGGTCCAACATACACTTGTGATCCTTTACCGTGACCATTTCCGCAAAGAAGATCCCGATATTTCTATTCGTAAATCTCCGTGAAGAATAGATATTATTTACTGGATCACCTGTTTCCTTGCGAGCCCAGCTTACTCATTCTAAGGGCAGCCTAGTACCCTTGCAAGCAACGCAAATGGAACTCTGGGCACAAGTCCGAAGCTCAACATACTCTGCGCCGCTCCCACCAGTCCCGTGAGAACTACTGGTCGTCGTCCTATCTGATCACTCAGTCTGCCCGTACAACGCCCGACGAGAGTTTTGCAAACGCAAACGCAGGTAAGACCATGCCCGCAGAGACCGAGGTTTTGGAGTCGTTCTTAATTAAGCTGAAGTCCTCTGCCATATAGCAGACGTAGGGGAACATACACATGACAAGGCAAGTGTCTCACAGATTCGGCATGATTCTGAAAAATAGTAGAAAATGTAAGTTTAGTCGCACTTCCAATTGTTAGTGTTGCGTTTGTTGGTGGAAAGCGAAGAGAGGCAACTCACTCACGGATTTCAGCTGCCTGATAAGGAATCCAGCTAATCCCTTCCATGAACTTGTATAATAGATGCCAGACATCGGGAATGCTGTCTTTTGAAGGTGAACGTTAGTTAAGGTATGCTACAGACAGATTTGCGTTTGTGCGCCTGCGAGTAAAGGGGGCATTCGTACCAAAGAGAGTCGGGTCTGTCGGGACTATGGGACTTTATATGACTTCTTGGCGATATCCTTCGTAAAGAGCGAGCGACTTTGGTATATACCGAAACGTAACAGTATTCACAGCCTCGCGTGTCTCAAAAATCCTGCTTAAGCATTCCTCATACTGGGTACTGTCCTTCTCTGAAGCGATCCGCCACAAAACACTTACAGCCCTCCCTTTTGAGACATCATTTGAAGGTGAAGGAGATCTAGGAAGACGTAAGAAGCATCCTCATTCATTGGGTTGATTGCGCAAGAGTGTATGACGGGGTTCTCCTCATGGGTAGAATGCAAGCCAGGCGGCGATCTGTTATCAGAGGAACAGGGGGTACGCTAGCGGGGTCTACCCGGTGAAAAGTCGTTGGTTCAGATGTCGATCGGTTTGATATCAGTAAATGATCCAAGCATCGTGACGCGTCGAATCAACCCCGCAGATTTTCATTCTTCAGGGATGAGGTGTCTGGGTTTTTTGCAGTCGTCACAGAATCTGCGATGCGAATCTGGGGTTGTGGTGGACGTTGACAATAGTTTGTCGTTGTTGAGGAAGAGTAGGGTGGATGCACATGCGCAACGAATCCTCGTTTCATGCACCGATTGGAACGCGGCTGGGCGACAGTGACGTATTGTTTGGTTAGAGACCAATTGTCGAACAGCCGCGATTCATCTTGACCGACGACTGGGCTCGCTGGATGATTTGACATAACTTGCTCCCCTTCGTCTCAGACTCTCTCTGCCGCACATCCCTCCAACCACTTGACCCAACCGGATCCGTTATCCCTTTGGTCGTTCCGGTCTGCGTCAGGGCATTGTGACTTCGACCTCTAATAGCGGCCATTTGAATTCCATTTCCGATATTATTAACGATCTAGGCTCAATCCATCTACTTTCTTAGAAACACTTACTACTTATAGTACTTCTGGTCATTTTTAGAGAGGGCTTGGTGCGCAAACGTTCGGATGAATGAGTTGCTAATGAAAGTCTTTTTATTTCCATTCTACTCCTTAAAATCTGGAAATCGTGCAATCTAAACATCCACCTGCCTTTATTTTGCGTACAATAATCGTACTTACGAGATAATGCAAATGATGCACAATCAGAGCATTGTTTCATGCTTACGTGCTGTGTGGCTTAGAAAGTGTACAGAATTGCCCATGACATCCGAGCATCCTTTGTAAGGACATAAGAAGCCACCGTTGGCCAACCGTCTCTGAAGATGCTGAACTCGAACGTGCC
>Ga0207879_100193_pt1 | contig 21942 bp, 36 predicted proteins | sample LinPmetageLP24_FD_184045 | JGI IMG/M metagenome (GOLD analysis project Ga0207879, IMG submission 184045) | Marine viral communities from the Pacific Ocean - LP-24 (SPAdes) | ecosystem: Environmental > Aquatic > Marine > Oceanic | place: Pacific Ocean | collected 2009-08-30 | reverse complement strand
AGTATCTGTTCCAAGTTCTCTTAGAGAGGTTAAACTTAAAAACTATCAAGAGTTACTAATTAAAGAAAATCCAGATAATGATGACATGCTTAAATGCATCTTAAATATCAATACTAAAGAATTAGGCAAGATAAAAGATAAGGATGTAGATAATCTACTAGCAATTATAAATAAGCTCTTTGATAAAAAACATGAGTTTATTCCCACATTTAAAATGAAGGGTGTGTTATACGGATTTATTCCAAAGCTAGATGATATTACCTATGGAGAAAATAAAGATGTTACAAACTACATAAACGATTGGGGAAATATGCATAAAGCTATGGCAGTATTATTTAGACCAGTAAAGCAAAAGCTAAACTCTAAATACTTAATAGAAGATTATGAAGGTAGCCACAAGTATAGTGAGATGATGAAAAATATGCCACTAGATGTAGTACTTGGAGCGATGGTTTTTTTTTGGAATTTAACAAGCGCATTGCTGAACTCTATACCGAATTATTTGGAGAAGGAGATCAAACAGGCACAGATGCAAGGAGTGGATTTAGCAGAAAGTGGGGAAGCTATTCAGAACTCTATGCACTTGCTCAAGGAGACATTACAAAATTTGAACAGGTTACAAAGTTATCCCTTCATCAATGCCTAATGTATTTGGCTTTTGAAAAGGAAAAAATACAGCTAGAGAATACAATGATTAAAAACAAATTTAAATAATATGCAAGGATTTTATAACCTATCTAACAAAATAAGAGAAACTCTACAACTAGATGCTTTTGTAAATACAGTAACGTATGGAGATATTTTCGAAGTAGATTTAAACAAGCAAACTATATTTCCATTATCTCATGTAATGATTTCAGGAGCAACTATGCAGAGCAATGTCTGGAACTTTTCAGTATCGGTATTATGCATGGATATAGTAGATGAGAGCAAAGAGTTTCCAGAAGGCACACCAGCTGATTTTAGAGGTACTAGCAATGAGCAAGATGTACTTAACACGCAAATGGCTGTAGCTAATAGATTGCTAGAGTTATTACTAAGAGGAGATTTATATGTAGAGAAATATCAGCTAGAAGGCAATCCACAGTTAGAGTTTTTTGTTGATCGTTTTGAAAATAAGTTAGCTGGTGTTACAGCAACTTTTAATGTATTAGTACCTAATGATATGACTATATGCTAAGAGAACTATCAGCTGAGTTTAGGAAATTTGGAAGTTTTGTTATACAAGGTGCAAGAGCTGAATTAACTAAAGATAAAAAAGGAGGGGGAGAATTATTCAATAGTCTAAACTATGAATTAACAGAATCTGACAATCTTTATGAAATTAGTTTTTATGGAGTTGATTATGCAACTTTTGTAGATAAAGGAGTTCGAGGAAATAATCCTAGTAAAGTATCTCCTAATGCTAAACTAAAAGGGCAACAAGCTCCACGATCTCCTTACAGATTTGGTAGTGGTTCATCTAGTGGAACTTGGGATGAGTTTCAAGGAAAAATTAGAGCATGGGCAAAGCAAAAGAATATAAGATTAAGAAGATATAAAACAGTAGATGGTAAAAGAGTTCCTACTGGAAAGTTTGAAAAAGGCAATTATGATAGCATAGCATACATAATATCTAAAAATATATTTAATAGAGGAATAGCTCCTACTATGTTTTTTACTAAACCTTTTTTAAAAGGAGTGGAAATATATACTCCACTACTTCAAGCTGCATTTGGTAGAGATATAGATGAATTAATAAGACTTCGTATAGCATTAGAAAAACAAAATAATAAACAATGAGTAAAATAAACGTAAGAAGTCCATACTTCATAAATCATACAGCAACAAATTTAACAAGTGCAACGCTTGAAATAGTTATATATTTTGGAGTCGCTAATACTTCTTTTGGCACTCCTCAATATACTTTAGTTTCTACAGCTATAAATGAAAAGGTAAACTTTGAGGTTTCTGAATTGATTAAAGATTATATAGATACAGAATTTGATGGAGCTTTTCCTACTTTTCCAGTTTCTTTAACAGAAGCAACTACAATATTTGTAGATTATAGAATAACTGAAACTATTGTTGCTACGCCTACTGTATTAACTCCAGTATATGGCAATAGAGCTTTTTATGGATATGGATATTTTGAAGATGGAGCTAATCCAGTTCTCGATAACTTTGTATTACAATCCAATACTAGAATACTTAAAAACACTAATGCAACAGTAACAATTCCTGTTGATAATACTATTGCTACAAGTCTAGTTTGGAAATATCAAGGATCACCAGTTTCAAGTATTTCAATATCAGCACAAACCAAAATAGAAAATCAAATAACGTATGTAACAAGTACAGGTATTTCTAATGTAGATCAAGCAGAGATTAGTACTGGTGCTAAAAGTCTAACTATAAATATTGATTCTTATGAGAAATGTAAGTACACTCCAATCAAATTAACCTTTATAAATAAGTTTGGAGCATATCAAGAAATATGGATGTTTGCTAATTCTATATTAAGCATGGCAACAAATGAAGAAAGGTACAAGTCTAATATACTTACTAACGGAACGTATAATACTTATGATCCACAAATAAAACTACTTACTAAAAATGCTAATCAAAGTCTAAAATTAAATAGTGATTATTATCCTGAATCTTACAATGAAGTCTTTAGACAATTGTTTTTAAGTGAGAAAGTATGGATAGATTATGAAGGTCAAACTTTAGGAGTCAATATAGAAAATAAACAAATCACTTATAAAACAAGTCTTACCGATAGTTTAATAAACTATACAATAGATGTAAGCTTTGCCTTTGATAAAATTAATAACATAAGATAGATGCAAGTAGTAGAGCTATACATAAGTAACACCAGAGTTGATTTGTTTAAGGATGAAAGCCTTACAATAACAGATACTATAATCAATGCTAAAGATGTCGCTAAAGTATTTACAGCATTTAGCCAACAATTTAGTTTACCAGCAAGTTCTACTAATAATCAAATATTCAAGCACTATTATAATTTTGAAATTAGTGGAGGGTTTGATGCTAGAATTAGAGTAAGTGCTATACTTAAATTAAACGGAGTTGATTACAAGATTGGAAAAGTAAAGCTGAACTCAGTAGCAATGAGAGATAACAAAGCTTACTCTTACAAAGTTGTATTTTATGGAGAAACAGTAGCTCTTAATGATGTGCTAGGAGAATATAAGCTAAGTGCTTTAACTGATTTAGATACATTGAGTTTGAACTATAACTCTACAAAGGTAAGAGAAAAACTTCAAGTCGATCCATCAACCAATGATATTGTAGCTCCTTTAATAACACACACGCAAAGACTCCTCTATGATAGTCAAAATGGTGCTTTAGTTGGATCTGGTAATTTACATTATCATACAGGACCAGGAGCAAATAATCATGGAGTATTATTTTCTGATTTAAAGTATGCTTTAAGAGTACATAGAATTATACAGGCAATACAAGTCAATTATCCTTCTATTTCATTTAGCAATGATTTTTTTGTTAGTACAAACGAAGCTTATTATGATTTGTTTATGTGGCTTCACAGAAAATCTGGAGGAGTAGGTAATGGAGATCAAGTAGAAACTTTTCCAACTTCTATTAATGGCTGGAGTTCAAGTGGTAGTTTTACTTGTGGTGCTACTGAAGTTTGGGGTGGAATGAGTAGTGTATCTACTTTAACAGTATGTCCAGAATTTGCTTCTTATTCTGATACAAGTACTTTATTTCAGTTAAGTTTAGCAACGACTAGCACAGACGAATATGCAGTAGAAGTTTTACAAAATGGATTATCTATTTACGCTGCAAGTGGTTTATCTGAAAATACAACTATTTCAAGTAATGCATCTGGGGGAGATTTAGGTTCTACTTCTTTATCTGCTGGAGAGTGGACTGTTATTGTAACAGTAACATCTGCTAATGCATCTGGAATTACTTTTAGCAATATAACTTGGACTTTAACTAATAATGAACCAAACGAAACTCCAGTACCTCTTACATTTCCAACTGGTTCTTTTTTATGTGATACTAATTTTGAATTTATTATAACACAACAAACACCAGACATTAAAATAATAGACTTTTTAACAGGACTGTTTAAAATGTTTAACCTAGTTGCTTATACAAAAGCAGATGGAACTATATATGTAGATACCTTAGATGACTTCTATGCCACCTCCAATACATATGACATTACTAAATACATAGATGTAAATACAAGCTCTGTAGATGTAGCATTGCCTTATAGAAAAATTAATTTTACTTATGAAGGATTAGGAACATTTTTAGCTGCTCAATGGGAACAATTAAACGTAGCTAAATGGGGAGCTGAAAGTTATGAAGCAGAAGGTGGTTTAGATGGAGGTATATATTCAGTAGTAGCTCCTTTTGAGCATATGCAATTTGAAAGACTTTTAGATACAGGCGATTCAACAGGTGCAACACCAACCACAATTCAATGGGGATTTTGTGTAAATGATAATCAGCAATCTTATATAGGTAAACCTATTTTATTTTATCCTATTTTAAAAACAGGAGGAGTAACTACTCCTATATCATTTAGAGATACTTCCACTAGCCATAGTGAAGTTACATCTTATATAATACCTTCTAATAGCGTTGCTTTAGCATCCTCAACAAATACTGCTAATATAAACTTTGGTGTAATGGCTAATGAATACACGCAAGGACAAGGTAATCCTTTTACAGGTTCTCTTTATAATAATTACTACAGTAGTTATATAGAAAACTTGTTTTTAGAAAATTCAAGATTGATTAAACATACTGCTTACTTACCATTGCACATTATTCTTAATTATACTCTTGCAGACATCTTAATTATTAATGGTAAACAATATAGGATTAACAGTTTGAACATTAATCTAATTAATAACAAAACACAACTAGAACTTATTACAATATGAAAATACTAAAATTATTAAATGTAGATGAATTCTATGGTCAAGATGAAAGTATAGAAATAGCAAAAGGAAAAAACAAATTACCAGAAACTTTAAAAGAAGGTTATAATCAAATAAAACGAAATAGAAGATGGCTAATACAGTAGTAATTAATGTACAGGCTAATACAGCAGCAGCAACAGCTGATTTAACAGCAACTACAGTAGCAGTAGATAACCTTACAAAAGCAGAAAAAAAATTAAACAAAGAAACTGGGCAAACTGCATCGCAATTTGAAGAGGTAACAAAAAATGGTGGTGCTATTGCTATACTAGATCAGCTTACTGGTGGTCTTGCATCCAGAGTTCGTGATACTTTTGAAGCTACTAAACTATTTAATTTTAGTTTAAAGTCAATGCGAACAGCATTAATAGCTACAGGAATTGGAGCTTTTGTTGTTTTACTTGGAACTGTAGTTTCTTATTGGGATGAAATAACTGATTTTATTACTGGAGCTACAAGAGATTTAGAAAAACAAAGAGCTGAGTATGAGAGAATAAATAAACAGTTAGATATTGAGGTTAGTTTACTTACACAACAAAAAGAGCTTTTAGAATTACAAGGCAAACCAACTCGTGAAATAACTAATGAATTAAGAAAACAGCTTTTACTACAGCAAGAAATAAACATTGAAAGTTTAAAAAGTTATGAAAATCAGTTAGATCAAGAAAAAGCACAAAACAAAGAACTCACTTGGTGGGAAGCAACCAAATCATTTGTTCTGTTTAGATTTAATAAACAAAAAGGAATAAAATCACTTCAAGAATCAATCAAAGAAGATTCAGAAGAAACTGCTGAAATAGAAGGCAAAATAAAAGAGATAAAAGACAAAAATTTTGAAATTTCCAAAAAACTTCTTGCATTAGATAAAGAAGCTATTGAAGTTGTAAAAAAACGATCTCAATTTTTAGAAGAGATTAGATTGGGAATGATAAATACTGAAGAAGAAAAAAGAGCTGAAGAGTTAAATCAGCTAGATATTTTTTATGATGATTTAATACAAAAAGCAATCGATTACTATGGAGTATTATCTCCTATCGTTTTAGAATTAGAAGAATCTTTAGCACAAAAGAAAAAAGATATTAATGTTAAATATGCAAAAGAAGAAGAAGAAATAAAACAAAAGAGTTTAGATGATGATATTACCATAACAGAAGCAAGAAAAATTTTACAATTACAATTAGTTGAAGCATCTGGTTCAGCTATTGGCGCACTTGGTTCTTTATTTCAAGAAGGAACAGCTGCAAGTAAAGCAGCTGCATTAGCAGAAATTATTATAGGAACTGGAGTTGGTTATGTACAAGGTTTAGATATAGCACAAAAATCTGCTAAAGGAACAGGACCAGCAGCTGCATTTGCATTTCCAATATTTTATGCACAACAAATTGCAGCTGTAGCTGGAGCAGCAAAACAAGCTAGTAATATTTTAAAAACTGTTAAAGGTGGTGGTGGTGGCTCTGCTCCAGTTTCTGCTCCAACTTCTACTCCTGTTCAAGTACCAGCATTTAATATAGTAGGACAAGGAGAAGGAAGCCAAATTGCATCTGCATTAGGACAGCAACAACAGACTCCTATTCAAGCCTTTGTAGTTTCTCAAGATGTTACTACTGCACAAAGTTTAGAGAATGGAATTATACAAGGTGCTACGCTAGGAGATTAATACAACAGAAATTAACAAAAAAGGTTTAATAAAAAAAGACTATGGATATAATAGAATTAGTAATAGATGAACAAAGCGAAGAGTTCTCTGGAATAGAAGCTATTTCAGTAGTAGAATCTCCAGCAATAGAAGAGGATTTTATAGCTCTTAAAAATGAGGATAAAATAAGACTTGCAGAAGTATCAAAAGAGAAACGCTTGTTAATGGGTGCTGCTCTTATACCAGACAAACCAATCTACAGAAAATCAGGAGATCATGAGTTTTATATCTATTTCTCTAAAGATACAGTAGCTAAAGCATCACAGATGTTTTTAAAATCTGGTAATCAAGGACAGGCTACAATGGAACACGCTACTAAAAAATTAGATGGCATGACAGTAGTAGAGTCTTGGATTGTGGAATCTGACTTGTACGACAAGAGTAAAAAGTACGGATTAGATATGCCTATAGGTACATGGATGGTTTCTATGAAAGTAGATAACGATGAAATTTGGAATAATTACGTTAAGAAAAATAAAATCAAAGGCTTTAGCATTGAAGGATATTTTATTGATCGCTTGAGCAATAGACCAAAGGATAAACAAAAAGATACTTATAGCGAAGATGATAAACTACTAAATGATATAATAGATGTACTCAAGGAATCAAAGACCAACAGTAAGTAGAACCTCTCCAAGAGGTGGTAGAAGAGGATGCTTATGTAAAGACAATACCTATAATTCTAAATGCTGTAATGGAGATTTACAAAATCAAGGAATAGGCTCAACAACAGGGCAAAACTTTGAGGACTTTATGCGATTAGAAAACAATAGTGGTTTTATCATGTCGCAGAATCAGGACAAATTACAACAGGAATAATAGAATGTTGTTTATTAAAAAAAGTAATTAATCAATAATTATATATATATGAAGTCAACAGACAAATTAAACAAAGTGAGAGCTTTACTTGGTTTAGAAGTTCAGTTAGAAGAGAGAAAGCTAGAAAATGGCACTCGATTTGAAGCAGATGCTTTTGAAGCTGGTAGAGAGGTCTTTATTGTAACCGATGAAGATGAAAGAATAGCTGTTCCAGCTGGAGAGTATCTTTTAGATGATGGCATGATGCTAATCGTTGAAGAGGATGGAATAATTGCTGAAATGAAAGAATCCGTAGAGGAGGAAGTTGAAGAAGTAGTAGAAGCTCCTGTAGTAGAAGAGGTAGAAGCAGCTGAAGTAGCAGACATTGAAGATTGGAGAGGTCTTGAAATAAGAGTGAAAAATCTTGAAGATGCAATAGCTGATTTAAAAGCTGACAAGGAAAGCAAGGTAGAAGCTTCACAAATTGAAGTAAACGATCATGTAGAATTATCTGCTATCAAGCACAATCCAGAAAGTAAAAACGAAGTAGAGCCTGTAAACTATGCTCAAAACAGACCGATGAATACTCAAGATAGAGTATTTGCAAGATTATTTAACAACAACTAATATTTAAAAAAATTAAAATTATGTCAAAAAGAACAGACTTAGCGACTACAGTAACAATTTCTAGCTCATATGCTGGGGAATTTAGTGGAAAATATATTTCTGCTGCTCTATTAACTGCTTCAACTATTGATGATGGTGGTATTACTGTAATGCCAAATGTAAAATTTAAACAAGTAATACAAAAAGTAGAAACTGGAGATTTAATCGCAGATGGAACTTGTGATTTTGCAGCTTCATCTTCTGTAACACTTTCAGAAGTAGTATTGCAACCAGAAGAGTTCCAAGTGAACTTAAACTTATGTAAATCAGACTTCCTTAACACATGGGATGCGATTCAGATGGGGTTCAGTAGCTTTAATAATAACGGACTACCAAGTTCATTCTCAGAATATTTAATTGGTTATGTAGCTTCTAAAGTAGCAGCACAAAACGAAATTAACTTATGGACTGGAAACTTAGGAGGAGCACAAGCTGGAGAGTACAATGGACTAGAAACTTTAGCTGCTGCTGATGCAACTGTTATCGATGTAGCTGGAGCTGCTGCATTAACTGCTGCAAATATCATAGATAAAATGCAAGATACAGTAGATGCTATTCCAAATACATTATTTGGAAAAGAAGATTTAAAATTATACGTTTCTAACAAAGCTGCTAAATTATACATTAGAGCTTTAGGTGGATTTGGTGCGCAATTAAATGCTGCTGGAACTGAAAACGTATCTTCTAAAGGTGCTGCTGGTTTTGAAAACAGAGGTACTCAATGGTACGGAGGAGGAAGCTTATCATTTGGTGGTATTCCAATCTTTGTAGCAAGAGGTATGAGCGACAACACAATGATTGCTGCTGAAACTTCTAACTTATTCTTTGGAACTGGATTATTATCTGACTACAACGAAGTTAGAGTAATAGACCAAACTCCAATCGATGGATCGCAAAATGTAAGAATCGTAATGAGATTTACTGCTGCTGTACAAATCGGAGTAGGTGCAAACGTAGTTTACTATGCTGGATAATTAATAAATTAATACTAATCAACTCAAAGGGTATTAGGTACTACTTAATACCCATAGAGTTATAATACATATAAACTTATGGCATGTGATATTACAGCTGGTCGTTTAGAACCATGTAAAGACTCCGTAGGTGGCATAACAGCTATCTACATAGGAGGTGCTTATACAAGTGGTTTACTAAACGCTCCAGCAGATGGAGGAGTTACAATAACAGCAGATGAAATAACAGGATTTGCATCAGCACTTACTTTTTATAAGTATGATTTAAAAGGAGCTAATTCTTTTGACCAGACTAATGAAAATTCAAGAGAGAACGGAACTAGTTTCTGGACTCAATCAGGAACTGTTGTTTTAAAGAAACAAGATAAAGCTACTACAGCTCAATTAAAGTTACTTTCTTATGGCAGACCACAAATAATAGTGGAAGATTATAACGGAAACTTTTATTTAGCTGGTATAGAAAATGGAGTTGAGGTAGCAGTTAATACTGCAACTGGTGCTGGAATGGGAGATTTAAATGGATATAACTTAACATTAACTGGAACAGAGAAATCTCCAGCTAATTTTATACTTCCCTCTATTATTGGAGATACTACAAATACAGTAATTGTAGTTGGAACTTAATCTTTGATTTTATAAATAAAATAAAGGCATTACTTTAAGTTTTGCCTTTTTTTATATAACAGTTTTAGCCTTTTGGTGTTTATTAAAAAAGGAATTGAATGATTATACTAACTACTACTACAAATGCTCAAGAATTGAAGTTTATTCCTCGTGAATATGCAGCATCTAGTATAGTTATTACTGATCAAGATACTAACAAACCAGTTACTTATGCTGGATTAACTTTTACAAAGGATAAATATTATCTAAAAGGTAACGTAACATTCTCTCCAGTACTAGTAGAGGGTAGATTTTACACTTTAAAAGTGTTAAATGGCTCTTCAATAGTTTATAGAGATATGCTTTTTTGTACAGATCAAACAGTTAGTACTTATACGATTAACAAAGATGTCTATACAGAGAATGTAACCACTAACGAATATGTAGTAATATGAGCAATTTTTTCATAACTAATTTAGCAGCCTATACAGCTCCAGAAGTTGTAGAGTTAAAAAACAAGGATTATATCCAATATGGAGAGGATAACAATTATTTTAACTATATAATTGATGTAAACAACAACTCTACTACTAATAGAGCCATTTGTATAGGGGTTTCTAACATGATCTATGGAAAAGGACTTGCTGCACACGATGGAGATAAAAGACCAGAGCAGTACGCTCAAATGATGTCGTTGTTTAAAAAGCAAGATTTAAGAAGATTTATCTCTGACTACAAAATACTTGGAATGGCAGCATTTCAACTAGTTTATAAAGATGGAAAAGTAAAACAAGTACACCATTTCCCAATGGAAACGCTTAGAGCTGAAAAATGCAATGAAGAGGGAGAAATAGAAGCTTGGTATTATTCCAATCATTGGGATAATATGAAACCAAACGAAAAGCCAGACAGAATCGCAGCATTTGGATATGGCAAAGGTAATGAAGCAGAAATGTATGTACTAAAGCCTTACGAAGCTGGTAAATACTATTATAGTTCTCCAGATTGGAGTTCAGCAATGCCTTATGCTGTCTTAGAGGATGAAATAGGAGATTATTTAATTAACGATTGTATAAGTGGTTTCTCAGGAACGAAGGTCGTAAATTTTTCTAATGGAATTCCTGATCCTGAAAAAATGCAATCTATTAAAAATGATGTTTTATCTAAACTAACAGGAAGCAGAGGAGAGAAGGTAATTGTTGCATTTAACAATAATCCAGAATCCAAAACAACAGTAGATGACATTCCTTTAAACGATGCTCCAGCTCATTATTCCTATTTAGCTGATGAATGCTTTAAAAAGCTTATCGTAGGTCATAGGGTTACCTCTCCAATGCTTCTAGGTATTCGTGAAGGAAACGATGGACTAGGAAACAATGCAGAAGAAATTAAAACTGCTACACAATTATTTGATTCTATTGTAATACAAAACTTTCAAGATCAAGTAGTCGAGTGTATTGATGCAATTTTATCAGTTAATGATATAGCATTAGACTTATACTTTAAGACTCTTAAACCGATTGAATTTAGCGATATAGATGTACTAGAAACTAAAGAAGTAATAGAAGAAGAAACTGGCTATGAAATGGCTAAGGTTAATCTTAAAATGATTGATGGTCAAGAGGTTTATAAAACTATAGAAGAAGCAGAAGCAAAAGCATTAGAACAAGGATGTGAAGGCTACCATAAACACGAAGAAGATGGAGAGGTATGGTATATGCCATGCGATTCACATGATGAAGCAGTAGATTTAAAAAAGCCTTGTCAAGCTGGATATGAGCAATATGGAATGAAAACCAAAAATGGTAAACAAGTTCCTAATTGCATTCCTATTAAAATGAATGAGGAAGAAACAAAAAATGTGCTGGGTTCTTTAGCTGATAGTGGTGTTAAAATGTCAGATGACTATGTTTTTGTTGATGAATTAGATGCTGATTCTGATGTAGCTAATGAGGATTGGGCAAACTATTTAATTAAAGAGAAAAAAAGCACTCTATCTAAGGTTAAAGGATTACTTGGATTAAAAGATGAAATTACTTCTAAGAAAAAAGGTAGCTCATTTAGTTATTTAGATTCTAAAAACGGATTGTATAAAATTAGATATACTTACGCTGTAGGTTCAAGAAAGCCAAGTTTAACACAAAGAGCGTTTTGCAGAAATATGATGAATATGGCTAATGCTGGAATAGTTTGGACTATTGAAGATATTGATAGAGCATCAAGAGAGGGAGTAAACAGACAATTAGGACATAATGGTCAACCTTTCGATTTGTTTAAATTTAAGGGAGGAATTTACTGTAGACATATTTTCAAAAAAGTGCTTTTCAGATTAGAAAGCAATACAGAGCCATCCGAGAATTTAGGAAACTATAAGAAAACTAAAACTATTCCTAAGAGTTATATGAAAAACCCTAGTGGTTCTAAACAAGCTGGAATTGCACCAGAAAATATGCCAAACAGAGGAGCATACCCAATATAAGATAAGACATGGCTAAAGCATTATTTATAACAACTCAAGATATTAAAAGGTACTCTGTGCTTTCTGGTAATGTCGATCCTGACCGATTTATTTATATGGTCGAGATTGCACAAGATACAGAGGTACAAAACTATCTAGGAACTAAGCTATTAGAAAAGTTGCAAGATTTAATAATTGCTGGTACTATAGATCAACCAGCTAATGCAGCTTATAAGACATTACTAGAAACATACGTCAAACCTATGACAATATACTGGGCATTAGTATGTTACATGCCATTTGCTGCTTACACAGTAGGTGCAAAAGGAGTTTTTAAAGGGCAGAGTGAGAATGCATTAACAGTAGATAAAGAAGAGGTAGATTATTTAGTAGAAAAATATAGAGATATAGCACAATTCTACACAAATAACTTTATAGATTTTATGATTTATAATCAAACTACTTATCCTGAATATAATGCAAATACAGAGGATGATACTTTTCCGGATACTTCTAATTCAGATTTCGGTGGATGGGTGTTATGAGATATAGACAAAAAAAAGAAAATATTGTAAAACTAGAAAAATATTTAAAATATGTGGACAGAAAACAATACATGGAACGTAGTGATAAACTACACAATAAAAAAGATAAATAAATGACTCCAGCTTTAATATACTATAGAACATGGTGGGGATTAGGTGCTTGTAATAATGTAGGCTGGGGAAGTGTATATAAACCTTTTGTGGATTGTAGTCCTACTCCATTCTTTGAAATCATAGCAGAAAACGGAGATTTCCTACTAACAGAAGCTAACAACGAATTTTTAATAACAGAAACACAATAAAAAAAATATAATGGCAAATAAAAAATTTAGCGAATTTGTACTAAAAACTAGCACTAGTGATGTATCTCACATTGTAGGGTATAATGGAGCAGAGAATGTTCAAATAACACCAGCAAACTTAATTAGTGGGTCTGGCGGACCGTTTTTACCACTAGCTGGTGGTTTAATGGTAGGTAATACTACTCACAATGACAATGTAAAATCTATCTATGGAACTTCAGGAGATGGACTAGAAATCTTTCACGATGGAAGTAATAGTTTTGTAAAAGATGTAGGAACTGGAGATTTAAGAATACAGGGAGCAAATGTAACAATAGAAACAGGTTCAGGAAACAAATATTTTAGTGGTGTATCTAATGTAGCAAGATTATTTCATACTAATAATGAAAAGTTAAGAACTACAAGTACAGGTATATCAGTAACAGGAAAAGCAGAGGTTATTAAGGGAGGTTCTACTTCTGCACAAGGAGATACTGATTTAATGGTGCAAGACAGTCCGGCTGCTGGTTCTACTGCACAAATGCAAATATTAGGAGGAGCGTCTGGATTTTCTAATTTATATTTTTCTGATACAGCATCTTATAATGTAGGTGGTTTTATATATAATCATTCAAGCAATTATTTAGCAACAAATGTTAATGGCTCTGAAAAAATGAGGCTAAATTCTTCAGGGAATTTGGGCATAGGTACTTCGAATCCAGCATTACAATCAGGAGGAACTGGATTACATATAAACGCAACAACTAGTTCAGAATTAAAGTTTACAAATAATACAACTGGAAGTGGTGCAGCAGATGGAACAGCTTTAGTGTCAAATGGAAATGATTTTAATATAAATAATAGAGAATCAGGAAACTTAACTTTTGCAACTAGTAATTCAGAAAGAATGCGACTAACTTCGGCTGGTAATTTTTTAGTAGGTAAAACATTAATAAGTTTTAGTACTGAAGGAGCTGAATTAAGACAAAATGGTCAATGCATATTTACAACAGATGGAAGTAGTTCGTTAGTTTTAAATAGACTTACAAATGATGGAGAAATACAAGTTTTTAGACAAAATAATACTGTTGTTGGTACTATATCAGTAACTGGCTCTGCAACTTCATATAACACTTCTTCAGATTATAGATTAAAAGAAGACTTACAAGACTTTAAAGGTTTAGATTTAGTTTCTAAAATACCTGTTTATGATTACAAATGGAAAGCAGATAAGTCTAGGTCTTATGGTGTAATGGCTCATCAGTTACAAGAAGTATTACCACAAGCAGTATCTGGAGAAAAAGATGCTGAAGAAATGCAATCAGTAGATTACTCTAAAATAGTTCCTTTATTAGTTAAGTCAATACAAGAACTATCTGCAAAATTAGAAGCATTAGAATGTCAATGCGAAAAAAAATAAATAACAATAAATAAATAAAAATAAAAATTATGATTAATTACTCATGGAATTGCAAAGTAGTCGATGCTTACCCACAAGATGGAGCTTACGCTGATGTCGTTTACAACGTACACTGGAGTTTATTAGCAGTATCAGACCAATTAAACCCAGAGGGAGAAGCATATCAATCTTCTAGCTATGGAACACAAAGCTTGGATGTTAGCGATATATCAGACTTTATTCCTTTTGCAGACTTAACAGAATCACAGGTACAAGGTTGGGTAGAATCAGCAATGGGAGAAGAACAAGTAGCTTCTTTAAAAGCTGGTCTTGATGCACAAATAGAACAGGAAATAAATCCATCTTCTATTCAGTTAGTAGTAGGAGAACCTGTACCAGCAGAATAATTATAACCACACTTTAAAAGTTTGTCTTACTTATAGTATATAAACTATAAAAATTAATTTATTATGACAATTACACAAGAACAAATTCAAAAAGTAAATCAGGTTATTAATTCTTTGCCTATTGCTTATTTACCTCAAGCACAGGAGATAGTAAAAATCTTAAATGAATCTATACCAAAAGAAGAAACAGATGACAAAGAAGAAGAGTAAAACACAAAAACCAAAGGTAGGGAAATATGTATTTCCTAATAAAACAATGGCTTTAGATTACATTGATCAAGGAGAATCTACTTCAAATCTATATGCTAAACTTGGGTTAAGAGAGCAAGGGTTTTTAGTAGATGTGCTTTGGCACGAATACAACAAAGACTGGAAAGAGTTTGAAGTTGTAGTAGAAGGAGAAGGATGCCATCAATTTACAGGTTATAAGTATGCCGATTCCTAAACGCAAAGCAGCCGAAAGCCAAAAGGATTTCATGTCAAGATGTATTCCTATGCTTACTCCTTATCATAAACAATCTGAAGCTATAGCTATTTGTTATGATGCTTTTAAAGGTAGTGCAGTAGAACTAGAAAGCTATAACGACTATCCAGAAGGAGCAGTTAATAATGCAAAGAGAGCTGTAGAGTACAAGGAAAAAAATGGTAGTTCTTGTGGCACTCGTGTAGGATGGACTAGAGCTGGTCAATTAGCAAGAAGAGAAAAAATTAGTAGAGATACTATTTCAAGAATGGCTTCTTTTAAAAGACATCAACAGCATAAAGATGTTCCTTATTCAGAAGGCTGTGGTGGTTTAATGTGGGATGCTTGGGGAGGTAGTGCTGGAGTAAATTGGGCGATAAGCAAACTTAAAGAACTAGATAAAAAATGATACAAGATTATAAAACATTATTTATAAATATGGGGAGTTTAGGTATATCATTAACTGATATAGATATAATACTTAAAATTGCACTTTTGCTTATCACAATTGGCTACACTTTACAAAAATGGTGGATAATGAATAAAAAGAAATAATGTTAGAAACTATAAAACATTTGACTGGTATGTGTGGAGAAACACACATAAATCTACTAACTATTACATTACTATTTTTTCTATTTAAAATATTATTAAATAAAAAATACAATGACAAAAAACTTTACTAAAGAAGAGTTTGATTGCAACGATGGTTCAGAAATGAATATTGCTATCTATCATAATATAGTAAAAGTTGCAAATCAATTACAAATACTTAGAAATTATATTGGCAAACCAATAACTATTAATTCTGGTTATAGATCAGAAGAGTACAATGCATCTATAAAAGGCTCTTCTAAGAAGTCGCAGCATGTAATGGGTAGAGCAGCCGATATTGTAGTAAAAGGAATGACTCCATTAGCTGTACATACTACAATAGAACTTCTAATTGAAAAAGGAGATATGCTGCAAGGTGGCTTGGGATTGTATGATTCTTTTGTACACTACGATATAAGAGGAACTAAAGCTAGATGGGATGGCTAAGAAATTTAAAGATACTAAAGTAGGTAAATTTTTAGCTAAGAGTGGATCATCAATTGTTGAAACTTTAGGTGGTGCTTTACCAGACAAAGGACTCTTGGCTGTTGTAAAAAATCTTATACATAAACAGCCTATGCCTGTCAAGGATAAAGAAATGGCTCTTAAATTATTAGATCAAGATATTACTGAAATGCAAGAGATTTCTAAACGCTGGGAAAGTGATATGAAATCTGACAATAAGCTTTCTAAAAATGTCAGACCACTTACTTTAATCTTTGTGACTATAAGTTTAATCCTTTTTATATTTCTGGATTCTACTTTTATAGATTTTCAATTAGAAGAAATGCACATAGAAACTCTTAAACAACTCTGCTCTGTTGTATATATAGCATACTTCGGAGGAAGGAGTTACGAAAAAATAAAAAAGTAACCACACTTTTCATTTTCCTCTTACTTATAGTATATGAAAGACTTTAGACCAAGACTTAAAGGCAATAAACTTGTAGCCTTTAACAACCTATTAAAAAAAGAAACAAGAGTATTAGTTATCGGAGATTTACACGAGCCATTCTGCTTAGATGAATACTTAGACCATTGTGTTAATATATATAAAAAGCATTTATGTACAAGAGTGGTTTTTATAGGAGATTGTCTGGATTCGCATGGATATTCGTTTCATGAAAACGATCCAGATGGTTATTCAGCTGGTCATGAACTTAATTTTGCTATTAAAAGATTAGCAAGATGGTACAAAGCATTTCCTAAAGCAGACATTTTAATTGGTAATCATGATAGAATGGCTTCAAGAAAAGCATTTTCTGGTGGTATTCCTAGTGCTTGGATAAAAGGTTATAACGATGTATTAAACACTCCTAACTGGAAATGGCACGATAGATTGGTCATAGACAATGTTCAATATATACATGGAGAAGCTGGAACAGCAAGAACTAAATGCAGAGCTGATATGATGTCAACAGTACAAGGACATTTACACACCCAATGTTATACGGAGTATTATGTAGGTCAAAACTTTAAAGTATTTGGCTCACAGGTAGGCTGTGGCATTGACCATGAAAAATATGCATTTGCTTATGCTAAGGCTGGGAAAAAACCAGCTATTGGATGTGCTGTAATATTTGGAGGTAAAACTTGTATAAATGAATTAATGGAATTAGGGTCAAAAAAGAGCTAAATATCGGCTAACTTACCACTATACTTACCACTAAAAATAAAAATCCCATCTTTAACAGATAGGATTTAAAATTGTTAGTAGCCCGTAGGGGACTCGAACTCGATTTTATTCGTTATCTTCGACTTAACCATAAGTATCGAAGGGAATCTTTTAATTATTTCTTTAGTTATGTGTTAAAATGTATGTTTTTTGTACATTTGAAAGCAATAAAACTTACCACGATACTTACCACTACTAAAATTATGTTTTATTTAAAAGAGCCTAATTCCAAAAACAAAACCTTAATAATAGTACAATACTATGTAGCTAGAGATAAGGCTAAATTCAGAATTTCGACAAATATAAAAATAAATCCTGATAATTGGGATAAAAAAAATAGAATTCCAATAAGAAAGCGTGGAGGTCTTGGAATTGAATCCCAAAAGATAAGCGTTAAGCTAAATGAGTTTAACAAAAAAATAGAAGATTTACGCTATAAGTTTGGCAAAGATCTTACTATAGGAGATTTAAAACTAGCATTTAATAAATCAGAAGAATTTGTTTATGCCTTAGATTACTTTGAAGCCTTTTTAAATGAAAGAATTAAAGTTAGTGATGTTGCCTATAAGACTATTCAGAAATATAAAGTAGTATTGAACAAACTAGTTGTATTTCAAATACATAAGAAAAGACAATACAAGCTATCCGATTTACAAGAGCAATTTTTTATTGATCTTATAATATATCTAAGAGATAAGCACGATTTATATGATAACACTCTTAATAGATATATATCTGTAATTAAAACTTTCTTGCGTTGGTGTATAAAAAAAGGGTACTCCCCTCCTATGGACTTTGCAGAGGTAAGAATTAAGAAGCATGAAACCGATGATGTTGCTTTAACTAGAGAAGAGGTAGAACTAATTGCAAGTGCTGAATTGTCTGGAGCAAAAGATAGAGCTAGAGATTTGTTTTTAATTGGTGTTTATTCTGGTCAGCGTTGGAGTGATTACTCTGTATTTGATAAAGCAGATGTTAGAAACGGACTCTTATATAAAAGAGCTAAAAAAACCAGCTCTATATCTAAGATACCATTACACACCAAGCTAAAAGCTATCCTGGATAAATACGATTGGAACTTGCCTAAGATAAGCTCTCAAAAATTTAATGTACATATACAACAGATTTGCAAAGCCTTAGAGATTAATGATAAGATAAAATTTACTCATTCAAAAGGAAATCACAAAAAAGAGGAAATCAAAGAGAAGTGGGAAAAAATAGGATCACATACTGCTAGAAGAACTTACATAACTCTAGCTAGTGAGGGAAATGTGCCAGATCATTTTATAATGGAAATTACTGGAATAAAAGATAGCAACACTTTAAAAAAGTACAAGAAGGTAAACAACAAAGCAATAATAGAACATACTAAGAATTTGTTTTAGACTTTCTTATTCTTTGTATTCGTTTGGCTCTTTCCTTGACTTCTTCACTATGTTCTTTTATTTGGAACATTCTTATATACACTTTTTTAAAGTAAGAACTGTAATCATTGTATAATGTCAATTTTTCGTTATCTGTATAATTGTCATTATTTATTATAGTCTTAATAGCTTTAGTCTGCTTATCAAGTTCTTTCATTCGGCTTTGTTTTTAATTTTGGTTTTAATTTTGACTTTATCTTTTCTGTTTCAAAAGCTTGAGCCATAAACGTATTAATGTTTTCTAAGTCTTGCTCAATTCTTAATATTTTATCTAGTGCAACAAGAAAGCTATCATTATAATTTTTAGATAACTCATTTAATTTATCGTTTACTGTTTGCGAAGCCTGTACAGCATAGGATTCAACCTTACCCTCAAGACTTTCAAAATTATCAAACAGCTCTTTAAATTTAATTGTATTCATTTCTTTTCTTACAGAGTCATAGTAAACTCTATCCTCATCAAGTTTCTTTAATATTTGTTTAGCTGTTACGGTTAAGTCATCTTCTCTAATATCAGTTTTATCTCCTATTATCATTTTCCCAGCTCCAGTTCTTAACCAATCCATATTTAAATTTGGATAAGCTTGAGATATTTTTTTTACTGTTGATATTTGGGGAGATCTATTTAATGTGATTAATCTTTTAATATTACTACCATTATGCATTCCAAGTGATTTTGCAAATGAATTATGAGTCATATTGTAGTACTCTATTACTAAATTTAGTCTATTACCTATACTCATTTTTAATTGTTTTTTAATATGTATTTAATATATTAATTGCGTTTTACTTGTTTTATATTATAATTATAATTATATTTGGCTTATATATTACTTACTTAGCTATGACTGACAGAGTAAACAAGACAATTAAATTACGATTTTTAAACAAGTAAAACAAGCCAAATGAAACAAAACATTAAAGAATTATTTAACCAAATAGATAATAAGTTTGATTTTATAATTCTATTATCTAAGGAATTTAAAGTAAAACCTAATTCAATTAGAAATAATTGGTTTTCATCTTACTACAGCATACCAGAAAAACATGAGTCAAGAGTTGTTGAAATTCTACAACAAACTATTAGACAACAAAATTTAGTAGCAGTATGAGTTCAGAAAAGCAATATATCAGAAACATTGTAGAGGAAGTTTTGTTTTATAATAAACAACTCTCTGTTAATGAGTGTGCAAAGCTTCTAAACAAAGACAAGCGTACAATAATAAAAGCGATTGATAATAAGCAAATCAAAGCTACTAGAGTAGGAAAGTCTTACTCTATTCCACAATTACAATTTTTAGAATAATGCAAAAGTATATAGTAGAATATTGGTGGTATGACAGCAATGAAATGGCAGACTATGAGCATTTATCTGTAGTTGCTAAAAATAACAAACAAGCTATTGAGAAAGCAAAATCATTAGCTAGTACAAGAAGAAGAGGAGCTAGAAGCTTTACAATAGTATAAATGGAATATCAAGAATACATAGAAAAAGGAGAAGTCTGCAATGATTGTGGATTACCAAAAGACACCAACAATAGTTGTTGGAGCTGTGAAATGTTTAAATAATAAAAATGTCAATAAAGAATAAAATATATACAAATAATCTAAAATTAATATTTGGAGATTTTATAAAAGAGTTACAAGCAATGCAAAAAGAATCTCTTAAAAATAAACCTATTAATAAATAAAATTATGATTAAAGAAATATTACAATCAGTTACAGATGAACCTATAGAGTTTATTAAAAACCTATCCTTTTTGATAGGACTTACTACTACATTTTATGTATTCATCTGGATATTTTACTAATATGATTAGAGAATATTATACAGAAGTAATGCTTTCTAGTACTAACTATACTAGAGCTGAAATTAACGAAATGGATTTATCTGAAATACAGATGCATCTAGGATATGAATAACAATAAACAATAACAAATAAAAACTAAAACAATGGCAATTAAATTTAAAAAAGTAGAACAACAACAACAAACAACTAATAAGTATTTAGCACCAGCTGGAACACATATAGCTCGATGCTATAAAATGATTCATGTTGGAGAGAGAGATTACGAATATCAAGGAGAACCAAAAAAGAAAAACTCACTCTGGGTTTACTTTGAATTACCCAATGAATTAGCAGTATTTAATGATGAGAAAGGTGAAGAGCCTTATTCAGTAAACATAGAATACAATCATGTTCCTTATGAAACTGCTAAGATTATGAAGCATATAAACTCTTGGAGAGGTAAAGCTTTATCTCCACAGGAAATAGATGATTTTGATGTTTCTACTTTATTAGGACAACCATGTATGATTACAATCGTGCATAATACTTCAGCAGCTAATGGCAAGACTTATGCAAACATAGCTGGTATTTCTGGTTTACCTAAAGGTATTGAATGTCCAGCTCAAGTTAATCCTAGCTATACATTTGATTACAATGAGAATTTTGATTGGACTAAGATGGATAAAAACATTCCTCAATTCTTACAAGATATTATGAAACAGACACCTGAATGGAATGAGAAAATGAATGAGATACCTAAAAACCCAGAGCCAATAGAAACAGAAAGAACTGACTTACCATTTTAATAACTAAAATTTATAACGCTATGGAAATATCAACACAAAACAGAAACACATCTTACAAAAATATTATTAATAAGATTTCTGATAAAAGAAAACAAATTTTTGAGATTATACTAAAACATAATGGCATTACAGCACAGGAAATAAGCAGACTATATAAGTTACCTATAAATCAAATTACAGGTAGAATAACTGAGCTTAAAGATATGTGCTTTATAAAAGAATCAACTGTGCATCTTAATCATGAATCTGGTAACTATTGCACTAGTTATGTGGCTGTAAAAAAAATGGAAGAGTTTCTGCATTTAACTAACGTAAAATATTCTTCTTTAGTCAATATGAAAAAGTCTTTAGAGTTTGATTATCACTATGGACTTTCTGAACACACAATGAAATAT
>Ga0207879_100192_pt1 | contig 22565 bp, 31 predicted proteins | sample LinPmetageLP24_FD_184045 | JGI IMG/M metagenome (GOLD analysis project Ga0207879, IMG submission 184045) | Marine viral communities from the Pacific Ocean - LP-24 (SPAdes) | ecosystem: Environmental > Aquatic > Marine > Oceanic | place: Pacific Ocean | collected 2009-08-30 | reverse complement strand
ATAATTTTCATATTTACTTGCTAAGCGAGGTATCCACAAAACCGGGGGGGGGGGCCTACAACACAATGACTGAGGTGCAGGTGAAAATAGTTGCTCTTAAGACTCTCAAGACTTTGAAGAAGATTGAAGATCTAATACACAAGCTTAATTAGAAAGAAGATGCCACGGCAGCGATTAGACGCAGAACACCTCGGTACGGGATGACAGTGGAGGATCAATAAGCAATCGGACACCTGCTGTCGAAGTAGGACTCAAGACTGAGTTCGTTCCGTCTCGATCCATATCCAGAATTGTTGTTGTCAACGACTTTTTCCTGTCGCCCTTTCAGATTGCTGTCGCTGCACTCGCATCTGGCTTCAATATCTTCTGGAAGCTCTCTTGTTGAGACCATGTTGAGGAGTACTAGTATTCTTTGAAATCTTCGCATCAGTGGCGTAGACGAAAAAATGCTTTTAAATAATACGGTAGTGGGAATTTTGATGCTCGTGCGACGTGTGCAGTAACTACTATCAAAATTAAACTTCGGCAATTGGCGGAAAGCATGAAAGGGCAGGTGTTATTGGATAGATGGTAGATTGTGTAATCTTCAGTCATCGTTCCCAGGCCAATACAATCCGGAACGGTTCCTGAGCCTTTCAACCAGAACGCATTTATCAACGACTAGAAAAACGGACGTTTTTAGATGCCCTTTCACATGTCCTCAGGATCAACGTCGATGAAGTATTGCGTATAAGATTCCCTTGACTAATATCTCCGTGGCTTGCTGTACAAGCTGCTGCCACCTGAGCACTATAGGCGCATTTAGCAACTCTGACTCGTCAGCTGAGTCATCGCCGCATACTTCTCCATCTATATGCAAGGTGTCGTTCTCTTCTGCTGATGAGTCTGGCGATATAAGTGTCCCAACCGCTACTCCCTCCGCGGAGGTCTCTGCCATAAATTCAATCAAAACGTTTCCACGACCTATTCATCTACTTGCTTTCGATTGGACGGATGTACTGGTGCTTTTAAGCCACTCAGCTCTTTCTCTGCGTGGCTCAGCTGTACTTGGCTCGCTGTGTGTCAAATGAGTGTATGAATTAATTGATCCACGTGGGACTGTGGAATCTTAGTCTATTTCGCTTCGGGAGCTATGCAGCGCGTTCCATGGAAGCCAAAAGATTCGCTGCGGTAACTACCAACAGCAAATCTAGCGACTTCTTGTCAGACATTCTTTGGTTCTTTTCAAGGCTTGTCAAACATACACAGAAAGACGAGATCCACTTCACGTAGGAAATTGATACCATCGCTTATCTAATAAGCTTAATTGAACGACTCAGGATATCGTGATGTATGATTGACGAGTTAATGGCCGTTATTTCGAGGATGCAGGTCCAATAGCTGAGTCGCACAAGCTTACAGATGTTATGTTACTCGAGCATCTTCGGCACCGCCGTGCGCGAAGAAGGTGGGGCTGACTGGATCTGATCCCAGAAGCTGAGGTCTCGCGTATTCTCCTCCCTCCGTCGCTGTTCATGTCCTCTTTTGATAGCCAGGCTAAGTCTTGATCTCTTCTCGATCAATTCCCAACAGATACCACCATTCATTATGGACTATCTCTATCCCGAAAAGTCAATCGCTGGAGTTACGGTCGGTTTGTTCTCGGTCTTAATTGCATATCTCGTTGGCATCGCAATTCATCGCCTGTACTTCAGCCCGATCGCCAAATTTCCGGGTCCAAAGCTTGCAGCCCTCACAAAATGGTACGAATTCTACTACGACGTCATGTTGCAAGGACAGTTCACCTTTCAGATCCAGGCTCTGCATAAGATTTACGGTCTGGCCAGCAATCCTGTCCAGCTCCGATATCTGACTAACAATTCCGACTAGGTCCAATTGTTCGGATAACTCCTTTCGAACTCCACATCGAAGATAGTGACTACTGGGACACGCTCTACTCTCGCAGTACTCGATATGATAAATATGAGTGGATGTCAGGGAGGTTTGGTGCTGATACGATGACGTTCACAACAGCAAAAAGTGATCTTCATGCCATCCGACGAGCGCCACTCAATCCGATGTTCTCGAAGCGAAGCATTGCCAAGTTCGAACCTGTAATTCGAGAGAAAGTTGAACATATGTGCAAGTGTATCTCAGACTTCAAAGAGACTGGCGAGGTACTCGTTCTCAGCAATGCTTTCAACGCTTATGCTGGGGATGTGATCAATGAATACTGCTTTGGGTTCTGTTATAATCATTTAGAGTCAGCTGGATTTAAGGAGAACTTCCACCGTGCTTTTATGGCTGTGGGTGCTGCTGGACATTTGGCGCTCCAGTTTCCGTTGATGCATCCGGTGAGCTGTGCAAAGAATTCGGCACCAACCCTTCTGCACAAACAAATCAAAAGCCCTTGGGGTCTGACCTCTATCTAGATCATGAACGCATTACCCGATTGGATAACCGAGAAAATAGCGCCTGACTTGCGCATGCTATTGTTACTACAAAAGGTGCTTCACCAACCATGAAGTCAAGCCAATATCATTTCCCTCACGGCTAACCAGATCACAAGGACTTGCGGATCAAGATTGCAAATATCATCAGCGGTAAAGACCAATCGCACACCGAAACCCAGCATCCAACGATCTTCCATGAACTTCTCGAATCAAATCTTCCACCGCACGAGAAATCCATTGACCGTCTCGGCGACGAAGCTCAACTGATGATCGGAGCTGGACTAGAGACCACGGCGTGGACCCTAACAACCATCTCGTTCCATTTGATCAACAATCCTTCCATCCTGCACAAACTGCGCTCCGAGCTCGAAGCTGCCATACCCGATCTCACAGCGCGACCGGACTCCCGCTTTCTGGAGAAGCTGCCCTACCTAAGCGCCTGCATTCAGGAAGGTATCCGACTTTCCTACGGTGTGTCGTCGAGAAACCCTCGCATTTCTCCTGATAAGACAACGAGGTATAAGGACTTTGAGATTCCGGCTGGCACGCCAGTCTCCATGACGATTGTTGATGTTCATCATGACGAGAACATCTACCCGAATTCGCGCGCGTTTATTCCGGAACGCTGGCTGGGGAATCCAGAGACTGGGAACGGCGCGAGCCTTAATCGATACTTTGTTGCGTTCGGTAAAGGTGCTAGGTCTTGTCTGGGAGTGAAGTACGTATATCTCCATTACTGCGCAATGACAGAAACAGTATGGATGCGAGGTACATAGTGCTGATTCTGTGGACTCTGTTCAGCTTGGCTCATACGGAATTGTACTTGGCTATCGCTAGTATCTTTCGCCGATTCAACTTCGAGCTTTATGATACTGATCTCTCGGATATCGAACTTAAGCATGATTTCTTCCTGCCGTCGCCGAAGCTGGATTCTGCTGGGCTGAGGGTTAAGGTGGTTTCTATTGCTAGATGAGGGTGGCTTGATCATATATCATTGAATGTATTGTGTGATCTTCGTCATTTTCAGACGAGAAGCTAGCGGACTCAAATCGTGAGAAGTGGCCGTAATGCAACGCGGTATATTTGTGTGGCGAACCGTTCGCGACTCCAATTGACATGTAATTGCATTATTCCTTTTGACTGTGTAACCAAACAGAAACGTAATCAGAGATGTCCTTTCAAGTATTGAATTGTTAAGGTACAAGTCACTGTCAAATACTTTCTCCTTGTCATTCCTGATAGCCCTGTTTCGTCGTCCATCCCTCTTCACTTCCGCGGCTCTACGTTCTGCCTACAAAGTAGATTCTAGCTTAATATGACCACTTACGTACAACTGATCGAAACAATACAATTGGCCCAAATTCAAATCATTTATTCAAGCAGGCTGTTCTCAAAACATCTCTGTTTTGCTCTGTTCCTCCAACGTATTCCAAGTTCTAAGTCTTACTGATTCAAAATACAAGTCTTCATTGTTTTATATACCACTCTACAAGATCATTGAGTTTCACGTTAACTAACAGAAAGAGGATAAGAAGAGAAGCAAAGTGGATGGTGTTATGGCCGAAATGATAAGAAATGGGTTGCCGAGTCTGAACCCCAATAGCAGACAACCGGCGTAGAGAGTGAGTAGGAATCAATGTCAGTCTGGTTTCCATGGACTAGGAAGCAAAATGCCAAAAATAACCGATCAGCTTCCGTATATCCAATTCCAACAAGAAGAGTCCAGCACATTGCAATGAAAGCAGGGGAGATATGTAATATCTTGTATTCCACTCCACTTTCTAACCTCAACCGATCTCACAGATCGATTCCATGAAACATGGTGTGAGTAGCGATGAGAGAGACATCTCAGATCTGTGAGAGCGAGGATCGAGATGGATATGAGGTAGTTTCAAGTTGTGGGAGTGGAAAACCCGTTGTCGAGTAGCTGCATGGTTCGGTGCTGTGAAGTCAGGAACATGTCGCTTAGAAAAGAAGAGCATTGTTGTTAAACATACCGTTGTTTTCATCACGCCACTCTCCGTCATTCGTTTTCCTTTTCTGCTCTTCCCAATCCGAGAATAGCCTATTCCCTCTCGTCCTCTCACATTTCACCACCTCTTCATGACCCGTAATTCTCCCCTTCCCACGAAACTCATCTCCAACTATCCGCATTGAAGATCCATAATCCACATTGCGATCAAAGACCTCTTCTTTATCTCCAGCCACGTGTCCATTTGTTGTTGCCGGAAGCAAATGACTGTGCTGTCCGGATTTATAGCTTTAAGTACCCAGACTTTTCACACGCCGACGAGTCTTCGTTGACTAGGAATATATCCATAAATAAACGTGGTCAAGCTCCTGCTAACTGAATAAAGCGCAGAGAAACCCTGTATAACGAATAAAAGACCGAGGATCGTATCAAAAGAGGCATTTGGTTGTTGGTTGGGGAATTCGTTTCCCTAACCGATCTTCGCTGGTTGTGGAGTTGCATATTCCTTGAGCTCAAAAATTGTTCAAAAGGGGGGGAATGAGGTGGAGGAGGGAGGAGGGTGTATATAATCACCTTTCGACATCTCCAAACAAGCCAACCTTCACTCAATGGAAAAAAACACTCACTCGATGGCACGTCAACCTCGTATTACAAGAAGTCCAAGCATTCCCATCTCGACCAGATCCTTTGCTGCTATTCTTCAAAGAGTCAAGTCAAATGAAAAAAAACTGTACTCCCCTCCTCCACACAACCACTTTCCCAACCCTCCACCACCCACAGCATCATAGCACTATCGTCAACTTCCATCTCACTGCCATGATTCCCTTAACGCTACCAATTCCAACTGATCGTTTATCAACACACCAGATCAGCTCAGCACATGCATCACTCCATTTCATCCCTCCTCTTGTACCCCCTTTCTCTAAGCACATTTGATCTTTCCATTCTAAGCGCCGCTTTGTCTCAAATAGAGCTTTCATGCAGAACCATACAATAATACAGCGTACAGATGAAGAGCCACGTACAATGATGGAATTTAACACTTGATGCTGTTGTGAGGAGAGACGGATTCGCTTGAGGTGGTGCTTATATAGTCAATCGGGAGACGAGCTCCTTCAGGGGGAAATAAACAAAGGCTCGATCGAGAAGCGGAATTGAAGGCCTACCATACGAGGTGAATGGATCTGGGCTACTTTGAATGAGTAGCATAGGCATCATAATCTGGTTCTATGTTCAGAGAAGGTATTGAGAGGAAAGAGGGTTGGGAGATCTAGCTCTACGTGTATCTAGCTTTCTATCTTACTCCTCAATGGCGCATATCTATGATGAACATAGCACAGCGATATAACAAGAGAAGTGTGTGTGTATCTACTACAAGAGAAAAGCAGTATATAGCAAAGGAAAGGACAGAATACAGGAGAACGAAGGAAAGAGTATTAATCAGACAAGCAAACAGAAGGACAGGAAGTATAGCACAACACAAGCAGTAGATCAAGCGCCCGCAGGATCGTCAGGATTGAGAGCCTGGTCTTACGGGACTGCTGGAGGACAGTCCGGACATACAGTCACTCATGCCTCAAACCATCCCCCAAAGCGGTCTGGGCAATCCATCCTCACCACCCGATCCGCCCAATGCACCTTTCCCCTTCACACCCACAAACGCAACCCTCCTCCTCCCGACCCCAGCCCTCTCCCCTTCCCTCGTCTCACTCCAACTCTGCAGCCCATAATACCCCGCCAAGCTATGAACGAGCCACCTCGCAAACCCACCCCCCGGACTCCCCTCCAATCCCTCATAAACGATCTTCTCGCGCTGCAACTCCTCTTCCACGACGTCTTTGACTTCATCGCTCATGGTGATGCCCTTCCCGTCTTTATCGCGGCCGATGAAGACGATTTCTTCGTCTTCGGAGTCACCTTCTACCACTTCCTCATCCCTATCTTGATGAGTAGCTTTGCCGGAAAGCTTTGCCTCCCGTACGCGCTCAGCACGTTCAAAATCCCTCACAAAAGCCCTCACCTCGCCCTCCAGTTCCTGCAACAAAGTCTTCGCACCTTTCGCTTTCTTAAGTTTGTTTTTCAGATCAGCGGGGACACGACCTTTCTCCTCGACGATTCCGGTGCGTTTGGCGTGGATGGAGGATGGGGAGGAGAGGGATGCGCGCTCAGAGGCGCGGTGAGCGATGCCGGCGTCCCAGAGAGGGGCGAGGTAGTAGGGGATGTGGCGGACGCGGTGGGTTGCTGACGGGGCCCAGTCGGAGGGGAGAGGGGGGGTTATGTGGGGGTTGTTGAGGAGGTTGTCTTGGGGGAGATGTCAGCTCTGTTCTGATCTCATTTTTGATCGAGGTTGTGCTGCGAGTTGAGATGGATTGGATGCTCCCGTCCCAAAGGCTGCAAGCGGAGGGATCGAATGTGAAGAGTAAGTAGGACATACCGTTCTCCCACCTCTGTCTCCTTCTACTTCCCTCCTTTCCCTTGAGCAGCGCTTCCCGTCTCTTCATGCTATCTCTGCGCATCTTTGCGCCTCCTTCTGTCTTTGCAGTCTTCTTGGGTTTGACTTCGACATCTTCGTCCAAGGGGATGGATAGTGTCACGCCTGTTCCGCGAGCGGAAGGGGAGATGGATAGGCTTTGGAGCGAGGTGGATGCCCATGTTGCGACGTCGATGGGTTGGAGTGGTGCTGCTGCAACGGGGGCAATTGTATTGCTAGCTGGAAGAACAGTGGTGTTGGTGGCTGGAGGAGGGGGAGGAGCGGCTTGCGCTTGAGAGGGTGGTGGGACGGAGGAGTAGATTGCCATGATTGCGGTTTGCAGGTGGATTGAAGTGCGCTGCGGTGAGTTGAATCGAGTGTTGTAGGTTTAAATGTATTTGGGTTGATGAACGGTTGGATGAATGACGCGTTGAGAGAGACGTGTCTGAAGTGCTTCTTATCGTCCTTCTTATCTCCCTGTTATCGCTTATGCTCCGATTGCTCTTTCTATCCTCTCAATAAAGAATCAAGAATTAATGCAAATATCGATGGATAGAGTAGAGAATAGACTGCAGATGGATGAATGCTGGAGTTGTCAAGACAAAGGGGGAAAGCAAGTTGAACTGGCCTGGCCCGAGAGATGGAGAGCTCGGGAGCTAGGAGAGGTTCATGGGCGGGTCAGCTCAATGCGATGCATGCGATACGATAAGAAGAAGTGGGGCAGAACTGGAATGAGGTGCATCAGTGCGGGATTTAGAGATGGGGCATGTGGCCAATGAGAGTGAGGGGAGCAGGGCGTGGTGACTCTTTGATTTTGGTGGGGAGTTAAAGGATCGGATTGATGAGTCGAAGGTTGGAGGATGACATGAGTGGAAGGAAGGAGAGAATCTTTGGTATTTGGAGGCTTTCTCTTGGAACAAAGGGGAGGTTTGAGATCGGGAGTGATGGGCCAGAGGTAGCTTACCGGACTGTAATAGAGCAAGCTATTGTTGGATTCCAGTTTAGTAATTACTTGTTGAAAGTTTGACTCATCCAGAAGTTTTTGTACATTAAATGATGAACACATTTCCAAGCAAGAAGAAAGCTCATATAACAAGTATATCATTCATTTATCCTTATCTTGAGGCCAATCATAGAGCGATCGTCATTTCTTTCCAACAACCAATGTTGCTTCCCAATCCAGTTCCTACAACTTCGCAAACGCCAACTCATATACCAATCCAAGAGTCAATCTAGCATGCTGAAGCATATGATCGAAACTCAAATACTTGATGGTATCATCACTGGTATGAATATGCTTATCAGAGTCATCAAAAGCGGATTCAATGACGAAAGCCGAGGGGTATCCAGCTTTAGAAGCAGATGCGTGGTCTGAGCAAGCATATCCGCATTTCGTCTCAACGTATGGGATCTCGCAATACTGTGATCGTTAGCAACAGCTGCATCCAATAGGACCCGCATGGTAAGGGATTGGTGTAGGAAAGCATACCTCAGTAACAATCTTCTTAATAAATTCCGTCAAAGCAGGATCCACAAAGTCAGTAATGACTCCCACCGACTCCTTCTTCCCCGAATCCAAAGTTCCCTGCACGAAACCAGTCATATCCTGCTGCAGCATGGCCTTGATATCCCGTCCCGTCTTCTCATACTCGGTGAAGATAGCTTGGCTCCCTAGCAAACCACCCTCTTCCGCAGAGTACCAGTGGAACTCCACGGTATTCTCTCCCTTACCCTTGATGATATCGTCGGAAGTGAGGAGTACGCGAAGGGCTTCAAGGATAGTGACGGTTCCAGATCCATCGTCGTCTGCGCCCGGCGCGGAGAAGATGGAGGGGAGGAAGAGGTTGATGCTATCTTGGTGTGCGCCAACCACGACTGTGGAGTTGCTCTTTCCGGGGATAGTGGCGATGATACTATTTTGTCCCCAGGGATGCTTGAAGTGTTCTGCAAAAGCACCGTGCTTATCTGCGCCGGAGTCTGAGATTGTCTTTTGTACTTTCTGGAGGAGCCATTCGGAGGATTGGCGGCCGTAGTCGGATTTGTAGTAGCGGGTGTGGAAGCCGGAGAAGGTTTCGAGGTTGGCTTGCATGTTCTTCTTGGAGAGGGTTTTGAGAAGGGGGGAGAGGGACTTTTGGAGGGTGGGCTTGGAGGGGAAGGTAGGTGTTTTCTTGGTGGTGGATTTGAGGTTTGATCCGAGATCTTGGGTTGTGGTTATGTCCATGAAGTTTTGGCCATTCTGAGTTACTTTAGTAGGTTGTAGATAGGATAGAATAGGGGGCGTACTCTGCGCAATTCCCATTTCTCTTCTTCAGTCACCCATGATGTCTTGCCAGGGGAGAGCTCAATCAAGAAGCGCTCATCTTCTACGGCGTTGATAACGACCTGATCAGTCTCGTGCTTTTCTACGAATCTTGCATTGACAGCTGCAGCTGAGAGAACAAGTAGGGATACGTTGGTGAGCTTCATGATGTTGTTGATGAGACGTTGAGGAAGCTGTGTTGATGTCGTTCAATGATCAAGCTCTAGAGCAACCAGAGAACATTGGCGCAGGCAACCAGTCCGCGTTGATCGGACCTCGGGATGATCCGACAGCTCAGTTGTACTTGTATCACTGCAGAACTGTGGCGGGTGAGAAGTGGATTGTGGCTCAAGCTGAAACTTGAAACATGACGTCGCTTGAACTCCTTTCTGTGAACCTATGTATTTTCGTCCTCTGCATGAACGCCCAAAAAAATAAACGAGTCGAAGCTGTATTCGTCTATGGAGCTGGAGATGGCATGGCAAAGATGATTATGGCCAATATTCGATGGTCTGAGCTTAGGAATTCAGCAGCAGCAGCATGAACCCAGACTAATCCCACGCCCCTCTCTTTGACTGGTCAAAGTTTTGGAGATCCAGCGGTTTGGACTGATCTATAGCAACATCCCTTCATTTGACAGCACGCCGTCTTCCCAGCTGCAAACCTGACAACTCCCGTCCCACGGCCTTCGTGTAACTTCAATCTGGTGCCGTGTGACCGTCTCCAGTAGCTCAGGGGGGAATACAACGCCAAGATTACATCTCACCAAGAAATCGAACCTCTGAATATGACTATCTCCTAGTCATTAGAGCCTGGATAAAAATCCGAAAGCCCGCAGAGAGTCCAAGAGCAGGAGATTTCAATTCCGAGTACTAACGTTAACACCTCGCCGGAGCATTCTTCAACAACCCCAATGATCCGCAGCCCAGCTGACCCTGTTCCTTCCCCGCACTTATCCCATCCAGGCCACAATCTGCATCTGCACCCCTCCCCTCACAACGCCACAGTCCCCTTGACGCGTCTCTCACTTGCCTGTTCCATTCTCACAAAGTAGAGAGCCGTGTAACCTGACCCTTAAGCTGATTCAGGTGGGTGAGAAAGTGGGTAAATGATAGGACGATGAAGCAAGTTGGACGCATTTCCTGGCAGGGTCGAGGCTGGGTTTAAGGTCTGTGGCCAATGAAAACAGGGAGTGCGCAAGCTGGGTAGGTACGTCACAGAGGCAAGTGGGTTGACCTTGCCTTGCCTTGCCTTGTCTGTATTGCCTGATCGGATCGGAATCGAAATTGGAAAATCGTTAAAAGTTCCCCGTGAGCTCGAGATTCTTTTCTTTCTTCCTTTCCTTTCTTCACTTTCTCTTTCCTGACTTGAACAAATTCGCGTTCCTGGGTGAAGTGATCCGTGACGTCGTGAGTAAAATTTGATCTCGCTTTAAACTATGAATCCCGAGGAGACATGTACTGACTTTCCTCACTTTGATTCTTGAAGTACCTCACAAGGTCCCGCATCACAGCCTCGTCTCTACAATTCCAAAAATCTCAGCTTCTTCACCATCAACCATCAACAACATGGCTGGCTTCTCTCAAGGTACGTCCCTTCGATCTACAAGCTTCCCATCAGTATATTCAATCTCTTTGGCACCACTCATCTTTCTCTCCACCTTCAACTGCTAACCTACCCCAGCAAACCCCTTCGCCAGACGCGAATCCCACAATGTTCAGGCACTCTGGACATACAGGGTCTTGACAGTCCTGACTTGGCTCCTGGTCGTCATCACCACCGTCAATTATACCTTTGCCCACCCACACGATGACAAGAAGCATTGGAGAAATACTATCTGGGGTCAGAACAAGGCTTACCCAACCCCGTTCGCTTTAAATGCTTTGATGGGATCATTGTACTGGTATGCCACCTTTCCAATCTTCAATCTAGAGACCCTCATGATACCCTTATCAGAGTCGTAGGCTAACTTCCCAGGCTCGCTCTCTTCCTCTCCCAAATCGGTTACATGTGGCATCTCTTCTCCAAGAACGGTGATCAGGTCCAAGCTGCCGCCGGCGTAGGAAGCCATTTCATCTTCAACAATCTCCTTCAATTCGCCTGGACCATGCTCTTCGTTCGCGGCCACTTCTTCTGGTCTGAGGTGATCCTAGTCGTCAACTTCTTCAACCTTTCCTCCCTCTACTTCCGCCACAACACTTACGCTCGAGCAATCCATATCCCAGCTGTTTCGGGACCGTTGGCTTGGAACTTTGTTGCGTTGTACTGGAATGGAGCTATTGCTGTCAACGCCCACACATTGCCTGCTCGTATCTTGGCGAATATTGCCATTTGGGGTATTCTGGTCTATGGATTGTTCTTCTTGATTATCTTTAAGGTATGCTGCTTATCCAATCGTGTAGACGGCTTTTCCAATCGTGTAGACGAATTCTGACACAAATAGGACTACACCATGGGCTTTGCGCTCAGCTACCTCACTGCCGCTCTTGGCGTCGGTCAATTCTTCACGAAGACCATTGCTTTCCAATGGATCTTTGCATTCACGATCATGGCTACGCTCTTCCTTGCCACTCTCGTCATTGCCATCCCTGGTATCTTTGGCAAGGAAATTAGTCTTCGCAGAGATCAAGCTGTTGTTTCGGCGGATCAAGAGAGAGCTCCTCTGTTGGACGATAATTAGGTCGTCAACACATACATACAAGATATGCGGGAGGGACTTGTGAGAGGATGCAGGATGATATGTCGAACGCGAAATTTGGCCGTTTCGGTCGTGGGAAATAGTGATACCTTTCTTTGTTTGCAGCGTGACTAGGCCGCATTGGGTTTGCTTTATTGATGGAAAACTTCATGCGAGATGCTGATGGTTTCGACTGAGCGAAAAATGATACTTTTCAAGCTTTGTACTTCGACGTGGCGTTGCATTGTAGCTAAATGGAATTGACCAAATTCTCACAACTCCTCGTCTCCTCATATAACCGTCTCAGGATGCTTGCTTCATCGTGCGAAATCAAGAACTTTGAGTTCAGAATGACGATTGGTAACAGGGCGGAAGCTCAGGCTCAGGTCCGCTAGACCCCATAGTTTCTGTAGCGCTCCCGCACCCCCTGTAACTACGTGGCCCAAGCTCCCGCCCGGCCAAAACTTTTAGATCATCACTCAACCTATAGAGATAACCAACACTCGACCAACGAGCCACCACCTCGCACCGTGCTTGTGTAAACTCCGCGCCAGCTGCCTCGAACCGAATCGTCATACGTATACCTGGAGTAGTGGAGGAGGAGGCAGCGGCGCTTGCATTGCAGAGGCTTGTTTTGGATCTAGGATTAGGGATCGGGGATCGGCATGTTGGAATGAGAGAACGAGATGGCTAGGAATCAACACGCTGAAAGCTCGCGGCAGAGCTGATTTGATTTGCTTTCGATTTGTTTGAGTTGGGCTTGAATTGTGTCGGAATCTGCCCTCTGTTCTCTGATCTCTGCAAGAACAGGGAGAAAGCGAGGGACATACATACACTGCGCACCCGGAGAAAAGGTCTACGCTCGAATTCGAAGTTGGGGATTTCTCCGCGGTAACTACATGCGAACCTCGAAATTATCACCTTATCCAGCTTACCGGAGTAGTGAGCCTGGTGAGGTACCACATAGCGCATACGAATAGGAAGACGCATACTGTTTATACCCAACAATTCGAAGCTTGAAGGCCGAAGTTTGCGGTTGACGACTTCTCCCGCAAGCTCTAGCTTTTCGAAAAGAATAATTAGGGAAAGAGCACCATGCCACCCCTCCCATCCTTCACACCCTTCCCCTCCGCCCTCCGAATCGGCACCGACATCTGCAGTATCCCTCGCATCCTCGCTCTCCTAAAAGGGGGCAACGGACACGGCTTTGTGAGGAGGATATTGACCCCGGAGGAGAGGATTGATGCTGTTATACTTGTAGGAGGAAGGAAGGTTAGGACAATTGGGGAGGTGGTGAGGAGGTGGGAGGGGGCAAGGTGGAGGTTGGGGATGAGGGTTGGGGGAATAGGGTTGAGGGAGAGGGGGGTGGAGGAGAGGGGTTGGAAAGCGGGAGCTGCCGGGCGGGCGGGGTTGGTTGGGAGAGGGGACGGGGGTGTCTCGAGGGTTGAGAATGGGCGGGGATCTCAGGATAATATTAGAGAGATGAGTCGGAAAGTGGAGGGTACTGAGGTCAATGGTTCGGAGCGGGAAAGTGTGCAGGCTGGAAAGAAGTCAGAGGAGGGAAGGAAATCGACAGAAGTTGAGCCAAAATTAGAAGGACTTACATCCAAGAACCCCATACTGCACAATGTGTCGGATGCGACGAGACATATGCAAGAGGAAAAGGCTGCCAGGGTCTATCGATTAATCCGAGAGGAGGTAGAGAATGGACGGTTGTGGATGGTGAGGAATAACTACGATTACGAAAATGCTTCAGACTGGGAGCGTCTCAATTGGCATATGGCTAGGAGGCGGGAAGTGATTCGGCAGGAAGAAGAGCAAAGAGAAGAGGAGGAGAAGACCATCTCTCCTGAGAAGAAGGAAGCATGGCTGCTTGAGAAAAAGACCCAGCAGCGTGAGAAGGTGCACATTCAGAAGCATATTCTCATATGGTTGAAATGGTCTAGGAAGCATCCTAATTTGTCGCCGTGGGAAGACAAGGACGCAGTGGATGCTTTGTTGGAGCGTATGAAGCTTGGTTCTATGGCTGATCAGGGTATAAGGAATGCGGCGACACAACACCCTTCGGCAGAGGAAAAGGATAGCTCAGAAGTACTTCCATCGGATAGTAGTGTAGACTCGCCGCCATCTAACGACTTCGCTGCTCCAGCATCGGAGCCACACCCCAGGTCGAGAGTAGAACACGACAATTCAGACTCGGGGAAGATAGAATCCGATAGAATTGCTACTAGACAGGGGGCAATCACGCCGTCAACTCCACCAATGACTGAAAACACATACGGGTCGACAGAGACTTCATCAAAGACGCCGACAATCTCTCCCCCAGACTCAGCCGACCTAGACAGACTAGGTGAGATGCTCTCCGAACTCATCAAGCAGAACCGTATCAAACCCAATGACCTTGCCCTCGCCGCTGCAAAACAAAAAGAAAAACAAGAAACACCACCAGCAGCACGCATCAAATACGTAGCATCAGAAACTAGATCGAAATCTGAGACAGATCGACTCCTCGCGCTGAAGAAGAAAAGCGAGGATTTGATTGCCATGATGAAGGAGATGGGCATTGATGTCAGCCCTGAGGAGGTTGCTATTCTGGCGGCTGACGCGAGGATGGTGAAGAGGATAGAGAGGGAGGAGAGGGAGGAGAGGGCGAAGTATTGGTCGTGGCGGAGTGTGCCGATTAGTGGGAGGCAGGATGTTGGGAGGGAGGTTAGGGAGGAGAAGGAGAAGGGAGACGAGAAGGAGGTTGAGAAAGAATCGTCGTCTTCACTACCAAGGGAAACACCGCCGAGACAAGGGAAAGATAGTTCCAGCGTGGTTGTGGTGGGAAAGGCGACGGACCAGGTGATTGAGGTAGAGACGGAATCGTCGGAGAAGAGCCTCGATGATCTAGAAAAGGAAATGAGAGATGCAGACGCAGAAATATTTAAGGCGGCGAGATTTCTGGCGGGTCGGTATGTTCTCCCTCTCCTCACATCTTTAACACACACCCATCCTCCCCTGTTCCCTCAACTTCTGGACTATTCCAACTTTCCTCCCACCTCCTCTCATCCCCAAAAATGCATCTAAACCCAAACACCTCCTCCATCACATAGCGTCAAAGATTGTCGAACTAACGAGACAAAAACACAGTTTCGCAGCCAAAGAAGCAACCATGAAAGCACACCTCTCCCGCCGGTTGACATACCATTCTATACTTATCCTTAGACCGGAGAGGAAGAAGGGGGAGACGGGGAGTTTGGCGCCTGTTGGTATTGTTTTGCCGGAGTCTGAGAATGGAGGGGAGGAAGGGGGGAAGGAGGTTAGGATTAGTATATCCCATGATGGGGATTTTGCTACCGCGGTGTGTTTGGCTGTTGACGAATGAGCGGTTGGGGAAGTTTGATGACCTTCTCCAAAACAGGCCCCGCCGTTGCTATGCGGGATGGAAGAAAGAAAGACACGGCTCAGACTGAAATGCTCTCTTCTGGGAATGGATAGGCAAGAAGCTCGTCTTCTATCTCCGGATCCCCGGCGCTCGAAGCTAGATATGGGTAACTGGTATAGCGAAGACGGCTAATATGCGAGTGAGTGAGTGAGCCGGGCTTTCGCAGATGTCGTTAAAGACTTCCTGGGGCGGCCCTCATAGGTTTCTGGAGTGCGAGAGAATGGTGAGAGCTAGGACGGATACCGATATGAGGTTGAAGTTGTGGGGTTGCGTACTGGGACCAGAGGCTGGGTGAATGAAATATCTCTGTTCCAGATTTGTATATATACAAACACCTTAGTTCGATTTGCATAGTCTACGCGCATAATTCTGGGCAGTTGGTTATCTATCGCTAGGTATAATAAGCGGTTCTCGTATCATGTATCAATCTTGTCAGTAAATAGATACCTAGACTAGACATAATCTCAGCTCAAGAATCATCAAGCACTCCCGATGTGCTGTATAGCAGCGATACAGCGATTCCGCGATTCATTCCCTTGCAGGCAATGAAGAACTTCACTTCAAATTGAGTCTCAGTTCCGGAGCACTGCCTTATGAAACAATGAAAATGATCCCAGTATGGTACTAAGTGAATGTCTTTTTAGAATTGCCAACAGCCGCAGCATGACGGGCAGGAGGCAGAGGGTTAGAGGGTTTGGTATATAACCAGCCTTTATCACATGAAGTACACGAAGCATGGGAGGCACTCAAGGCACCAGAATGGATATGGTTCTGGGGTTCTTGGGGGTTTGAGAAATTCGTGTGAGAATCTAGGGGTTCGAATTTCTGGTGGAGCAAACGCGACGGGCTTGAATGTCCACTCTGTCTACATGAATGTGGACTGTGAGGGACGGAAGTATGCTGAGGGATAAGATTAGGTGGTGGGGGGAGGAAATTTGACGGTGAGACGAGGAATGGCAGTGCAGGGGATTTGACAGCAGCTCTCCTGCCACGGATATCCTCCACCTCGTACTATTTACTTGAAACTTGTCATACTCAGGAGGCTGGCGGTCTATGTCAGTGATCCAGTCTTGTTATCGGACGAATGCAAACAGCCTCATCAACACTAATGGAGATCAATACATTACTTCGCAAATGCCATCACTCTTGCTAGTCCCGTTAGTTTGCTTAGTGTTCTTACTTAGTAAGTTGAGTATTCTCATATCCTTGAAAATAGTTAGGGGAATGACAAGTAGGCACGAGGAAGGTTAGCGGGATGTGAGATGGCTGAGCAGAAATGATCCGAGGGAGTAAAGATGGAAGATTCTCATGTGCAGGTGATTGAGGGCGTGAATCTTCGAAGACCAACTCTTCACTGTACTATTCCTTCCAAATTGCACGCCAAGCTACCAGTCTGAAGTGGCAAAGTCCTCCTTGTCTTGAGTCGGGACATCTTCTGCTTCTTATACTGGATACATATTGTGTAGCATCTTCGTCTTTTTATGCTTTCGCAGGACAACCACCGCAAGCTACGACAAAGAGTATTACAGAGTAGTCGGCGAGACACCATTCCCATCAGGGATTAAGGTAACAGCGCAGATAGCAGTGTTGACTGAGCTTGGAATGAAGATTGGGAATGCATTTGATGAGACGAAGAACCGTGTAAAGAGGACCTAGCATGGTGCGAAGCTACTTGATGAGGTGGAGATGACAGTGAGTCTGGAGTGGCAGTAAGGGATTGTTGACAGTGGCCTCGCATTTCTCGCTTAAAATTGAGATAGGAAAATACCAGTTCAAAATCTGTCCGGATTTCATTATCAGAAAAATCCAACAAGGAAGAAGTACGTTTCACAGCGGAGACAGAATCTTGCTCCAATGGCCATAAGTTAGTATTGCGATGCTGGGTCCGGACATAATTGACGAGGTGGCCGAAGAGTTGCAAAAGCATACTGCCGATATGAAACCTTGGCCGGGCTCGTGAGAATTTAATATGAATGCAAAGTTGAATTTCAATGTCCTCCGTCACTTTTGTGACATTTAAATGCCCAGTTTTTGATTGCGTTAGCCGAGCCGGGATGGACCCTCAAGGCTGCCGATTAAAGTGGATGGTTGCTCCGCCGTGGAGGATATAAAACTGCACCGGCTACGATCGACTTTTTGACATATGGCAGGATGGTAAATTATATGGATGGTTACGGGTAGGGGAAGGGGGTTTCTTCTTTGGATCTGATGCTGCTTTACTGGGGAAATTCCCAGATGGCATCTTGCCACCAGAAGAACGGTGAATGGTCGTCTGTCAAACGGCACGAGAGGTCAAAAGTCAGAATTTTAATCACTCGCTCACCGAGCGATCAAAGAAAGTGAAGAGAAAGTCGGCAAATTGACCTTTTGTGACAGCAAGATCCCTTCAGAGCGCTGAGGTGACCATCACAATCCAATACCTCGGAGCCGGAGAGCTTTCCTTCCATAGTCGTACCATCTATGGGGGGTAATTGAAGCCCAATAGTGTACGCAAAGCAAGGTTCGATGAGCAGCAACACCAAAGTGGGGAGTCGACCTTTTGAGTTGTCTGCATAGGTATCTACCATTCTGCATACAGCCATATGAGCAATGGAAAACAGCTGATATATCAGAGAAGATGCTGCATCACTTTCTTCAGCAACGGCTATTCAAGATCTCCTATACTCTAGAGTAGTACTATTCAGACTCAGCCTGGGCATTATCTACCTATAAATCTCCAGTCTAATAGTGTGGCTATGTAAGGTCATGCATGTCGAGGATTTTAGATAGACCAAGTAGGTCAAAGTTCCAGCACTATCTAAGCATCTAAGTCCACCAATTCGAGACTCGTTTCCCACGGACTAATAGCTATGGGAGGGTTATTAGCCTGCTAGGGGGTGTTTAGCCTGAAATCTCGTCTAAATTTACCCGGTGAGACACAAATGGGTTGAAGATCGGCTATTCTGCCATGTGGAAAAGGCATATGATGACAAGAAATGAAGTGGCATCTGTCTGTCAGATTTGTTTGACAAGGAAGAACATAAGGTGCCTCATACCTTTCTCCAGGTTATATGAGAGTTTTATAACATCAGCGGATGAAATAAAGTTTGTCCAGTAATGATTTTTGGCAGCAAGGCAAGTATCTACCTTCGCTTGTGTCCAGTCAGCGATCATTCCGGCACCAACAATAAGGTTGAGTTTTAGAGTGGTGAGGCTTTTTCAGAGGCTCAGCCAAACAGCCAGCCGGACATTGCAGATTGAAGTGAAGAATGTACAGTAAGCTCTTTGGTGAAACTTTATGCAGACAGTCCTATGATCTCCGGATCTTGTTGGGATTCAAGGATGATTGCGGGGTCAAATGATAGTGAAATTAGACGGCGTCATCAGAGCTTTTTAAATATTGCAAAAGTTGTTCAGGACATGACTTTGCTTGACAATGATGCCATCGCTGAAAGCTGCATCCTGGAGATTAGATCCGAGAAGCGTGGTCTTAAGAAATCATGGCGTATTGAAGCATGTCGCCTGAGTCCTCAGGGGTCGCTCGCTAAAAAGTCAACAGAACTTGTACAACGCTTTCACTGAGCATCTCGATCGTTCCATGTATTATTGAGCAGCATTATCGATCCAAGGACACTCAGCACAAACGATAGACAGACCCCTTCCGTTCTTTGACCTGGCTGATATGGCGATATACGTTTGCTCTATCTCGCTCTCGATCCACTTGCGCGATACGCTCTGGTTGCCTACAGTACTCCACAATCATGGGAAACCCTCTTTTATTGCTGACTTTATTTTGGGTGGCAGAATCACGGTAGCGTCCTTTTTCAAGCTGACTCAGGAGCGCTGTCCCTTAAGATGGAGACTGCGGGGTCTCATTTTAGCTTCGGAATGCTGTGCTTCAAACTTCCTCATCAAGCCGCCCCTCCCCCGCCAGAAAGAGTGGGCTCGGAAGCACTCTTTCGGAAGCAAAGAGCTGGGAACCCCAACCCCACCAATGGAACGACCACGAGAGGAAAGCCAATTTCGAAACTACAGCGTGCCAGATAGAGCTGTGCTGTAGGTTCCATCCGAATGGGAATCAATCAGAGTGTTCACAGATTCTCAAATTTCTGAATATTCATCCATATGTCGTCGTCACCATCTTTCACCTCCACCGGAGCATTTCTCAAGAGGAAATACAAGCATCGGAGGAGTTTTGAAATTCCACAGCATATTCTCCCCGTTCGAGTTCAGTCAACTGCTGGAAATGTTTCAACGCCGGAAGTTCTTTTGTCACGAGGCAACGACTATGAACCACAATCATCATGTACTTTGAGGCAGAGTACAGGCCAAGCGGAAGCCTCCTCAGTCATCTTGGACTTTGATTTTGCCGTCGCTGGTATACCTGTAATCCGAGTTGCTGCTCTTGGACACACATCTTTGCCCCTTCTCTTGGACATCACTTATTCGGAGGGTTTCCCTGGCATAGAGCGATATGGTGGAGATGGACCTTTCCCGTTCTCAGCTGGGGCAGACACGCAACGTCGAAACAGGTTTAGGATCTGCGGTCCTGGTTTCTACGAAGCGAAGCATGTTCAAGGGAGTCAGAGATGGATGAAAATTACATTGGTATCAGAAGAGCCATGTTCGATATCTTTGAGCTTGGCTGCATTCAAGCCGACCACTGAGAGCACACCTTTGGACCAGCTTCCTGGGTATTTCGTCTGCTCAGATACTCAGCTTACAGAACTCTGGGGCTATGGAGCTCGCACTTTACAGCTCAATTGTATTCCAGCCAAGACAATTCCTCCTCCATGGCAAGTATCAGAAGATATGGGCACTCTGGTCGATTCACAGAGATGCAATGCATACGGATGGGGTGGCGAGTGGACAGATTATGAAGCCGAATTTGAAGGGATGGTAGTTGAGGGAGGTTTATGTTGGGGTGTCAGAATGCGGCCAACTGGTGGGCTCCTCTTCGTGCTTAACGTGGATGCGAAGGACAAATCAACAACACTGGAATTGTGGTTTGGGCTTTACAACAAGCCACAGAAAACTTTGGTTCCTCTCCTGCTAGAATCCAAGGATCTGACAAGCCTCAATATTGTCCCCAGTAAGTGGTACATTTTCAAATGCATCTGCGTAGGAACCGAAGAATATACTGTCTACATGGATGGACAGCTGGTGGGAACGTTTGAAAGAAGAGGCTGCGATACACCAGGTTAGTAAGGACTTCAACACATAGGATTCCACTGACCAAGAGAAACAGAAATTACGAGTGCTTCTGAGGCACCAGCAGGCCTTCCTACAATTCCACAAGGGTCCGTCGGATTTGGAGCTGGCGAAGACCAGATCTGTAGATTTCGAAACTTAACAGTGATATCGGCAACTTCTAATGAAATTCTCTACACATCCGGTCTCAATAATCCTTCAGTACTTGGTGACTTCGGGGTCAATTGGAACCAGCTTCCGTACATCTTCGATGGCGCCAAGCGAGATCGGTATGCATGGACGGCCGATATCATAACTGGAGGACCATCGCTCTATTACTCGACAGCTGGTTTGGAGTATATCAGAGGGAATATTGAAGCATCTATGATGAGATCTACCGCAAAGAATGGCGAAGCAGGTCTCCTTCCCGGAGGAATCCCGCCTGGCAGAGAATTTGAACGAAATCCCAAGGACACAATGTTTAAAGTTCTATCTGCAAATTACTCTTTATATCTGATCCTGGCTATTTACGACTTCTGGTTTTATACGGGCGATGACTCTTTGATTTACAACTACTGGGAGCAAATCCGGGGCTGTTTGAAGTACATGGAAGGATTGGTCAACGATAATTTCTTGATCGCTGCTGAAGGAATGACTGGTTAGTGTATCTATCTTGCGATGCGTGAGTTTGACTTGAATTTGTAGCTATGGATTATGATTACTACAATGGCCGTCAATCTGGGCTCGCCACGAAACGGAATGTACTGTACGTTGCAGCACTCCGGAGCTGCGCAACCATGGCTCAGTCTGAAGCTATCGACGACGAGGACGCAGCTCAGGCTTACCTGTCACAAGCGAATCGAACAGCAGAATCCATAAATAAGCATCTCTTCAACCACGAGACTGGCCACTACATGATAACAACCGTCCGTTCGATTGGGTTCCAACAAGAAACACACGCCTGGCTGCTCAACACCGGTATTGCACCAGAGCCAATAAAAGCACCACTACTTCAAAAGCTCAACGCCCTCTTCACAGGAACACATAACAACTCTCCCACGCAATTTTCCTCGGAAACTCTAGACGTCCCGCGAACCATCTCTCCAATCACTTCCACCTTCCACATCCTGGCCTGCCTACAAGCCGGCGACGTCGCCTCAGCCGAACACATCCTTCGTTCAGTCTGGGCTCCTATGTGCGACAAATCCTCACCTCACTTCACGGGCACAACTTGGGAATTCATGAATCCCGATGGCACGCCTTTTGAAGACCAGTTTTGTTCGTATGCACAGCTCTTCAGTGTTGGTCCGACGGCTATCATGTCTAGGTTTGTGCTAGGTGTGGAACCTATCACTCCTGGATATAAGACGTTTCTTATTGCGCCGAGATTTTATATGGATGGTGTGAGTTGGGCGGAGGGGAGGGTGCCGACTCCAGTTGGGGAACCAATTACGGTGAGGTGGGAGATGTGTGATGACGGGTGGAAGTTGTGGTGTAAGACACCCAGTGGATTGAAGGGGGTAGTAAGGGTGCCGAGTGCAGTTTGGGCGAGGAGGAAGAGCCTTAAGGTAAAAGGAGTGCTGAGTGAAGGGGATCCGGAGGGGGGAGAAATTCGAATTGGCGGCGTGGGAGGAGAAACGGACATTGAGATACGCTTTTAATCTACGTTGTATGCTTTATCTATATCATATGCATTGTTGATATCGGCATATCATACAAAATAGTCCTCGTGCCACCCATACGTACTTCCGAATGTATGCTGAACCCGCTTACAGGCCTCCAATACGATCATTAACGCTCTCAGGTGCACCCTCGCGTGCTAAGGACCTAGAGCTACCAAGCCTTGACAGTACTCAATGATGATCAGGGAAGTATAAACAGAAGCAGGAACACCTAGGGAAAAGTTCGAGAGATTTCTCTATTAATCAGACATCTTAAACTTCACGCACAGATTGAGGGCTTAGGAGGCAGACACAACGTATTTACTGCATCTAACGTCCCACCCCACCATTCCGGCCACCCCCCCATTCCGGCCACCCGTTTACACCAAAAATCATCAAAACTCACTACTTTGAATAATTAATAAGTTTATTATTTATTAATGAAACAAGCTAAAATT
>Ga0207879_100190_pt1 | contig 24115 bp, 29 predicted proteins | sample LinPmetageLP24_FD_184045 | JGI IMG/M metagenome (GOLD analysis project Ga0207879, IMG submission 184045) | Marine viral communities from the Pacific Ocean - LP-24 (SPAdes) | ecosystem: Environmental > Aquatic > Marine > Oceanic | place: Pacific Ocean | collected 2009-08-30 | reverse complement strand
CGTTTTTGTCGAAACAGAGTATATTTACAAGCCAACTCCTTCGCGCTCCAAGAACACAACAACACGCCGCAAACCTGGCCCGGAACAACTCAGTACCCTCAACAAGCTCCAGCACATTAAATCGAGCAGTGCATCACTCAGCACGCCACGACCAGCAGCAGCGGCAGCAGCCGATGATGATGAGAGCTACAGTCCCGGAATTCAAGGTATGTGATAGATATGTATTTAGCTTGTAGTGACAGTGACTGACTTGTGAGAATCTGACTAGGCACTGGCACTGATTACGGCGGTAGCGACAAAGCAAATAATGACGAAACCGACGACGACCGAGACCTCCCCACAATCGAAGAATTGCTGTTCATAAAGCTACAAGCGCAGGGCTTCACAACGGGGGTTCGAGCCCCAGGTAAGACGGGCAGAGTTGAGGAGGTAGCTGCAGATGAGAGGGGTGGCTCTGTCGACCAGAGCAGGTCAGCGCAAAGCGACAACTCAGGCGGGAGTCCAGGTGAGCGGCGCCCACTACACCCTCTATTGTGGAAATAGACGGCCAATTTTTCTAACACGGTGTAGATGATCCAATTGTCCTCCTAGGTGACGGCAACTTAAGTGCCTCCGAAGCCGAAGCCAATGATGTTAGTCTTCGCGCCGAAAGTGCAACAGTACCAGGCGCTGGACTTTTCGATAATCTAGAGACAGCCATCGACTCGATAACTCCGGCACCTCCTCGCAGTTCCGATGGGTGGCACGATATTGATGACTTCCCCGAGCCGGCTCCGCGCTTGCGGCTTGCGAAACAAGGAGCTTCGACGCCAGACCTTCTGACTCCTCATGCCCCTTCTTCGCGCCTCTCGACCGAGCCATTACACGACAGTATCAGTACGGGTTCCGGGGCCACGACCCCCTCCTCGAGCCCGCCTCTACAACATTGCCGAGCGTCGCTAGAGACCCAGCTCAGTCAAGAGGGTCATCTTCATCCTGGTCAAGGCGTTGCAGAAGAACACAAGCTGTTTGACCATGTGCTCGAAACTCTTCTCGATGATGAAAGGGTGAGGAAGCAGCAAGCTGGGCAGGAGAAGGACGAAGACAATAGTGAGGACGGAGATGAGGGGCCACAGCAAGCGATAAACATTGGAGCACCAGTAGTAACGGCCGAGAGGGCTGGTGGAAGTCCAAGACCGGCCAACCGACAACAATCGCTTCCCAATCTCGACCCATCTCCAGAATCGAGTCATAGCGAAGCAGGAAGCCGAAGTGGTGGTGACAGTGACGATGAGCTCAACACCACCAACTCCGCCGAGGACGATGAGAAGAAACCACGTCCTGCCAAGCGGAAGCAGTTGTCCTCATCTCACGGTATTGTAACACGCAAGAAGCGCAAGCGCCCTCAGGAGAGCTCTTCCCGCCAGCGTAGACCTCTCTCCGAGCCCCGTCGCCAATACCTCAAGTCACACTCCTCTCGAGATCAGTGTTCAAGACTCCCTACAAGCTCGAGTGCCAAGGGCCGATTGCCTTCGCCAGCGCCTTCTATGCCACAAAGCATAGATACAAAGATGTCACTTGGCGACTCTAACCTCAGCCCATCATCCAGAGCTACGTCACCCACGCTGACTGAGATCACGTTCCGTCCGCACTCCGCACACTGCTACTCCTTTACGGCGACAATCTGGGACGGTTGTGACGGGCGAGGAGTCTCTCTCGCCCAGCTGGCTCGACTTATCGCGAACACAGGCCACGTGGGGAAGATCGACGACTTCACCATCAAGTCGATGAAGCAAGATTCGTACCTCTTGAGTGGCTTCAGCCGGCATGGATCGTCATCGATTACCGCGGAGGCAGGCCGTGACTACGTCGATGCGACGCGTACCCGACCCCAGGATGGCAAAGCCGTTGATACTGGGGCCTTTACATCGCGGGGGAGTGAGCTGTCGAGTGGCGATGACGATGAGAGTGGCAAGAGTCACAGTGATCCTGAACTCGGGGGCGACGGTGACAGTGACAGGTGTTCGAGCGAGGACGAGCTGTTCTGTTCGGGCACGAGGATCAATGTCCCATGGGATCCTATAGACGAGCAGCGCTTGCTGGCGTACAAGAAGGAGCGCAAGTCGTGGAAGTGGATCTTCCGCCAGTTCCCAGGCAGGACTCAGGCTGCAGTACGCACACGTTTGAACATGGTACAGGCTAGAGGCGAGTAGACTTCCTCGCGCAGGTGGTGTTGCCTCCTGTGATATCTGTGCTTGCCGAAGGTCAGAGGGTATAGAAGCTGTGGATGTCAGACGGAGGAACATGGTCGGGGAAGGGAAGCAAGGTGGAGGTCTCCTATCTACTTGCTAGGCCCGGTAACGTCTTTGATCAAAAGCAACTGCGGGGCTATCTCCATCTCAAACATCTGCACGTATCTGTTAGTGCGTCTTCCATTATCGTTATATTTATATTTTGTCTCGTTACCACCCTTGTGATCTTTCCACATCTCATTTACTTGCATTCAATTTTGACAGAAGCCGAGGCACCTTTTGCGTACACAGCCTTTCCACTGTAGTCACTGGAGGATAACTACTCCACGAAGCAAGGCGGAAAGCCCCGGAAGGGGGGGCGAAAGGCCGGGGTCAAGGTTGTTCGTGTTTGAAGGATTGAAGGATACATACAAGCTTTCCTGAACTTTTCCTTCCCTCAACCTGAAGTCTGCATGCACCTGGATCATATGAGGTTTCCTGCTATCTAACACTGTTCCCTTGATCATCGTCCAGCTGTACTGTCTGCTCTGTGCCAACTCTTGTGATCGTCTCACATGTCATCTACGAGAATCCAATTTGACATATACTGATGCAACCTTTCCATACCCCGTCTTGTCAATATCTTCTTCACTGAAGCCATGCTCTCGAAGGCAGTGTTTCCAAGACTGCAATTCTTTGTCGGTTGGGGGAGGGATGAGAGGACCAATGGTTACACATTTTGCACTCGTGTGCATGCCATTGTATTCTGAGACGGTCAGTGGGCTCCAGTGACGGAATTTGTGACGTACCGTGAGAAACACCGAGCTTCCAGCCTAATTGTTCCTCTGCTTTTGCTATCCCTTGGCTAAGTCTAGCCTCTAGGTTGCTTGGACACATCGTGGACGATGTTGAAGATGTTATATCTCGAGCTTGAAGTCTTGAGTGACAGAGATCGGAAATTCAGCGTCCCTTCTACGCAACTTCTTTGTCAATGTCGATGGATAATTCTGGGTTTGGGGTAGCAACCACTTCTTATATCCTGTGAGACTGGCGCCTGAAGGTGTCGGCTTCGAGGTGTGTTACCAATGCAACCGCCTCCATCCAAGGCCTGATGGCGTCGAGCTGTTTCTGGGTGGAGGACGAGGTGTCCTAGCTCCAGGTAAATGAGGTCCAGTGGGTAGACACTGTTTCGTTGTTACAACGCGTGAGTATTGCAAGGAATAGAGCAAGATAAGCAGCTCTTAGAAGCGGGTATATAGTTGCTCAAGCTCTGTATGTCTAGTCCCTTTGTGGAAGTTCTATATGTTAGATAACTGAACCATTTGAAACTGTTTGATACCACATCTTCTATCACCTTCTACGTGTACAGTCCGTCTAGTCCCCTCTCTTGCGATCCTTCCATGCCTCATCTTGCATCTATCTTAATACACGCCAATGCATCCTTTGTGCAACCAGTCTTTGCAATCTCTTCTATTCAAGACTTCTAATTGTGTCGGATGCACTCATCGCATTTATGGTGAAAGTCACAAGTACCCTGACAGTATGCGTTGATGACAGAATTTTCTTGTTGACACTGTAAGTGTTTAGTCATGATGTAGCCATGTTGCCCAAGGACGTTCTCACCTCGCAGCACCTCCACAACAGAAATCTGACGGCTGTTTCGTAAGGTTGTCTTGCTACGGCCTTTCTCAGTTGAGAGATCTCAAGGAGACTATGTCTCGTAGTTAGTCATATAACAATCGAAGCGATTCCTGTCGTACGTACGTGGTCGCGGCCGATGACAAAGTGTCTGGAGGGCAAGGCCCTAAGCTGACACGATTGGGCATCTTGTACGGACTGAAGGTTGAAGTTTGTGCTATTCAAGCATGGAAACTGCGGTATTATATACAATTTCGACTGACCTTCGCCACAGGTGGTCGTAGTCTCTTGTTAAGGAACTTTGCTCCAGGGATTGCCAGTGTCGATTGGCAAACGTGATTCATAGTCTCCGCTGACTGAAGATAGCCCACACCCGGTTCCCTACCTTTACCCACCCTGTCTTCATGTATGTCTCGCTCCTTTATTTTACATCTTTGTCATATTCCATTGCCATGTTCAGAAAACAGCCGAGAGCTTGGCGAGCCTGATGTCCAAGATCTTGAGCAACTACCCTGCTTTCATCTGAGGCCCTGGTACCTGACCGTGGATCCACTACAGTTGACAGGTCCTGTCTGATCCAGTGAACGTAGAATACTATACAGACATAGTCCCTGACTTCTTGATCCGCAGTATACTGCCTCTTAACGTATGAAGGTAGCAGCGAGCTCCAGTAGTGGCGTACAAGCTCCCGGAACTGGTCATAGCGATGGAACTGTAGAAAGTGGGGATCTTCTGCTCACAAAACTTCGATAAATCTAGTCGGAGTCTCAGAGCCGCAAATAGGAGGAGGTCCTAGCACACATGCATTGTGATTTCATCTCCTCCATCTGCCACGAACTTTGCTCTCCGAATGAAGTGGTCTGCTTATGAAGTATTCCAGCCACAGTCATCGTATAAGGATCGAGCTCGGATGTCGTACGGCCTTTTAATGCAGGTACGGGTCCTTCGGTATAGGACTGTGCCAAGAGTTCTAAGCATTCGGCCATCAGAGATCGAAGGTGAACGGCATATCCTCCATGAATGGCTGTAGGGAAGATGGGGATTGAAGGATAATCCGGCGAGGCTGAGACATTCTGAGTAGCTTGTTGAATGCGACGTTATGAGAAGTCGTATATGTATGCAGTCTTAACTGAAGAGTTTGGACGATCTGGAGAAACTGCAGTTGCAGAAGGGATAAAGGTTGTTATATGCCTGAAGACCATCCTGTTCCAAGCAAGGCAATCTTCAACAGCTACGGCCAAGCCTAGATGCTGTGACAGAGTCGGTCCGATAAGCGAGACATGTTCATAACATAGCATGGATATACACAACTCCGTACGGTCAATACAAGAGGCCTTCTTGGTGGACAATATACCAGTTGACCGTCCATGGATTATCGACTGTCACGAAGCAGCAAGCTCGTAGAAAATTCATTGGCTACGTCAGATGGCAGTGCATACTGTATACCGAGTAGTCATCGCCTACTACTCATCAATAGATACCACTTGATAAGTTGAGGACTCCCTCTTGCTTTTCATTTCCTCTGCAGCAATAAGGCCCTGATACTCTCGATCCATCGACGCCAAATCCAGCAAATACTTGTCATAGTTTGACCCAGCATCTGGCATTCCACCCAGAGGTCTTCCAGCAGTCCCTGGCTGCCTGTCAAGAACTTTGGGAAGTCTTTCCTTGTTTCCTTGGTGGCGAACGGAGGCAAACCAGGTGTGTCTTGGTCTTCCAGCAACAGCAACGCTAACGCGTGGACAAGAGCATTGGCCATCCTGCTCTAATATCCTCTTCTTGAGTGCCTTGAAATTCTCGTCCTCAAGGGCTGATACTGTTGCATCCCTATCCTTCTCCAACTGTGATGTTCCTCGAAACAATTGCAGGAGCATACGCTCCTCCCGCGTACAGATACATAGACTAGCCATGCTCAAATGCGCACAAGTACGCTCATTCATCTCGATACCGGTCTTGTGAACCATAGATACCCAGTCTTGTTCAAGGGCATCTCGAGGATGGCAATCGCTGTATCGCATTATTCCTTGAAACATTTCCTCCATAAGCCGGTTAGGATCATTAAGGTCGAATATGGTGTTCCATTGAGCTGCTTGTACTCTGTCGTATAAACAAACGGAGGGGAAATCCGGGTACCTCATACCCACCATACGAACCGATACGGCCGGGGAGCAACCCGCATCTGCTACCAAATACCAAAGCATGTCCATAGGAAGTGGTATACTATAGGGTCGATCAATGGAACTCCATGGCGGACCTCCGGGATTTTTACTAGACAATTGATGTCCTCTCAGCATCAATTCAGAAGTTTCGAGTGGCAGTATTCCAACCAAGGTCGCAATCGGGCAGATTTTCTGCAAATCTTCACTCATGGATACCACGTTGAGTCGTCCAGGCGCTGCATTCGTCCACTGAAGGTACCCAAGCTGCCATTCGTCGTCGTCTCCAGGCACCAGAGCACGCTTGGTGTTGTCGAGCCTTGATTGAGACTTCGTACATTGATCATCCCTCCAGTTCGTCGCCAGCGCCTTGCCTCCTTGATATGATGATGGCCACATCATCAAAGTAGACTTTTGAATTTCTGTACCTGGTCCAGGAATGGGCACGATTGGCCCAACAAGTTGCACGCCGATCGCAGGAATTTCTTGTCCTTCGGCCATTTCAATCGTTTCGGCTGAAAAATGGCCACCTCGAACGACTTCTAGCTTCCTGGCTGCCGGTTGTACTGGCTGTCGAGCTTCCCTTCCTGCTTCAAATTTTGGTGGCATGCTTGCCTCAGACGCATTGCGTGTTCTCTTATGGATACTTTAGAGTGAGGCGGACAAGTCTGGATGCTTTACCCTGCCCACAGGACCTGCGTGAGAAATGGACCAGTATGATCGGTGGGTGAGAGGACGAAATTAGGCGGATCAGCACAGCAATTTAGAAGGGCGTCTGCAGGTTGCCTCGTTCTGCAGGGACGCCCTCCTATATACGTCTCTTGAGGTTGGTAAACTTTCATCACATAGTCCGGAAACGAGAAAATGTCCATATCCATGTGGAAGTCTCCCAGGTTGGGACAGGTTTCCCATTTGAGGCGATATCCACAGGACCATGGTTGTGGCTTGGTTTGCATCTTGCTCCGTTCAAGATCTGCAAAAATCAAAGCCCGATTCGCATTGCGGGAGCATGTCAAGGACCCCAGTGAAAACAGGGGTGGCGTGGGGAGGGGGCTAGAGCGAGCCCGCAATACTGGGGATGAATCTTTTCAAACACGCCCACCCGGATCCAGCTCACTCACATCCAATGCAACACTTTTCTCATTTCACACAAGCCATACTGTCAACTTCACACGTCCGTCCAAGATCATTCCACACAGCACCGATCAGCTCGTCTAAATACGAATTAACCAGGCTGGAGTCGCGCTGTGGCGACAGAACGCCTGCAGCTGGTAAGACAGGAAGCGTTAACTTCGCCAGGTTTAGATCAGTACTGCACCGAGACGAAATCGCCATTTCGTGTCGGAGGATTTCGTCCTCAGCCAATGGCGTCTTAATACCTTTTTGCATGGAGGAGAAGAGGAACCCTGCAATTCGCCTTTGCTACCATGTAGCTACTTGTCTATCTTCCATCGTGTGCCACCTTCGTGTCTGTGTACATTTCTCTCGGCCTGTTAGAATTGCCTCAGAAACGATCTCAGGAATAACCTCCAGCATCCAGTGTTGGTGCGACCCATAGTCACACCCATTACGCTCGAACGTAAGATCCTGTCCAATGCTGCTTTAGCTAAGGTTCACGAGGGATATGGGAGGCAAAGCCCGCACAGCAATCTGTTGGCATGGCAGAGGGATCAGCGGCAGACCAACTTTTTCCTGAGCTGTATGCCAAGAACCGACGGAATGCGACCATGCGCGGCCTAGGCAGGCCAAGTCAACAGGAGTAAACGGAATTAACAATTGCTTCATTCTGTATTGCAATGCAATTTCTGCCTCTTACCAAAGATATCATCCCAGTTAAAGTCGAGACAGGGTGAAGCACGAGATAGTTGTCACCTAAAACGAACGCATCTCTTACTTTCCCCCACGCCGCGCCTCATAATTTATCGGCGATGTCAACTTGACTATTCAAGACTTCTTCAAGCCTAATGCGACCTTAGAAATGTATATCAGGTTGCGAATTCCTTCCAATTTTGACACTTCTGTCTCTCATCTTTCACAATTCTTCAAGCATCGTCTCAAACCTAATGCTTCTTTCTACAACTGCTACATTACCGTCCTCCATTTTCTCTTCGTTTCAACTCACCACCTTCTATTTGCTTTGCAACTTCCTCATCAATTTTTGGACGAACTATTGCGAGATTCAATCTCCAGTGTTCTCTCATAAGATGTCCGCCCACCCATATGCGATAGATAATGTACCACAAGAAGTCACCAATCTTATTGTCACACGAATCAGGATCGTTGCCCACACGATGGGGCCTGTAATTAGCGGAGGTCAGCTCAGCCAGAATCACTGGTCACTCTACCTAGTCCACCCAGACGGCTCAGTGCGTCTCAATATGCAGACCGACCCAACATCGAACAGCTCAAGAGGCGTCCTAGCAGTGACAAATCATGGTTATACTACTGTCTCCAGTTCAGCTGTCAAATCCTGGGAATTCAACGTTACCGATAATCTCGCGGTGTACTATGTTATACAATTGGTTCTCGATAAGGGGAGATATGCGTATGATATGGCAGAAGGTGGAGTTGGCTGTCGATACTGGATGTAAGTTTCGGATTTGATTGATTTGTATACCTAGCTGACACTTGTGCAAGCAATGTTGTGATGGATGACTTAGCGAATGTGAAGTATGTGTCTGCGACATCTAACGATGGTTTTCGTATGGGCGACATTATCGGATACAACTATTCCGTCAATATGGCGCCGGTCCCACTTGAGGTCAAGCAGGGGAGGTTCCTCAAGGATACGCACAGTAGCTCAGCTGCCTCAAACTCGAGCCATGCCGTAGCATCTTCCCAGCCCATGACGAACACGACCACATATACGGTAACATCGACTCAGCAAGATCCAGTGTACTTGGAAGATGGTGCAACCTATGTGGCCGTCAAATTACGTAGTTGGAATGGGGAGATAGCAAGCAGCAGGTATCGATTCGTTACCGAGGCAGGCCCGGTAGAGAAGACTGGCGACCAGTTTTTTGCAGCTGTATCTCCAGACGGCCATCCATGTTGGGCATACTATGGGCAGAATTCTCGGAAATATTACTGGACTTGGACTTTACCTTCTAACCAGTAACTTCACAAGGGCTTGGATTTCCCATGTATTTAGCAGTATGGCAATTAATTGTTGTGATATTCTTCATACTGCTAAGTCCGAAAATATTCTCGACTACATGTGACTTTGTCTTGGCAGCTTACTAAGAACGCCCTTGTCCAGTCCCCTTCTAATGAGGGCATTGACGAACAATTCACTTAAATAGAGCTGACCGCCCACCATTCGATTGAGCATCCTAAGGACTGTAGGCGACACCGTCTTAGCTCTACGTCCTCCCTTTCCCGTTTTGCATATTGTTAGGGCACTGCCTGCACGTGATTGCACACCCCGCTCTTCCTATCTGATCTTTATGGGTCATTTGTCGAGCTCGTGTACCGTCTCCTTCACTTGTTTCTCTATAATACTGAAGCTAAACGTCTCTTCCTGCCATTAATATCATGGTATCACTTTTGCCTAGCGACGAAGAACTAGCTTCCTTTTGCAAGAACAATTGCTTAGCTGGGACAAGACTTGTCCGCTTCTCAGATACCACGATCATCAAGTTCGGGCTTGACATCACTCCTGCCGAAGCAGCGACACAGCGATATGTCTGGGAGCATGCGAACCAAGATATCTTCCATATACCAGAACCATACCGGTTCTTCCAGGATGGACCCATTGGATATCTCGTCATGGAGTACCTCGTTGGTACAAGCTTGTCTACGTACCTGGAATCTGCGTCTTCCGAGGAGCAGATAAATTTGGTTAACTCGGTCATGGAGGCTCTTGATCACCTAGCAACACTTCCGGTGCCATTGAAACAGGGCCCTGGACCAGCTGGTGGTGGTTCCCCCCGAGGCTATCTATGGTCAGATACTGGTCTATCGACATCCTTCGCTTCTATTTTCGAGATGGAGAGTTGGCTGAATCACATACTTTTGCAATACCAACCAGGCAACCAGACAAGACTGTTCGACTTCACAGCAGCAACTTTAGTGGTTTGCCATACCGACCTCGCTCCGCGAAATCTCTTGCGGTTGGATAGTGGGAAGATTGCGCTACTGGATTGGGGAAGCGCTGGCTTTTATCCACCAATATTCGAGATATATGCTTTGAGAACTCGCGCCGATCGTGAACCTTTCTTTGCTAGTATTCTCGATCGACTCCGTCTAGACGAAGAACAAGAGGGCCAAATTCAACTGTTAGCTAAAATCGAACAAATTCTGCTGTTTTATGGAGACATCATTAATAGGTAATGTGATGAGATGCAAGTTGGCAAGTTTTCTCGCTGATTTGAAGTAGCAAAGCTAACCACAATTTCGGGAATTTTGATCTGAACTTCGATCAGAATTTTGTACAGAGTTCGTTGCATCAGCTCCATGTGAGGTTTCAGCTAACATAAGTAGAATCGAGCCCCCCGCCCTTCGCCCCAAAATTGGTTGGATAACATGAATATATCTGTTTATACTTCTCCTGATCCTCTCTTTCTTGTAGTGGATTGATCTCCTTCTCGCCGAGACCCACGCTGTGTACTCGCCCATTGTGTGCTCAGCAGAAGATCGTGGAGGGGGATTCGCGGGCGTTTCTGAGAGGGAGCAGCTATAGAAGGGCCGATGTCGTTGTCTTTTCGTTTTCGTTTTCGATCCTCAACTAGCAGAAACTCGACATGCGTTGGCTTTTACAGCATAGCGCAAAGAAAGGGACATGCCTCTTCCTGGAAGTGTTGCTAGTTGGGGAGGGAAGCGTGATCCGGAAATCTGACTGCTTCAAGCATCATGGTCCAGAACGGCCCATGGTCTTATAACCCAAACGTAGAACCGAATTTCAGGCATATCTTGGACGTGCAGCTCCTGTGTATGAACTGGTACCAGCTTCGCCAAGGGTGGAGCAATGCAGCATATCCTGTACTAGACTGGCGCGTACGAGCCCTTGACTTGCTTGGTGTAATTACGTCTGAGGTCTCATCCGATGAGCCAGACGGCTTTGTGGATCTTCGCGCACAATGATATCTCCAGAGCCGCAGATACTCCTTGCCTTTTGTAACTATTGAGGTCTTAACATGATCAGTAACCGCACAAGAGGATGGATAGGCGCATGAAATATGGAGGATGGAGTCAAGGTCTTAGCTTCAGCAGGTATCTATCGTAAGATTGCTTCGTGATCGATCATTGCTTTGGAGCAAGTCTCCAGCGCGTGATTTCGCCATCTTTGGCTGCGAGGCTTCGACTTAAGTGTCATCAAGTAGAAATTTAAGGTCTGGCTGACTGCGGTACGACACAACAAGATGCCGGCTTCGTCTTGTGCTTCGACTTCGATCTTGGGTCCTACGAGGTGGTAATAGAGTATATGTGGCTCTTCTTCCTTGAGCTGGGAAAATATCGGCTTCTTCTGTAACCACTCTGCTGTACTCGGGACCATTCTCAATCATATATGCATACGTTTGCGTCAGTGCTGCTGCCGTTAGCCACTCAGAATGGTTCACAAACTTTTCCTTTGAATTGGTGCGTATTACGATCGGATTGATGACATCCTCCGGTCTGTTCAAAAACCTCTTATCAGTTTCAAAAGTTCAGTTCGCAAATTGAAGACCAACAGCTTGTGGGACGGTTTGTATTCCACAGCCATACACAGGCTTCGTGTGCCATTTGCTTCCTTCTACACGCAAATCCAATCTGCGTTTCGGTTTTGGATTCGACCTTGAGTCGAGACCTTTGCTTGATGCGGAGCTCCTGCAGACTTTGCTGGACTTCTTCGTTGCTATCACTGAGGGTGTTGGCATGGTTCTCGAAAAGGGTGCCTTCGCCCGGATTGAACGCTTGGCGAGCCTTTTCCATTCGTTGAAGGTAGGATATGATGTGTGTTGCTGGTCGCTCGACGGCTAAGCGCTGATATGCCTCTAAATCCTTCTCACTCGCCAATGGTCGACCGCAGATGTCCTGCCCGAGCTCTGTAAGGTATTGGGTAGAGCTGAAAAATTCTGCATCTCGTGGGATATAGTCGTAAATTGTTTCGAAGAGCTGCTGCTGTAGTACTGGAAAGTCCGTCCAAGGATTTAACAAAGTCGGGCAAGGCTTGTCCTTGGGGCTGGTGATGGAACCCTGTGTGCTGAGGCTCTTGTCTGTCTGGATATGAAGTGGTTTCGAGAGAAGTGTATGGCAGGCACGTATGTATTCTTCGTATGTTGTGCGTCTTGTCCTGTCTTCCTGTTCTTCCGCGCGCCTTCGCTCTTGTTCTGCTCGCTGTCGCTCCAGTCCTGCCCTCTCGTCTGCTTTTTGTTGATTTCAACGCACTTCCAGAAGCAACTGCTCTAGGCGCGCAAAATCCGAATCCCGTCGTGACGACATTTCGTGGATGTGAATTTGTTATCGATTGAAAGTATGGAGTTGGGGCCAGTTATCAATTGGCTCGGCCCTCCACTCATTATTGTCTGGGCAACGGGACAGCCTTTTTGGCCGCATCGGCACTATACTGTTTGAGGTGCATGTCTACCCAGTCCCAATCGAGGATTTGATTTGGCGAAAATATACCAGTTTGTAAGAGTCATAAATATCTGGAGCTTTCGCGACCCAAAGTGTAGTAGCACCCTTACAGCCGAAGGCATTTAAAGGCATTGAAGCCTAACTGCACCGGGGTTGCCATCTGTCAGTCAGATTGTGGCACCAAGCCCCACCACTGAGAGGAGTCAAACCACGGAATTGCAGGAGATCAGACACTTTTCTAAACTGATGCGAATTCTTCCAAGAGGCCGACATCACGGTGATTTATGGTGGTTGCACACAAGATCAGACGACTTGTCGTTCTTCGAATTCCACCTTTTGCAGCCTAAATCGTTGACGCCCAACTGCGCTAGGGTCTTGTCGATCAGTATCGGGTTGCTCATTAAAATCACAAGGCACCTCGAACCCCACCATTATCCTGACTACATCAGATTATTTTCTCTCTCACGCCGCGCCTCGTTTCACGACATCATCTCACCCATCCAGCTTCTATTCTATCAAGGCGCAGGACCTGCCTTCCATTTTCAAGACACGTTCTACGCTTTTCGCGCAAAACAGGCTGTCTTTTGCGTCTGAAAGCAGGCAAACTACCCACCCTCCACATCAAAGGTGAACAAAGGACAACTCGCTGGCATCCCCAGAGCCGTGCAAGACTGTTTGAGCGATAGTCTCCTTCACTCTGAGGTAGTTTTTGACCTTGTCACAAACATCACACTGACGGATTTTGTAGCCATCGTCTCTTACGCTTCGCTCGTCCAAACCCGAATCGATCATTTTCACCTCGAGCCTCCAACCAGCGCAACAGCATTTGACCTCAGCCCTTCCTATCAACCTTATTCCAGTGAGAGCCTATAGCGCGGTACAAATCCCTTTTCACATGTTGCCAGTATCGCTGACTGGGCGGCGGTCAAAGGCAACAGTTTTGAAACCTAATATAATCGAGTTCAGATCTTGGATTTAGGTGGAGAATTTCATTACCACAATGCCTGAGGTAAGATCGGCTTCGACCTCTGTCCAAACGCTTACTAATTCTAATGCGAACGTAGGCCGAACAAACTAACGGCGGTGAATACGAATTCCTCAGCTATCATACTTTTGGAGCAGTCGGTTATGACAGAGTTATGGCATGGAAAGCTGGAAATGGTTGGATAGCTATAGGTCCCAAAGTCGTTGGCTCTCGCAACACAGATGGGGACGAAGAGGAAGTGCTTCGCGCGGGGCAGGGGGTAGTAGTAAACAATACCGATTTCAAATTGGTGCGAAAAGACTAGGATAAAGTTCAAACGGACCCACGATATGTACTTCTAAATACATGCATACCCACTACGAAATTCAACATCACTTTCATGATGCAATCGCCGCCGTCCTCGCCATTCGGAAAAGATACATCGACGGCCCCAGTAGAGTCTGATATTCCCTTCTTCTCCTCATCCTGCCTCCAAATGCTGGTTTCCATCGCGTCGAAGAGATAATCACCAAGCATACTCCTCAAGCCTTCGACCGATTCCATCTTGGCTTGTGCAATGGCTTTCCCGACTGACGAACATAGCCAGACTTCCAACTTAAAATCTTCACCTTCGCGATAACCCAAATGCAAACGCACAGTCTCGGTAAATGAAATCATTCTCCTATCCTTCTCTTGATTTCGCCTCTGGGTTTTGTTCATACCTTTGAAAAGGTAGTCCCCAAGAGTACCTCCTAATCTGGCTACCTCAGCCACTTCCGCTATGTACGTTTCACTTGCTTCAACGTGGTGGTCGTCTTCTTGCGCCTGAGGTACGCTGAAGTGGACGACCCCAGAACTAGTCTCCTCAGTCGTGCCTCCTTGGTCAGAAATGGTAGTATCAACACTTTCCGGATTTTCAGCCGTCACTGTCAATCCTCCGTCTTCATTTGATCGTGGAAATGAATTGACACGCTTTCGTTTTATGCGTTGATCGAGCGCCTCGCCTTCCGTGGCTGTCGCAATATGCTCAGCCGCATTTAACAATGCTCCTATCGAATTGGCTCCAGGAGTACCCAAATCGGCTTCAGTACCAGATTTACGAAGTTCTGTTATCGGTTCTAACACACTTGGGACTGGTAATTGTCTCTTCTTGGATCCCGTCCATGGCCCGAGCCTCGAATCCAGTAGCTGCTGTACGCAAGGTGTAGCTATCTTCGCCCGGTCCAGCATCTTCGGCATAACCGCGACAACGAGTGCCAGTTTATCAATCAATGTCGATTTAAACTTCCTGTGAAAAGGCAGGACTGTTAGAACATAACGATTTTAGCAGAGAGACCACTTACAAACTAGGAGGTAGCTTGTGCACCGTTACAATCATGCCAATCTCCCTTCCTGTCAGGAATCTGTTCCATCGAATGCCCGCGGTAATCCGCGCATCCAACTGCTTTCTGTCTGCACTGTCGTTGTAAGATCTCAGGTACTGCCACATCTCCGTGGCAGCATCGCTCTTGTCCTCCGGGGTGGCGAGCTGATGTCCGCGCCTGGCAGCCAGAGTCCTTGCCTCCACTTCCCGAATGTGCCATATTGCCAAGCTACCGATCACATCCAGGATTACAGTAACAGACTTGATGGTCTTGGATACACCGCTGCGTATGATGGTGTCGATGAGCTCGCCCTTGCTAGATAGGTTCCGAGTACTCATCTGCTTGTGGTGGGCTTCCAACCCGTCGAGCACATCGTCGAAATCATCGGCCGAGTCTTCGATCTTGTAACAGTACGGCGACAACGTATGTTTTTGATCTTGGCTGAGTTCGTCCGATTCCACCAGCAGAGGATAGATAGGAGGCGGGAGCTTTGGGTATAAGCTTTGGAGTCGTTTTCGCACACGTATATCGAACAGCTGCTCGCCAGGTAGCCGGTGATGGATTGAATAGGCGGAGATTGCATCGAGAATGTTGAGAGCGTCATGCAATTTCTGTTTCGCCTACAATTTGAGGTCAGCAATGATTCAATTTGGCACATCGCGAGCAATACCTCGGTCGTGTTATGAATCTCAACGGCGGTCATTCTGAACTGATGTGATGCTGGGTTAACAAGTCGACGTATATTTCTGCCGTTTGTGGTTGTCCAGCAGTGGTGGAAGCGGAAGAGATGGCGGCCAAGGGATGAGTGACACGCCTGGTGGCCCAAGGCCCTAGCCAAGATGAGTCGCGTGCAGCGGATAAAGCGGGAAGCGTTAACTTCGCCAAATTTAGACATCAGCAAGCCACCGAGACGAAATCTCTATCTCGTGTCGGAGACTTTCTTCCCTCCGGTTAGTATGCCTCGATCTCTGCCATGAATTCGGCAATATCATTAAGCTAATCCCTGGCCTGTTATCTCTCTCAAATCATCACGTCTCCCACTTCCATCACAGGTCACCTTTGCGTGCCTCTGTATTTCTCTCGGCCCCGTGGTGTTGGAAAAAATGCCTTAGAGTTCCCCAATCTCGTTCATTGATCCCTGGGGAGAACCGGACCCCAGCATCTATCTGGTGTGGTTACGGCCCATCCTCACACCCATTACGCTCGAACATGGGATTCCGTCCAATGTATAAGAAGAAGCTGCAGAACGAGGCAACCAATGCATTTCCACATTCCTGGCCACTGCTGCATGTGTCTGTCTGCCTTACTTCCCCTTTACCTTCACCGACTATATTTGTTCGTTACTTACCGCTTATTTCCTTCCATCGCAATGGCAGTCCTATACGGGCTCCCTGGTTCCCCAGGTGCAGATTCAATTCCCTTCCCAGCAGCCATTGTCGTTGCTGTCATCGTCTTTCTAGCGGCCGTCATTCGACTAGTTGGCTATTTCCTGCCGCGATCGAACCAGCCACTGCAATTAATTGTGTCTATTATTTCCCTCGTGTCGTCTGGCCTGCTTCTGGGCTTCGTGTCATCAAGAAATGGTAGGAGCAATTCTCTTCATCTCTGAATACTAAACTGAAAAAGATCAGCCAATCACTGGTGCGAGATTGTATATGTTTGTTTGCTTGTTGTAAATTTCGGCATAGTAGGAATATACGAGGTATGTACCTGAATGAACGCCACATTTCTTGTATTAACAAGACCATAGGTGGAATGCTGCTGGCAAATCCAAACGATGGTTTTCCCACGGCTTAAACAGATCCTCCTTGCAATAGGTATCTTGAGTATTTTACTAAACATTGGACTTTGTATATGGTCAGTGCGATTCCACGTGAACCTACTAATTACTGTTGACACTACGTAGGTTTGGAAACATCAATGAAGATCTGCCGTTGATTTTGATTATCTTACTTTGCTCGAACTGTATACTATATTCGTTCGTTTCTTTTTCATACTTTAAACTGCATTCTCTTGGTTTAAAGCCTCATCCACATGTCCTAGGAAGCGGTATCTTGTGTATTTTCATTGTTGCCTCGATTGGTATATTTCTGGGCGTTGGTGAAGCAAATAAGATTCCTGGAAGCCTGTTTTCCTCAACATGGGTAAGTTTGTCAATATTTACTACTAATATTTCAATGCTGTGCTGATATTCGTAGATCGCTCTTGCCATCTCAAGTGCATCCACACTTCGAATACCCTGCCGTAGATGGCGGGCTCGCAACCGCCAAATTTTTGGTTGCCGGGGGCTTTCAGAAGAGGTGCTTGTCATGCATGGATTGTCGTCGAGACAGAACTCGTCAAGTAGTTGCTAGATTTCAAGCATGATAGAGAACATGGTTTGGCCTGTGAACGAGAGCGGCGGGGTATCTCGCGTTAAATGTGTTCATCTAATCTAGGCATCAATACACTATAAACTCAGACAACATCTTATCTATTCCTCTCAAGCATTTGGCTCTGAAGTAACCAGTGCTGCTATAGCTATGAATCATGAGGGAGTTGGCGAGCAAAAACAGGTGGAAGTGCAGGGGCATGCCTGCCGTTGCGGCACACCTGGTGGACTAGATGGGTGGAGAACGGCGCCAAACCCCGCGTCCGCTTTAATCTCGGCACAGAGATCAGTGGCAGACCAACTTCTTTCCCCAGCCGTGCCAAGAACCGTTCAGTACGGGTCATGCGCGGCCAGAAAGTAGGGGATTTCCCGATTGGTCAATCCTGTAGGGCAACGCAGTTTCCGCCTCCTACCGACGATGTTATCCTCGTTCGGTACGCTTTTCCCCAGCCAAGTCGAGGTTGGGCGAAGTACCGACAGAATTGTTACGTAGAGCGGACCAAGTGTTAGAAAGAGACATCTGAGCCACAGCAAGCCAGTAAGCCATTTCCGTTTCAGACATTGACAGCCAACTTTTGTTTTCGTCCTGGGTGACAAGAAGATCGCGCATATTCCTCCAGCCTTCTTGAAAACAAACTCCACTTCCAACCATTGTATGTCCCTGTATTTTTAGCATGATCAAAATATCTATCAATACCGTCATTTATGTTTTGCTTCCCCTACGCCGCCTTGTCACATATAGGCGAAGCGAGCCTGAAGTCAACACTTTCCACACTGGCATGTAGTCTAGGTGACTTTTTTACGCCTAACCCGTTTTAGGATACCAACACCGTCGACGTAATGCCGGTTGCCTCGTCCCAGTTGCTGCAAGATGCCTTGCATCTTGATCGGGATCGCAGGGCCAAGGAAAATATTGAAGTGGATAAACCTGTATACAGGCCTCAGCCTTGACCACTTGATTCTGATTGATAGGAGCCAAGCGGTATCTTCGATCAGATGAGACGGCTGAATGAGAAGCCGATAAGTTATTTGTTGAAGGGGCGACATAAACGATCTTTCAGTATAAAAATGTATATAAAGATGCGAACTCCTCGTCTCAAATATCACGCTTCTTCATATATATCAGAGTTATCTACCAGTCCTCCTCGTAGACAATGGCTCCAGCAGAGACAACTGCAAATCCGGAGCATCCAGAACCGCCCAAAGTCGACGACAAAACCGAGACTGCACAAAACTCGTCCACAGACCCAGCTTCAGCGGACTGTCAGCAAAGCATAGACCCGCATATGGAGAAGTCTCTTGGAGAATGCTCACCCGGTTGGGAGTATGTAATCCACGTGAGCGCTAATAAAACGCTGCTAACGAATACCATAGCAATCTCCCCGAGGAGCTCTTCGAGCCAACGCCTTTTGAAGAGCAGAAGTGATTGTGATGGAAGGAATAGGAAATAGCGTCGGATAACAGGGCTGGGTTGTTCGATTGAAGGCCTTACGTTTTTGGTCTTTCCAGGTTTGCTTTGAATGTATCAGATCGGCCATATATAACAACATTGAGCACGAAATCCATGGTGTAATGCAACCTCGACAGAATCAAAATAATAGCGTGGCCCGGCAGACTTTTCTGCAAAATATTGCTTATCCAATCTATCCTCAATTGAGTACTATATGCATCACCTATTGATCTGCAAGTGACTTGCCAGGGTGGAATCAGCGAAGCCAGCTTTGTCGTTTATGCAGCTATCGCATTATGCCGGAAGCACAGGCCGTTGGTGTATCCGGGGGGACAACAGACTCAATTTCCTCAATCGACTGTCCCGCGTTGGCCGCGCAAGAGTAGACCTCCGAAATGTAGGTTACTGGTTCACCCAGGGATGAATGAATCAGCTTCCTGGATCGTCCATCCGGCGTTGGTTTCCTAAGATAGATTAGCTCACTCCTACTGTGAAGAATGGAGAGTGTCGATGGATATAAAGGTCTGGATTTCCCCTCAATATTGACATTCTTCCAACATCTGCAAGTTACTTTCGTACCATAAATCCTAGGGCCAAGGCTATCTGCGAATGGCAGTTCCGAATTACTGCCATCACTCATTCAATCTCTTGAAATCCGAATCGACACTCATTCAGTGGGTTTGCAGCTTATGCCACAGCGGGCCACATTGGTACATCTTCGAGTGCAAGTATTGCAAGTTGAAGACTTGTCGGCTCTGTACGACTAAGGCGTAGCCTGTGAAATAGTACTTTACTATCCTTCCTCGTTCCTCTCCTCTGGACACTAACGATCTTCATCAGCAATTCTTGAGTGACTTTGACGTTTTCTTTCGAGCATCATCTATCATCTTCACGTTGACCATGGCTCCAACAGAGATGATTCAAACAGCTCTGGCACAACCAACCACGCCACCGAGCAGCCCGAATCCATCATCCGACCCCATCGTCACTTTGAGCAATGCCCAGCAATTCATCGACATGGTCAAAGCAGTTGTGACCATGGAGATTGCATCCACTTCTCCGACAAGCCAGCCTCTCCAACAGCTTGTGACTACCGAGCATGTCCAACAGTTTTTGGACATTCTCAAGTCTCTCGGTACCAAGCAGGAGACGCCTCCTCCGCCAGGCGCTATAGATAGGGTTGAGTTCAAGGAACCGAAAGCGCGAGGGTCGACACTGGAATTCAAGAAGGTTACCGAAGTGTACGTATAGGTCAGATTGATCCAACGTATACCAGAGCTAATGAAATACAGCTGGGACAAGAAGGAATACAAGTATAAAGTCGTGGAATCATTGACACCAGCTGATGAAGTAAATGAGCTGGATCATTATGTCTTCATCGCTCGCACACGTCTTGGTGGGTTCTAGATTCGATTCACCTCTTTTACTAACAGCATTCTAGACAAAGAGACCAAGAATCAGATCCAATATGTAGATATCAAGTCTTCGGGCTTGCGGGACATCCTCCGGAAGGTTCTGCACGCTGTCCAGGGGATTTACTTGCAGGAAGAGAAGCCTTCGGTAAATCTAGAGCCCTCCCAAACACTCAAATGGCAGAACGTCTACTAACTCAGCACAGGTAGAACAGAAACTTCTGTATCATTACCTCCTCGATCTGGAGGAGTGCCGCGAAAGTCCAAGCATGGCCTTCGATTGCCCTGCGCTGGAGCACCTAGATTTACTTGTTGGTTTTATCCGGACAGCTTACGCTTCGACAACAGAGCGCCTTGTCCCGCTCCTCGAGCAACATCAAATCACGTACGACCTCCTGTGGACGCTCTTCAAGCCGAACACTCTGGCGCACACCAAGTGTTTTGGCACTGGCCAGCCAAGATGCGTCAGGTACGAATGCGGTGAAGAGAAAATAACAAAAGCCGGGGTGAAGTACTTCCACGTTAACGCTCGCTATTTGGATTTTGACGGAAATGTATTTGGGGAGACGTCAAGTGAGCATGCCATTGAGAAATTTCGTGGTGTTAAACAGATCGCTGCTTTGGAAGTATTCCCTCTCAAATTCCACCCAAGCGAAGAGCGAGTGAGAGCCCATCTCACCACAAGTGGCCGTAAGTTTCTGTCCATGAGGGGCGTCCGCCTCTACGAGTACAAAGGCAAGGCATTCTATATCGAGAAAGGACAAGTGGTTGAATTGTTCGTCAAAAGTCGAGTCGTGATCGACGCGGCTTATTTTCGAGAGGAGAACCCGAACTACGCCAGACCGAGCATCGAGGGATCTGATAAGGGCTCCACTTGGATCTATATCGATCTTGATGAAGTAGATCGAGAGCTGTCGTCTTCGGCCAAGGGCAACGGAATGGATCCGTCAGAGGTGAAGGGAGACGACCTGCTTGTCTGCAGCCCAACCGTTCCTGGGTTTAGCCTAGACGACAATCGATGGGGTGAGTGTTAGAATTTTTCCTCCCGCAGTAACACCTTCCCTCAGCTGACACATAAACATAGTGGAGCTGGCTGTCGCTGACATCAACGAGATTGACTGGAACGAAGCGGCCTTGGATGACCTTCAAATGCCCGCAAAGAAAAAGAAGGCATTGCAAGCCCTTTCCGAAGCTCATGCCAAGCGTACGCCTTCCAATTGTTTCGATGACGTCGTGGAGGGGAAAGGGCAAGGGTTCAATATTATTTTGCAGTACGTGGTCTGGTCTTTTGTGTCGTGATGCTGATGACATGTTTTATTAGCGGACCACCAGGTGTGGGCAAGACCTTGACGGCGGAACTACTCGCCGAACATCTTCGGAGGCCACTCATGGTCATCTCAGCCGGTGGGCTTGGGACGACAGCCGAAGCTGTCGAAAAGCGCCTGCCTCTTATCTTCAAGCGCGCTGCTCGATGGAAGGCAGTACTCCTGCTGGATGAGGCAGAGGTACTTCTCGAGCAGCGCTCACTTCAAGATGTCCATCGAAACGCTCTCGTCTGCGTGTTCCTGAGAACCCTGGAATACTATCAAGGGATGATGTTCCTCACAACCAACCGGGTGAGGCAGATCGATGACGCCATAGCCAGTAGAATCCACTTCAAACTGAAGTATGATGATCTGAATCGAGAGCAGCGGACCTGTATCTGGCGACGCTTGCTGGGAAAGGCATCTACGCTCCACGGAGCACCAATTTATAGCCAGGAAGCGTTTCATGGTTGGGTAGGGATGAAGCGCAATGGACGCGAGGTAAGACCGTCCTTCATTCGTTCGGGAAGCAAGCTGATCAGAGGCCCAATTCAGATTAAAAATCTGGTATCCGTGGCTCACGCTCTGGCTCGTCAAGAGGGCTGCCAGGTGTCCATGTCACAGGTGGAAGTGGCTATTGAGGCATGCGATGAATTTGAATCCGATTTCAAAGGCGCGGGATCGAAGGAGGCTATGAATGGTTATTTCTAGTTGTGCATATTAGAGCTTTGGTTTCTCAATGCTTCATCTTTTCGATGTTCGAACTCTCTTAGTCACTTAAAGCAAGTATAAGGTATAATTCCAGTTTCAAATGGTGGTTGGAATGTGGCCATTTCATGGTCGTTGTTGCGGGACCGTGCCAATATTCCTAGTTTGATTAGCGCACGACAGCCACACCCTCGCCAAAGACATGTGGGCCGTGCCGTCGATATCTCCCGACCCTCTCGGACACTTCCATCAGTAGATCTCTCTAGAATCTTTACTGGTCCGACCAGGAAGTTCCCGCAGTTGATTGGCCAGGGACAAGCTGCCAAGCATGCTTGAACCATGGATGGGAGTCATCCCTCCGTAAGCTTACTACTGGGCTGACTTGTTGGTTTTCGGGCGACATGCAACAAAACCCACAACATAAGTGAAAATGTTTGATTGGAAGTGTACAGTGTGGGGCAGAGCCTCCCGAAAAATGAAGACGACAGTAAGGAATTTCACTTGGCGGGCCTTCCAATTCCTCGTTGGACCAAACAGCCCAGACCGCAAGCATACCAGGGGTGTGGCGTCATGGAACTTGCCTGCTCGATTGGTGCCAAACGAGATACCGAGCCTAACACTGAGCAGGTGTATTCTTGAGGTTAGTCATGTGCGCGCTAATGCTCTGGGCGCTTAAATCTGCTGCTTAAAGCTACTCATTTTTGTATGCTTGCAATTTGGTACAGTAAGTACATGCTTCAAGTCGATATATGCACATGACATGGCAGCAGAATTAAGCTCCCTGCAGCACAGTGCATGCAATTTTAAGCATGGGAACAGTACAAGAAACAGCCTATTGAATTGTAGAAAGCCCAATAGAGCTGCCACCCGTTTTGAACCATAAGGGAGCCATAACCGGCTGCTCCTAAACCAGGCTTTCTGTGGTTTTTAGGAGGCAGAAATTTACCGGGCCCGCTCCAGTAATGGCATATCATGATTACTCCCAAGATTAAAGGTAGACAAATCGACTAATAAGGCCACCAATTGAGCCAGCTAGAACAGCACTAGAGAAGTATGTGAGCTGGTGGGCATGCGAAAAATCAAGCTCGCATGGTCACCAGACCCGCGCGTGACCACATCTCAGGAGATGTGTTGGGCTACATTGGCGGTGTTTGTGAAGAATGCCTCTAGAAGTAATTTGATTCCTGGAATAGCTGCTGATCATATCACTGGCGTTTTCTCTTGGTGCTGAAAAGTCCAATCAACGGCAGAGCTTCAGATCGTAAACAAGTCCGTCATCTCCAGCCACATAGCACCAGCCACATCTCACCACTCCCCCTCAGACAAATCCAAGAAGCGACCTGTGAACTTCTACACAGAAAATTGCCTGTACCATTCACGGCTGCCAACAACCTCTGAACGACAGGTGGAACTGAATTTTCTGCCAACTCTCTTCATCATGACTCTATTCATCCCCAGACTTGATGGTAGGCCAACATCCATTCTTCGTCATGTCAAGCCTCTCCTCCAACCCTATCTTCGATACATTCCATAGCAACACGACTGCACTACCTACAGAGATCACTACGCAAATCTTAGGTTATATCATCGCGGACGCTCGACCATCACCCCTCGGCGGCGGTGTTAGGACCCATGCCGCACACCATCCAGTGGCATCGGTATCGAGGTCATTCCGATCGATCTACGTCAACTACCCTTACTCAACTTCCACGGAAGGTAGAGAGACCACGCCAGCAAATCTCCGTATTGGCGAAGCCCTCGAGTTCAGCGACTTGGAAACCCTGTCAGCCTTCTTCGAACACGGTCCGGGTCGTCATGCTACAACTCTGCACAGCGTTCGGTTCCTCAGCGTATCTTATCTTGACGATGAGAATGCCACGGGTTGGGGTCAGCGAACTACCGACTATGCTTACGAGGCTTTTGAGTACCTTTATAAACACTGGGGTTCTATGCGAATATCATGGCTTCGACTCTGTATCCCTT
>Ga0207879_100189_pt1 | contig 25365 bp, 25 predicted proteins | sample LinPmetageLP24_FD_184045 | JGI IMG/M metagenome (GOLD analysis project Ga0207879, IMG submission 184045) | Marine viral communities from the Pacific Ocean - LP-24 (SPAdes) | ecosystem: Environmental > Aquatic > Marine > Oceanic | place: Pacific Ocean | collected 2009-08-30 | reverse complement strand
GGGGGGGGTTACCTGTATTTTTTTTCCTTTTGGGGTTTATTTTGGACTGGCTGGAATCATATGGCATGAGGTTATGGTATGAGGTTTAACAGAATGTTTGGGAGGTGGATTTGTTTGCATTTAGATGGCATTTATTTTGGTTTATATCTTGTGTTAAGGGCATGGAGTGGACTATGCTTATAATGAGGCAAATGTTTACGAATATAGATAATTAGATAGATATGAATATAATGCAGTATCGGACTTGATCGTTCACTATTCCATCTGGGGACTTGAACCCGGCACCGTCAAAAGGCCTTTTTACAATACCTTGACAGCCTTGAGACACCAAATTTGCTACTCAAGAACGCGAATGTCTTGATGTCTTTGTTCTGTCTGGAATGTGAATTGTTGTCTCGGAGCTGTGGAGTCTGGCTATGGTTCCTCCGCAGTCTGGAGTGTGGATTCTCCAAACAGGGGTCAACCCAAGCGAGACGCGCATCAATAAAAGTGACAAAGTGACAGGGGGCATGACTAAGTCCAACCCCTTTTGACCTAGCGTTGTCAGCATGCTGCATAACCACGAAAAGCTGACGACCACGGACAGATACCTTCTTAATACCGCGTGACTACCAACAGTAAAAGAAACCTTCCAAAAATATAGAAGTCAGCACGTTGCATTCTCTTCGCGATATACCCACTACTTGAGCATACCAGTTCCATCAAGGTGCAGAAACCCAAGAGACAACGATGCTCTCTGGCCCCTTACCCGAGGCGCCAAACCCCGGCTGGAGAATAGAAGATCCAATTGCAGAGCAGCAATACATGAGACCCATACCCGGGAAAATAGAGCTTCAATATATGACTCAACGATCAGAAGTCAAAGATCAAGAAGAAGACTGGACCGGCAAAAACAGCACTGCTCTCAGACGTAAACTGCAAAATCGCTTGAACCAGCGAGCCTCGCGTAGGTCTTCTCCTTCTCCGTCCCTACTTCCCTCCACTCCAATCTACCTGTATGTATACCCTACTAACACACCAAAGGGAAACGCCGAAAACAACTCGCCACCCAAACCCCCCAAGTCTTCATCCAAGACACCTCATGTCCACAAAAGCAACAAGATGTAGTCCTCCCCATCAACCCCACGGCCTACATAACCTCCATATCAACACGCCCCAACCGCACCTCCACCTCCAATTCCATCCACCCACCCCCCTGCATCTACACCACCACCCGCCTCATTCTCTCTAGCCCCCCCTCCTTCACCACCTTCCTCCTCACCCCCCTGCCCGTAGACCAAAAGCTGCTCACCCTCCTCCACTTCAACCTCGTGCGTGGGCTCCTCCAAAACGTGCACATCCTCGGTCTCGACCCGGATCTCATGGAAGATGACATCCCGTCTCCGTTCCAGGGTCCGCAGGATATGTTGGAGGGCCTGATGGCGAGATTGCCCGAGGCGTTGAAACCGACCAAGTTGCAGCTCGAGGTCCCGCATCATCCTGAGGTCGATGGCTTTCCGTATAGGGAGTTGAGGGATAATTTCATTAGGGCGGGGGAGAGCTTTGATACGGAGGAATTTTGTATGGATATTTTGTATGGGGTGGAGGCTAGTGAGGAGGATGTTGGAGATGGTGGAGAGCAAGGGCGAGGGCGAGGGGGAGGGCAAGGGCAAGGGCAGTGTGAGGGGATGAGTAAGGTGGCGGGGATTTCAAATGGGAGGACGGGGCTGATTGTTTGGAGTGATCCGTGGTTGACGGGGAGTTGGGAGGTTGAGGAGGGCTTTGCGAGGAAGTATAGTTGGTTGCTTAGGGGTTGTAGGGATATTTGTGAGAGTACGAATTTTTGGAGGAGGAGTAGAGGGGAGCCGCCGTTGAGGTTTGAGGAGGTAAACGATTAGCCAAATTAGACATAGAAACGTGCGATGTTGGTAATGAGTGTTCTAGCCTGCTAGATTGTTTTGAATGATATTCTCGCTTGTTAGAACGATACTCTTCTCTGGCCTCCTATCTAGAGCTTGCCCATGGCGCTTCTCTTCGACTAGCACCTGTGCGCTTCGCTGCTAGTTTCACATCTTCTCTTACATCTTCTTTAAAACGGAGATTGTTTGCTAAGATAAGTCTGCAACTCACGACTCCCAAGAGAACGTAGTAGGTTTCGAGGAGGGGGTTATAAAGAGTTGATTTCTAAGTTCTAAGTTCGAGACAAGGTTTATAACGTATTAAAAGCCTCTATTTGTGACTCAGACCGGCTCTAGCGCCCCTTGGCGACTATATCTCCTTTTCGAAGCTTATAACCGAACACACACGGCACAATGTTACAACCAATACACGACCCGCGATGGGTAAGATCACGTCTTGTTTCCAACTCCCTTCATTTACTTAACGAACTGACCTGCCCATGAGTCGACTAATGGAAATGCCTCTTGCTGCCAGTCCCACGTCAAGACACGGCAAAGTGAAATGTAGCTCCAAGCGGTCATCAGTTGGGTTTCTTCAAGCTCACTGTCGTCAAAGATCATTTGCAATAGAAACTGTCATCAAGTAGTCCTGTGACCTCTTATGTGTAGAAGTATATACCAAATTAACTCTGGATGTAAGTGAAATTAGTAACGCTTGGTATTTATCTTATCATATTTTAGTAGCAGAGCTATTCAGACGTATAGAGCTAAACAAACTTTCCACGAATGGCTTCTGTTCGTCTGTAAAAAAATATACTGGCGAGCGAGAGTTAGCGGCACTGTATTTACCGCCTGTGTTTGACTACCCTGTGTTGACATACCTGTTGAGCGACTCTTTGTTTTTGGACTCCTACACTTTAGCGAATAAGGATCAATGAAATGTCTGAAAGTCTCACATGGAGCAAGCACTCAGTGTGAGGTTTTATTATGGTTTTATTGTAGTTGCTGTGCGTAGAGATTTGGGCGAAGTGTTGACAGGCAAACAAAGCAAACGTCAAGTCTGTGTTGCGAATAACGTGCTTCCTTGTAAGTTGTGAGCGAAGGACTTCTATATAAGGCGAGAGTATAAGACTAGCAGCAGCATTGATGGTAATAAGACACTTATTCTGTCTGCCATACAATATATCTAATACATCTATGAAAGCATGCGACAAGAACCAAACAGTTGTCCAGCTGTGGCTGGATGGCTTCATGAAGCGAAGTTTACCATGTGTGCCAGAATCACCTCGAGTTCACCTTACAAGCGACCTACTGGCAGCAAGTCTGAAGCGAAAATGCGTCCTGATATTCACTCGAGCAGAGAATTTATCACCTCGCTCGCGCTTAGCTGCACCTCAACCTGCACCTTGAAATAACACAAAGCCTTGTTCTCCCGTTCTGACTATACTCTTCACTCTCCTTACTTCCCATACACTCGTCTTCGATCTCAATCTCGACTCGACCGAGAAAATCTTGTACAATCCAACAACAGCGGAGGAAACCTTGTCCTTTCTTGTATCGCACCCCATACCACTTGACCTGAACCCTTCAACGATACCACAATGGCGACCACCAACCGCACCGTCATCGACCCTGCCGAAGACCCCCGCCTCCCCCCCAACGACATACCCGAATACCTCTTCACAGTCGCGCAACGCTGGTCCGACAAATCACCCACCTCGCCCTCCCTCAGAGGCTTCGAAGCCTGCAGCAGCGGCCTCGTACCAAGCAAAGAGAACCCCGACGCCTTCCCAGCATCTTTGCTCCACCTGGAGGTCTTCTACGATAACTACTGCGGCATCATGAACTTTCCATTGACGTTCAAGACGAATACACATGCGCACTTTGTTGGTCTGTTTTCTACCCGAAAGCTGGCCGAGAGAGAGGCGGAGCTGCTCAGGGTGGGAACCGATACCGAGTATAGGGTCTACTGTGTTCGTGGCGCTGAGTTAAGGGAGATGGGTGTCTCGGTTATCAGAGGACGAGCCATCGTCACCATTGGCCGTCCGAATGATAGACGAGTAGTCCACACGGATCATGTCATTGGCGAGGAGTTCCTCGTATGGGGACGAGTTCCGGTTGAAGCAGTTCTGGGAAGTTGGGGAGCAGATGGTGTGATGCAATATGCAAGAAGTAAGTTGATTCTCGTACTCCATATTCATATGCATGTCGATCTGACGTGTGAAATAGTTCGCCAAGAAGCAGCACGCCTGCGTGGACCGTCGAAGAGATTTGATTACATCCAAAACTACCTGCCAGGACCGGAGGCTACTGCTAAGGAAGCTTTCGCTTGGCCAAATTCGTTGCCAAGCCGAAGCCAGGATCGTGGTTCCGCTTCTACTTGTTTACAACCATCGAAGAATGTCCATCCTCGACTACTAGGTCTCCCACCTCCTCCTCCGCTGCAGGCTACGCCAGCTCCTGATACTACGATGGTACGGCGTTTACCTGGCTTGTTGGCAACCGCTCCGTCTTTGATGCAGCAGCAACGACTATATCAATCACCATATGGCGGATCCACCATGAACCCCAGCTTCAATGCACAGGCAGTGAAGAATTTGGTGTCCGCAGAGCATCCAGCTGTTACGAAACTTGACTAAAGATGGGCCTCTAATTGATGGATGGGAAAGCGAGAAGAACGATATGTCGTCAAATGCTTCGAGTACATATGGCCAGATGATGTAGGAACGCACAGCGCAGGTAGTGGATAAGAGGGCAGAGGTCTTCGAAGTTGTATGAAGTCGTCCTGGTCGTTTTTAATTCACCGTCCTTTTTTCCAAATCAGGTCCAACCTTTCTTCAGCTATTCTCACCAGCCGGCCGAGCCCCGGTCAAGTTGACCACTCCTCCCATTCCAAGATTCTTTTCTCTCTGTACCCAACCAGGGCATTCAGCGACTCTGTTTTGAGATACAGCTCTATCATGCAGAACCTCCCACACAGGTGGAAATCCAGCTTGCAGTGGCCCACCTTTCTGCTTCGCTCCGATGATGGCAAACTTCCCCTGAGTATGGCTAATAAACCCATGCAGCAAACCTTGCTGGATAAGACTTGCAATGATCGGCTCAACATCGTTCAATTCTGGCATCTTATTTCCAAAGATCGTGCCCCTGCCAATACGAAGAGATTGGGGTCTATTCTGAGGAGGCACCAGGTCTGGAGTCTTCATGAACATAGCGTTGGCGTGAGTGCGTCCCGATTGCATGAACGCGTGTGGATCAACTGGTTTCTGCCAGCCTTCCAGAAGTTTCTGGCAAAGCTGAAAAGCGACTACAACATCCTCAAGACTCAGTGTAGGGGCTTTCTTGGATTCTGGGTCCCAGGGGAAGTTGTACGTCAGGAGGAAGACTCGACGAGCCAGCGAGCGCCACACCAGAACTTCGCATCTCGATTGCAGCTGCAAAAGAATCCCGTGTTCGAAGAACCACCTTTCGTTTCCAGATTCTGGCCCTAAACCTCTCTTGAATGCTGGCATGTCTCCTTTTCGAATGGCGTTGGCGATCGGTATAAACTTCTGGAGCACATCCGACTCCGGGCGACCAGCAAATGCTTGGGATGGGAGACGACCTAGTATAAGATTTGCTGAAACGAGGTATATGAGAACTGTTCGTCGCTGCTTGATGCAACGATTATGACACTGATCATAGGCTGACTGGAGGCATTGCTGCGCATAATAGAAGTGACCAGTCGCAAAATGATATCGGCCGAGGTAGTAAAGGTATGTTACGCGTTGCGCTGCGGGGTAGAGACCTAAAGGGGGCGAAGCAGCCACAATATTTGTGAAGAGCTGTTTGGCCAATGAAGTTTTCCGACTCTGCGTAGTACGTTAGACATAGGAATATCGAATCGAATGCGTGCTGCGTACTTTGAAGAGCAGTTTGAGAACCATATTCGCAAACGAGTATATTCCAATCTTCTTTCCTTCTGGCTTCCCATCTCGTCCTATTCCATTCCTGCTAGCCGTCCTTTCGTTAAGGCACAGTGTAAATGCCCGTTGTATAGTTTCCGCAGTGGCCTCGACCAATGTCTTCTTCTCTCCTTGATCAACATCCTTCACTTCCACCATTCTCCGCGTCAAGTCTGGGCGCTTGTCGAGCATAATAGCGAGTCTCGCGAGACTTGAACACAGGCGTATGGAAGTGGGAAGCATCACTATGCCATACGTTGCGTTCGACATTGCGGTATTGCAGGAACTGTCGCATCACACTTTCAGTATACAGGACAGCGTGGCGGGGGCCAGAACATCTTACACTATTAGCGAAGATAGCTTCACATGTGTTGAGACCAAATCATCGAAGTCCGCATCCTTCCAAAACTCCAGGTATTCTTGTATGAATACAAGGAAGCCAGGCCATGATCCTCCTTCGTCAGCCCTGTCATCGTCGTTGAACGGCAGGAGCTTCTCAATGTGTTGCTCAAGCCTCTTGCTGTCGCTCCATGAGGACCTTAGCTCTTGGCTTAATTGTAGATATTCAGCAGGCAGTGGAGGCTCGACTTGAAGGAAGCTCTGCAGCTGAACGGCATCCTTTGCTTTGAGGAATTTGAGGATGGAGGAGAGGAATTCGTCAAGGACGGCCATTGCGGATGTCGCAGACAATTAAATTGGAAGCGATAGTGCAGCAGATCTTATAGCATTAGATGAGAGTCGCTGGACATGGTTTGGAATTTCAATTGTTTGTCGAGGTATGGCCTGGGACATGAAGTCCGGTGCTGTGTATTCAACAAACAAGGCGCGCAAGGCTGAAAGAACAAGAACCCCAGGCACTATTCCCAATCGGACTAGCTTGCTTTTACCCCTGAACAAAGTCCTCGCTCGGCATGGTTTGTTTACTTCTCTTCTATCTTCACTTAAACGAACATTGCCTGGCGATAGATTTCCCGATAGGCCCCATCTTCCTAAGGAGAGGACCTTGCATCAGACACACTACAGATTGTCAGGCCAAACATTTCGCGAGACTGGCCTTGAAATGGCAGCCTTTTCATCCTTGCGAATCACAGACTTGGCTGGGTACGATTTCAAGAGCTGAGATGCTGCTACTATTGGTAAAGAAAGATATGTCCTCTTAAAGGATTTCAATTAACTTCTTTCATCTTACCAGATCTTGGAGCATATACATTAACTACACAGAACCATCCTCCACTTTATGCTTGACATTCCCGACCTGATGTTCCTTCCCACTACTTGACCTCCTTGGAGTCCTTCGTCTTACCTTGGACATTTGGCTGCTCCTCAGCGGTAGTCGTCCGGTGCATGAGATCGATCTTCCCGCCTAGAAGACCATTCTCTTCAACCAAGTTCTGGCTGTCACTATGGAATTGTCAGCATCTTCCACCCATATAGCGAAGGGATACATACTTCAAAGTCTGGTTCGGTAAATACCAAATGATCGGGAAGCAAGGTACAATGATCGCCATCGCCGCGATGAAGAAGTAAGAGGTGACCTTGTCGAAAGCAGTATTGATAGCAGTCCTCTCGACTGTTCCCCATGCTGGGATCAAGGTAGATGTGATGGAGTTGAAGAGCGCATCGATGAGCTCTGGAGTGGAGTTATCTCCGAGAGCCTTGGCGAGTTCCTCTCTGAAGGTGTTGGTGTAGATTGCTCCTGAGATGGCGGTTCCGATAGCGCCGCCGAGTGTACCGATCATTACAACGAGAGATGCCATCTGTGCGGTTTTGGAATGGGGCACGTTGACGACGGCTGCAACGTATCCACCAGTTTGAACGATACCATTACCGAGACCCCTGGCGACTTGTTAGTATTATGTATTCCGCAACGTGATAGCATGGACCGAAACGAAGACTTACTGAATGAGCTGCACAATGAATAACTCAGCCTTGCTCGGGTTGGCAGTTCGCACGCGGAACATGACACCATATCCGATAATCCTGATAACAGCACCACCCATAATCCACCATTTGTACTGCTTCGTCTTCCACATCACCAATCCAAACAGCATTCCCGTGCAGAACACCATAACACTGCTGATGTAAGACAAGTTGACAGCCTGAACAATGGTGAAATTGTGTGCAATCAACGCCCAGTTGTAGATGAAGTTGTGTGACGCCGCTGCAGCCATGTAGTCAGAGAAGTAAAGAAGGAACGCAAGTCCAATGCTTCTGTGCGTCAACCAACTCCAAGGAACGAAAGGTTGTGCTGGGATGAACTTCTCGTACGCGGGAAGTGCAAGGAGCATCACACCGCCGAGAACGATGAGGGCGATAACCCAAGGTGTCTTGAAGCCTTGTGGCTGGAGTGCAGCAAGTGACAGTGGGATCAGGATGAACGCGAAGGCGAAGATGATGATCATCAAACCACCAAGATCGATCGCAGATGCGGCTTCCGAGATTGTCATGCGTGGCCTTTGGAAAAGTGCGGATTCGAGCTTCTTGGCTCGGCGCTGATACTTGAATAGCAGGAATGTGATGGCGCAGATACCGAATGGGAAGATGATGGCGATTATTCCGATACCCCACGCCCATCCGATACCACCTGGACTTACGATATCTGAGACGATGAACGCAGACACCCACTATTTCTGATGAGCAACGGAACGTATAGCATCGAACTAAGACGAAAGAAAAAAAAACACTTACTGGCAGAACCAGATATGGAAAGAACTGGAAGTTGACTCCGAAACCCCTCTGTCTAGTCGTGGTAATATCTGCGATGACAGTGGTGTTCAGAGTATTCAAAGCAGTGATACCCCAAACTCTCAAGACCGTTCCCAGGGAGAACTGTCCAAATCCTTTTGCGCTCGCCGCGAGGACAAGTCCGAGGGTAACGAATCCAAGTGCAACTGGGTAGATGGCAGCTCGACCGTATAAATCAGAAGACTTGGCCCAGATAGGCTTCAACAGGGAGAAACTCAGATTGCAAGCAACTGCGAGTGCAGGAGCTGAAGCGATTCGATTGAAATCTGAGATGGCGTAGTTGTAGTACGTTGAGAATGTGGTTTCATCAAACTCGCTAGGGAGGGTCAGAATGTTGATTCATTTTCGCGGGCCGGTTTACTCACTAAGCGATCATACATAGACCCAACCTATATTCATGTCAGGACGGTTCCTCAAAGAGGATGTGGTATGGATGAAACATACGCCGTGAAGATATATTCCTTGCCATGCTTGCCCCAAACCTGCTGCATCAACTCGATACGTTGGGCTCCCTGTTCACCGAGCTTGATGTCCACCATGACAGACTTTTGGACCTCGAGATCGACATCCATGGGTGAACTATCGATGCCGTAGCTAGTCTTCTCAGACTTTTCTCCACTGGTCGCAGGGTTGGCGTCGCTACCAGAACTAGTGGAGGCGGGTTGGACCCCATCCGTGACCACGGCGGGGGAATGCTTTAAGCGATCGAGGACGGACATAGTGATGATGTCGAGTATAGTAGGCTTGCAGAACTTCGGCTCCCTGAAGGGGCAAGATGAGGATAGTTATAGAAATGACAAGGAGATAAGGTGGTGAGTATATCTTATCTGGACGGTGCAGAGTGGAGTATAGATAACATCTCGATGCTCACAATACCAAGTGAAGTCGCACAAGGGAACAGCTGCACAGTGCACAATCAATACCGTTCGTTGTTTGCAGGCCTGGAACGTTCGTCTTGTCGCCTTTCTGCCAGTAGAAATTGTTGTATTGAAAAGACGTCTGATTGGAAAGCTATCAGACCCGAGAGATAGGTAGGCATGATCCCTGAATGCATCAGTGGGACTGAAGAGATAACCCCCAATTGAGCTGCACCGCGAGAGCGTTCTACTCAGAACATTGATAATCTGGGAATACCTGGGGAAGCAGGTGTCAGAAGTAGGGAAGCATGAAGCTATCACACGAACTGGTGATATCCCATTCTTGATGAAGGAAGACGGGTCTGACTTTGGAACCTAGCCAGTAGGAAATAACTTGAACCCCTGCCATGCAAAAGGAGGACCATGTGCCGTTGCCAAGCATTCGATAAGAGGGAGATCCCCTAGATAGCATGCATCCATGCATGAGCGGAGAAGATAGCATCCACATCTCACCCCTCGAAATAGTCGACAAAAAGCATCAGCGCGTTGCCCTTGAACCCAAAGCTATGGAAACATCAACAGTCCGGTAATACAGTCTTGTATGTGTGAGATCGGCCCAGAGTCACATGAGAGAAATAGGGCTCGTCCAAAACAGCAAGGAATGCTTGACAGATTCAAGCGGGCGGCGCGCGAGAACTTCAAAAGGCCACTTCTTTGGAGATGTCTTGCAACCTTTTCTTTGGCAACAATACAGACGGACGTAGTGTAGAAAGCCCACCATATACGGAGTTCTACATGTTCGTGAAGTCTGACAACTTGAGGATAGATCCGCCAAGAATCACTAACCAGCCTTCAAAAGTGGGGGAGACATCTCGATTCTCTTGGGAATGGACGGTTATGTTTCTGCTTCGCAGCGAATGCTTCATAGATTTGTGATCTTTGTACAAAATAGGAATCTCGATATATCGACTTGAAGTCGGTTTACTGACGGTGTTCTTTGGCCTCTTCGAGTAATAGAACACCAAAACGTGGCAACACACCTTCTAAAACCAAACGATAGCCTGTGTCTTGTAGTGATAGCAATCCAGACCATCCAAGTCTTGGACTTTCTCGTCAGTTGGCCTGATATTGTTCCGCCACTTATCGATATATATCACTGACAGACTTTAGATATGAGTTCGATTTACTAGAATCACAAAATATCGTCCCTGGTTGATATCAAGATGGCTACCATCGCGCCCACCATGTCTCAGGAACCGTCGGAGAAGCTTCCGGTCGACACATCTTCCAATGTTCTTGAAATGCCTCCATTCGACCCAGCTATACATTTGGCCTTCCAAGAGCCAAGTACTCGCCACTCTTTCACAGAGCTGGGCCTGCCCAGGCCGAAGACTGCCCCTGATATGTGCTTCACTGAACCATTCCAGCTATTCTCCGAAGAAGGCGTGCGCATGCTTCGGCGCGATCTTTTGAGAAAAGAGGTCCTTGATAAGCACATGCAAGCATGGGTCAGAGCGCCTTGCTCAATCAGCCAGCTTGAGGAGGTACGTTAATTGATAGCTAAACAGAAGCTCGCTAATCAACGCAGATTGCAACTTGGATCAACAAAGCATGGAACCACCCTGCCACAGTCGAAGCTGTGAGCAAGGCGTTCGGTCTTCCATTGAAGTTGCTTGGCAGAAAGGGGGAGACGGGCTACTGCAACGTCCAACTTGGACCTGAGGGACTTGCAGGTGTCTACAAGCTGGGAGAAGTGCCATCTGGCCCATTGGCAGCCTCCAGTAGCTCTGAATCTCAGTATGACGAGATCATGACAGATGCATGGCATCGAGACTCAACACAGATTTCCTGTGTCGTGATGCTGAGCGACACAAGCACCATGGATGGCGGCGAGACAGCGATTCGCATCGGAGACGGTTCGATCCTGAAGGCTCGTGGTGCCAAAATGGGAGGTGCAGTTCTGATTCAAGGAGCCCATCTTACGCACGCTGCTCTCCGCGCCACGAATGCCCCGGAAAGAATAAGCATGGTGACAAGTTTTGCATTTGCCGACACCAGACTTGACGATAGTGGCACCTCGCTGCGCAGCGTCAACCTTGATCATCCCAACATCGCCGGATGGCAGAACCACTTCCTCCTTCACAAGCTTCGCAGACTGCAAGAGAATGTCAACAATGCCATTGCGCAGGTTGAGGCAGATGATGCTGCTCATGAATCTCCGAAGAGAGATGAGGTCGAACCGTGGGTCGAAGAGCAGATAACATTGTTGAAGCAAACCTCCTGGGAGCTGTTTGAGCGTTACCCCAATTACTTGTACAAAGACATCCCAGAGAATGTAGTCCGAGACTACCTATCGCATGTCTGAGTAATTGGCACGGGAATTCCGACCGGAGAGAGAGCATGGATCGACGTCGTCATTGGCGATATTGTGCTTACCAGAAGATAGTCAACAAATTCAGCTATGCACTTCACTTAACAAGTCTCGGATCCCAGCATCGTTTTTCTTCTCCGCCCAAGGAAATCTCGTCGATGGCCGAGATATCATCGGCCGTCAAGGTATCCATTACCTCCGGTATGTCCAGATTTTGCCTCAGGTGGGTTTCATTTTCACTTTTGACCAAGATAGCCCAGCCCCTCTTCCGCGCCCACGAGAGCACAACTTGAACCTTTGTTAAGCTTGTTCTCTGTGCAATATCTTCAATAAGTTCAGGGCAATCGTCAGCCATTAACTTGCCTTCAGCGAGCAGGGCATACCCCACCATGCTCAAATTATGCCCTTCAAAAACTGTCTGGATCTCGGCTGCGTCTCTCCAATACCAAGGATGTATCTCCATTTGAACAAATGCATCTTTGATGCCCCATTCCGTCTCACTCAACTCTCTTAAGTGCTCGACCGTGAAATTTGAAACTCCGATGTGCCTGACCAACCCCTGCTTTCTGGCCTCATTCAGCACCCTCCAAGCCTCAAGCCGCAACCTTTTATTCTCAGGGCTAGAAGCTGGCTTTCTCGCCATAGCAGGCCAGTGGATGAGATACAAGTCCAGGTAGGGTGTTTGAAGTGCCGCGAGTGATTTGAGGAGCGCGTTCCGTGGAGTTGCCATATCGTAAGGAGATAACTTGGACGTGATCCAGAGGTCTTCCCGGGCTATATTGTACTCATCTGAGGCATAGAATTCCTGGATAACCTCGCCAATCTCTGCTTCATTGCGATAGATGGCTGCTGTATCAATGTGACGGTACCCAAGTCGAATCGCGTCGCGTAAAACTGGCTTCACGGCGTCGTGTTTGAGACGGAATGTACCTAGACCGACTGGAGGTATGGAAGCGCAGATTTCACGCGCCATCTTGAATCCCAAAATACCATGTAGTGGGAAATGCTGATGCTCGCGGGCTTCAGTGGCTTGATGGGTGTTTGTTGAGGGAATGTCCTTGGCAAATCTAAGTGGGGCTGACGAGGAAGACACGTGTATTTCACGGCCACTTCAAATCAACAACGAAAATGTCAAGAGGTCCTCTTGATAGGCAAATCATTGTCTCCAGAACATTCTGTTCGAACATCTTGAGCTTGGGTGCTGCGAGATATTTGTACGCCCTGTGGACGACATGTCCCATGCTTTCTGTTGGCAATAATACTCGGCGAGGGGTGACTGGCTTTCGCTGGCCGGATGACTCCGTTTCAGCCTCGAGAAGCAGGTCCCTGAACTTTCTATATAAACAAGATGCTTTCCACTCAATCTAGAGCATTAGCCAAAGATCTGGATGTAGTACTGCGAATCCTCTTGTATCGAGTGTTCTGCTATCACGTCACACAACTTTGACCTCAATTCCTGCAACCTTGATTGCGGAAAGCCACACCAACATCATTTTGCCAATCACCAAGTTCTCGTCAAGAGATATCGAAGCTCTCAAATCTGGTTCTATATAGCCAGCCGACTTGAATCTCCTCACTATGACCATCAGGACGGCAGAAAAAGAGCGCTCTACCTCCCCTCCTCCTTCGAGCCTGACATACGAGTCCGACACCTCGACATCTTCATTCGAGAACATCACCATCGAGCCTGACGAGCCAACCATCTCGGCAACTCAAGCACATTCTCCATACACCATCAATGAGTGCCTTGATGTTTTGATCTCCATCCAGAATGGAGACTTCAGTAACGAGGGTGCGATCAAAACCCTGCCTCGTCGCCGGAACAAATCACAAAGACCGTTCGCATTACAGCTTGCAAAGAAACTTTTCCCCCACACGACTGATCTGGTTGCCCTCATCCAGTACGAGCGCCTCGCCCTCCCTGCTCAGCAAGCTGTTCGTCAAAAGCAACGAGACCGCTTGGCACTGGAGCTGCAACCGAAGAACAATGCAGGTGGCAAGTTGATCCGGATTCAAGGGCCTTGGGCTGGACAGGATGTTGATCCAATTGATTTGAAAGGACCCACAGCCATTCCTATGCCTGTTGCGATTGGTACAGCCGAGGACTTCGAGCCCATCTTTGCTTTCTTAGAACAGGACACTGCATTTGGTCACGTCAGCGGACCCGGACCCTTCAAGTCTACATTCGAGTTTGTATCTGCAGATAAGAACTTCACTGGTACTCGAGGTACTGAGTTACTGTGGAAGAGTCCTCTCCTAGAGTTCAAGCGAGGTATTGTGTACGATGATGGTCGTCTCGATCTCTGCAAGAAAGTGGTAGGTCCCACCCACATCGGACAGTTGATGACGTCTTTGGAGTTCAATCACCAGATCAAGCACTTTCTCTTGGGTAATAACGCAATTTCATCAACTGGTGCCAAGATGATTGCAGACTTCATTGCCAAGTACCCAAATCGAATGGAGACTTGGTACCTCGCGGGCTGTCACATCACTAGAACCGGCCTTCAGATTCTCGCCTCGCAGATGATCACCTCGACATCGATCACCAATCTGTGGTTCAAGCGGAATCCCCTGGGTCCTGGTTCTAGCTCAATTCTTGCAGAGCTTGTTCTCAAGACCCAGAATCTTCGAACTTTGGATCTCGAGACTACTGAGCTTGGCGATGAGGGGGCACGCCGCTTCATCGATGCAATCACTGGGAAGCCATCCTCACTGCGAAATCTATATTTGAATGCCAATGGCATCGGTCAAAGTGCTTGCGCTAGTCTGTCCGAATATCTCGCCTCTCCCGAATGTGCGCTGGAGAGTTTGTTCCTATCGACCAATCCCATTGGCGATGCCGGCATTGTAAGTTCATCTCCTACAAGTCCCCAAATTTCTCCTAAGCCGAGAAATTTGCATCTGGTCCCCAATATTATTAACCTTTATTGTTTGACACAGGCATTACTTGCTCCTGGGCTAGCGAAGAACAAGACCCTTAAACGCCTCACCCTTGCTTCCACTGGTCTCACTAGCACTGGCATCTCTCTTCTCGCTGAAGCACTCACAAATGAAGCTCATCCTCTCCACACTCTCGACCTCGGTGCATCCCAGACCACGAAAGCACACAGGCAAAAATTCAACTACTTGGACGACACCTGCATTGAAGCCTTGAAGCCCCTCATCCTCTCTCCAGCCCTCCGGTCTTTGAATCTCGGCCGCACAGTCTTCACGGTTGCTGGCATTCAAGAAATCCGTGCGACCGCTGCAAAGTCCGAATTGGTTCAGTTCGCTGTCAATCATGTGCAAGTCACCAATACCGCCACAGCATCCAATGGTATCTTCGAGGGTACTCACGCGCCGAAGTCATGCTCACTCGAAGTGCGTCAGCAGCTGGTGAAGAATCAAGCAAAGTATTACCCGCATATTGAGAGCTATGACGACTTCCTGAACTCTGAGGAGCTTCGATTTTTGAGGAATACACCTGATGTTCGCAAGATCGATAGTATGTATAGGACTCAGGACAAACGACTTGGTTTGCCGATGGATGAGCCATGGAAGGAGAACGACCCGGTTTGGAAGCTTATCACCGAGGATGCTGTAAAATGGGAGAAAGCACTAGCTTAGCTTCCACCGTCTGAGCATGTGACGACTGAAATTGATTGTGCTGGTGTTACTGATCAGGATTTGGAAGCGAGGGACCCTTCTGGTATAATAGTCTTGGGCCCATCCTGATACATAGGAATGGAGTTCCAATTTCATCTTCTTACTCACCCAATGATCAGTCAACACTCGATGTTACCTTTTGGGGATATCTCATCAATTGGATGCTTTGGATATCATTCGGATAATAGTGCTAAAATATGACAGGCTTAAAGGGTTGCCAAGTTTCCTGTCTGATACCATTTCATAGATTAGGTTTGGATCAACTGGTAATCAAGCACATTGAGACAAATACAAAGTTTTGTCTGGATTATATTTTCTGTAGAACTAGCCGAGGTGGGCTATCGCTCCCATTGATCTAACAAGCTGCCGTGCTTACAAGATATCACGGCATAGCACCATATATGTCAACGGTCTACATCCAAGCTTGAGTCGTAAGACATATTCTTCACCTGAACTACTAAGACAACCCATCGGATCTCTAAACATCCTATCCTCCAGATCTTGACAGTATCTCAAATCACCCCACCATCCATCATGACAACCATAGAACATCTCACCCTCATCTCCGTCTCGACCCCGCCCATTTCAAGACTGGACTCAGCGATATAAATCTGTCATCATCACAGGAGGCGGCTACAGAATCGGTGCTCTCATCACCCAATCCTTCGCCGAAGCAAACATCTCTTCCATAATCCTCATCGGCCGCACCGAATCAAAACTCCAAGCAACAGCCCAATCCCTCTCCACCTTCCCTCACACCAAAGCCACCCACCACAAAGTCGACATAACATCCAGAACCGATGTCGACGCACCTTTCAACTCCCTCACCCCCTCGCCAGATATCCTCATTAACAACGCAGGCATCATAATCGGCCCCGTCAATTTCATTGATACAGACCTCGATGAATTTTGGAACGTCTTCAAGACAAACGTCTACGGCACCGCGCTCATAGTACAAGAATTTCTCCACCACCGTAAATTCTAACAGCAGAAACTCTCCATACCCCTCCCGCTAGCCGTGGTCATCACACTAAACCCCATCGGCGCGCTCTCCATCCGTGTTCCGAATCACGCACGCACTATATGCGGGGAGCAAATCGGCTCTCGCTCGCTTCTCAGAGATTCTAGGCTGTAACGTTCCAGAATTACAGCACGATCTGGCTCTATACATCCCGGCACGGTCAAGACGAATATGAATATTAAGTCGGGGTTAATAGGCGTGTTTCTTGAGCTGGATCGGAAGCTAGTGGGGGCTTTTGTGGTTTGGGCCGCGAGTGAGGAGGTGAGATTCTGGCGGAAAGGTTTGCGGAAGTGAGGCGGATGTGGATGAGTTAGTGGCTAAATAGGAGCAGGTGGTGGAGAGTGATTTGTTTAAGGACTGTGTTGTTGAAGTGAGGGGTGAAGTTGAGGGAAGATAGCTTTGTTAGTTTTTGCGTTGCGGGGTTCTGGACGTCGATAAGAGAAAATTCGCTGTGTAGCAGGGGTTCGGATACAGTAGGGAGAGCAGCAGAATAAACATGCGTTAGTTGTAATCACATCTCACGCGCTGCATACCCTCGCCGAAGCTCTCATATGGCCCTATTTGTGTCGGATCTGGTTATTTACCAAGCCCGTCTCACTGCATCTAAGCGAGGCCTTTTCAAAATAGCACGTGCTCGTGATTTTCCAGTCAGGGAGACAATAGGAGGACTCGATGATAGGGGATCTGACCATAGTGACAGGTTCATTCGCTCGAACTGAGCTGGATTTGTATGCTACCACCACAGAGCAGCTAAATATTTACAGTAGAATGTACCGAGGTGACGGCAAAGAATAGACAAAGAATCGAAAAGGTACTGCTCGGGACGAGTCGCGCTTCTAGCGGAACAAGTGAACTGCATCGAAGATCTGTTACGCCGTTAGTACTCTTGAATATACAAAGCAGGAACATTGGTGACTCACGAAGTTGGGGGAGAGGAAGGAAGCTCCGCTCGATCCGGAAGCGACAGCAATCGTAATCTGTTCAAGTTTGTCAGAACGGGTGTACACTTCAATTCAGCAGGAGACTATAACTTACGGTGTTAGATCCGGTCACCAAGCCTCCGGAGGCAATTGCGAAGTTGTAGATGTCTCCACGTCCACGGTAAGCACCTCTTGTCACCCCTCGAGAGTCGATAGCAGTCGGAGCTGCAGGGACAGTACCGGCCTTTCCATTGATCACAACAGAGGGTCTGGCACCAGCAAATGCAAGAGTCGTTCCGATCCTGAGGGTGGCAGCACCACTGGCCTGAGCAGCAGTCAATGTGAACTTGATGGTGACAGGGTCGTTGACGCCCTTGAAAATTGCCATGGGGAAGTCGCTAGTGGCTGATGACCCGACGGTGTAGGTGATTGGTCCCCAGGAACTCATGCGAGAGTCACTTGGGTGCATTCGCAATTGCTTGTCGGCGTTGCGGAAGCCGGTTGGTTGACCATCCCAGTCGCCGATCTGGAAGAGAGTGACGCCTGGTGTGCTCCATGTTGATGCGATGTTGCTTGTGACAGATCCGCCAGCAGCGATCACAACAGCGTTTGTGGCCGATGCAACCTTCAGCTCATCTTGGTAGAGAACTTGGGTGTATGTTCCTGGTCTCATCGCTGGTGAGACGAAGTTTCCGCTTGAGTCGGCGTATGCCCAATATTGCGCGTGGACGTTGTACCAGTGCATAACGATTTGGTACTTGGATCCATCGACACCAGAGGCTTTACCCTTCACCGTTCCACGGCCAGTTGCTCCAACCCATCCCTTAAGCCCCATATTGCCCATGAATGAAAGATCGGTCTTGGCACTTGGAATGCCGGAACGAGAGAAGAAAAGCGAGTATGGACCGTGGAGACCGATTCTGTATGCTTCGGTTTGAGCATGGTTCGAGTTCATGTAGAAGTATAGGCCGCTGTAGGATCCAGTTGGGTTGGTGTCACTGAGTTCCTATTAGCATGATCCTATCATCCAAGGAGCAGGACGTACATGTCACGGAAGAACGGTCCACCAGAAGACAATTCATAGCCAGTACCGGGGATAACCATGCAGGCCTTGATGTCGGAACCACTCATGCAGTGTACTTGGTCGTCAATGAATCTCTGACTGGAATAGAACTTGCTCCGAGTCTGTCCGCCGACGACGAACACATCCTCGCCCTCCACTGTGCTGCTTGACCCACCAATATCAGATGCCTGGCTGACATCATCGGTAGGGAGGACAGCCTCATTAAGACGTGCAATAAATCTCAGCTCGCCAACGGTTGGTTCGGCAGTGATATGGGTTGCCATGTGAATCGCGCTTTCGGCATCTCGCACCACATAGTAATGGGTCAGTGTCGAAGTCGCGCAGGTAATTTTCACATATTTGGTAGAGCCACCTGATCAAGTAGTGATTAGAACAATCCTGATTCTATCCAGTAAATTGCCTACTTGTGAGCTCTTGGGCAGTGACGGTTGTGCCTGATCCAAGGCTAGATCCTATGTGAGAGCCAGTGCTCTTGTACTGGGCTTCAACACCACGATACTTCAACGAAGTGATATCACAATTCGTTCTCGACACTACAAATTCGAAGGCATTTGCTGATCCGGCATTGACGGTGTACGAAGCAGTAGCTGTAGTAAGAGTAATTGCCTCTGCGAAAGCAGAGAAAAGAGTTGCCGGCAACAAGAAAGAGAGCTTCATTTTAACGAAAGTGGGATGAGTACGGAGGCTCAAAGAAGGCTAAGATACACAGGTACATCAAAAACAATTAGGGGACCAAGCGATATAAATGCAGAATATGGTGAACGAAATGAAATGCCCCGCAACATGCAAGCAATCTCTCAGATTGGCAGGCAGGTTACAGCCATAACGCTGATGGCTTTTGTGCGCATATCGCGACGGAGAATTGTGCAATGAATGTGCATTTCCATCCGATATATGCAGGCCTAGACCCAAAGCGAGTATGCTTCCGAATATGAACCATGCAATTCTTCCTACAGATGGAAGAATGATCTTGGAAAAGGGTTCGTGACTTGGGTTATAAGGTTGCGGATATATTATTACTTCTTGGCAGATTCTGGGCGTTTCATCCGAACAACTTCGATGACTTCCCGTGACATGACCGGAAATTCCGTCCCGATTCGCAAATGCATCTGACTTGGATGGAAGCTTGTACTTCTTCGGCTGAAGGCAATGTGAAGCTTGAGTATTATCCATGGCGAAATCGGTACTGGTATGCAACCGTAGAAGTACTTTAGGGCGACCGGCAGCCTCAGCGAGCTGCTGATCCCTGACGCTGAACACCCCTTTAAATCAGAATATCGAAATTGGAAGATACGTTAATAAAGTTAGAGAAAGTAACCTGTTAACTTAAGATATTCAGTAGGAAAGTAACGACACATGCACGCCGAGCAATTTCCAGAGAAGCCGAACACCTCGTGAAGCTCGACGACTTCGAATACCCCAGCCGAGAACTGTACCATCGGTAAACTGCCCAATTTTGAGCCTCAGAAGAGATCATGGCGAAGTATTCGTAAGGACCGACAGGTATCCATGACATAGAACCCCTCATCATGGAAGTTCAATCGCCAGACCAGCTCGCATAGTCCATCAACAACAGAGACAGACGACAGCGCCTCAAATCCAAGCGAGAAAGTGATGATGGAGTGAGTGTCGGACATATGAAGAGATGACGGAGAGGCGAAGGGGCAACCCAAAGTCCGGCTGAACGACGAAGGAGACAAGGCGCAGCATTTTTCTGAGGCTTCCTTCTCAAACTGCCTTTATAGCAAAGCATACGTATGATACGCTCGCTGGGTTTCCGTGTTGTCGGCGATACGGACAGAGCAAGCGTGGCTTTGCGTCTGTGAGGTGCTGACCGGCTTGCATCTGAACTGAGACTTAATGCGGCCGCGTCAGAGCGACAGCCTTGCGTCGGCCGAATTTCGCGACATCATACAACATTCCATTAATTACAAAGGCATCGCACCGCGTCGACAGAAGCATGGAAATTCCCAGCCCGACTGCATACGATACTCTTGATTTGATTGATATCATCAAATAATCACTTCTCTCCATTTGTCCACTGTAATCACAGCCATCATGGTCGCCCTCGATATCGTACATGCATCCAATGCACGACTTCGCGAGCTGGGCCCTGGACTCGTAGCTCTTTTTGGTACGTGGCTTTGTGTCGCATATAGATTGAGCAGATACTAACCAGCTGCAGTTGGCGGCACAAGCGGTATTGGAGAGTTCACGCTCAAAGCCTTCGTCAAGCACGCAGACTCTCCCAGAGTTTACTTAGTCGGAAGAAGCGATACCGCCGCAGATCGAATCATCAAGGAATGCGAGGTATTGAACACAAATGGCAAAATAGAATTTATCAAGGCAGATGTTTCGGAATTGGCGGAGGTGGACAGAGCATGCAAGATCATACGGGAGAAGGAGAAGAGTGTGAATCTGATCTTTCAGACACAAGGCAATGCGAACATGAGAGGACGAGACGGTAGGTTGCGGAACTCTTTCCATGTAACGAGCTCTGCTGACTATATGAAAACAGAGAGCCCAGAAGGCTTGGATCGAAAGCAAACCCTCAATTTCTGGTCTCGAATGCGATTCATCTCCAATGTTCTCCCTCAGCTTCGAACCGCCAGCACAACCCCACCAAACTTCGCTCGCTCTGTCAGTCTTCTTGGTACTGGCAACTCATATGGTACAATCGACTTGAAGGATATTGAGCTGAAGATGTCTTTTTCGGGTTATAAGAATGCTGCACACACCATTATCATGAATGACTTCATGGCAGAGCAATATGGAAGCCGAGAGCCTGGAATCACTTTCATCCACACAGAACCATCTGTCGTTAACACAGGCTTCTCTCGAGAACTTCCGCTATGGGCACGTGTCGGCACGAAGATACTTACACCATTCCTCTATCCCTTCTTCGTGAGCGCAGAAGAGACAGGCGAACGACAGTTGTTCCATGCAACAAGCAGTATGTACCCACCTGCAAAGCCAGCACCCAATTCACCCAGTGCATGTGGTGTTCCGTTACCAACCGGATGTGCTGCTCTTACTGGTGCCAATGGCCAGGTCGGAAGTGGAGGTTATCTCGTGACTTGGAAGGGGGAAAAGGCCAAAAAGGCTACGCTTTCGGGACTTGATCATCAGCAAGTCTCGAAGACTATATGGGAGAAAACAGCAGAGGTCTTTCAGAGGGTGGAGAAGATCAACCAGGAGAGGGCAATGTAGTTTCTTGAATGGCGATGACGATGCCTGAGCTTGTCTCGCCGAATCCTCCTTTTCGAAGTTGTATGTAGATATCCACACCCGCTTACAGCGACTGTAACAATGTATTCCTAGCATATCTGAAAGCACTTTCGGGACCTGTAGCTGTACAATTCCAAAGTTCGACACCAAACGATGCATAAGCCGTCGAACTCGCATGTCAGCCACAGCATCTCCAAGAAGTCCAGGCCGTACACCTCTGACCGTCGTTCTTAGAGACGATGATTAGGTCGTCACACAGCACGGTCATGATGTTTTGTCCTATTTCAAGGCCAACATCGCCAAGCCGTCTCGCCTCCCTGAAAACCGTCGCTAAAATCTACAACCGAGAACTAGTCAACAAGCTGAAACTCCTTGGATATTTCCCTTCTCGGAAGAAAGCACTGCCTTCCCCAGATTCTGCAGATCAGATCTTCGAAACTTTACTACTAGTTCCCGAAACTCAACCTTCTTCTAAATATATCCTGCTTGGCAGCTTAGAATCAGTATCACTTGTCAGCAGACTGGACACTCCACCATTAGGGAAAGAGAAGGTGCAGAAGGTTATCAGATCTACCGCGATAAGTGTTTCATCTGTTTAACACTCGCATCAGATCCCCATTCTCGTCTGATGCTGGCAGCTTAGATCTGGGTTATTTGCACATGGTTTCCATGTACATTCTGAGAGCGGAAAAGCTTCTCCAAATCTAGCTTTTGCGGCTTCTCTCGAATTGCGCAATCACTAATCTTCATGAACTTCTCGATGGGGTACTGATCCATATGATTTAAGCTACTTCGCTGGAGTCTGTTCTGAAAAGCGTTCCGTGGTGTCCAGACTTTTGCCAGGCGCTTGTCTGCCAAGAATCAATGCAACAGGAATGTTACAGGCTATCTGTATAGTAGCAGTTCCTCTTCTGACCTAGAAGCAAATCTAGTTGGGGGCAAGATCATATCAATGTTGTCAAATCCCAATAGTGTACAGGCCATCTAGAGTCTGAGTTTTAGTCTACATCCAAACGGACCGATCAGATAAAGGCCGCAATATATCTGGGGCAGTCCAGGAACGATCCCTTCCAAACTCTAAACAAGCATCCGCATCTATTCTTGGCCTGATGTGTGTGTCAACCTCACTTCAATACCACCTCGTCCACTTTGAGAGAATGTCAAAGTCTATAACAACGTCTGTCTTGCCTCCTACGGAACCTCCGTCAATCATCCCCATCAAAAATTAACCCTCAACAGTACACATCCACTCAGAGCCGGCCTCGCTCAATTTCATATTTTCCATACCACTCAGTCCATCTTTCAAATTATACCAGTCTCTCATATCAGCTCAATTAACACAACATCAGTCAACATGAAGCTCCAAGCCTCCACCATCCTCATGCTTATCGCAGCATCAGCCCATGCTTCCCCATTAGCAGGGCTTCTTCAAGAAAAGAAGTCTTCAGCAGTAGCAATAGCTCCTCGAGACCCTTCCCTGTCGGTGCCCTCTTCGTTCTTAAACATATTCCAGGCTAACACACGTGTTTTTAAAAGCACTCTTCCAAGGCTCACCCTCCGCAATCCAATTCGCACCAAAAGAGAAGACGACGACGACGACGATGATGATGAAGAAACAGCCCCAGCAGCTCCCGTCGATCCCGCCACACCAGACGCCGGTGCCGGAAATGCAACAACACCCGCAGCTCCCGCTGAAGAAGAAGACAGCGACGACGAGGAAGAAGCCGCACCAGCAGCTCCGGCCGGCCCAGATGCTGGTGGTGCGAACGTAACAGCCCCAGCTACTCCAGCTGAGGAAGACGATGACGATGATGATGAGGAGGCTACGCCAGCAGCGCCGGCTGTGCCTGCAGATGGCGCGACAAATTCGACGACACCAGTGGCTCCCGCGGAAGAGGAGGACAGTGATGATGAAGAAGAATCTGCTCCAGCTCCTGCGGCTCCTGCTGATGGAGCGGGGAATGCAACGGCTCCTGCGGCGCCAGCTGAGGAGGAGGATGACGATTGATTCCATCCTACAACCACGTGCGAGTGAGAAGTGTCTGTTTGAGGTCAGTGGTTGAGCAAGTTAAGACGGTAATGTCCACAAAGCCGGTCAGGACCAGTATGAAGTTCACATTTTATTGTCGGGACTTTAGTCTATGTTCACGGTCTTGTTGCAAATGGATGTTCATTTGCACATGTATGAGTCAGCTTGACCTTGTTTGCTCCAATACCCCGTGCAGTCTCTCAAATACACTCAACCAACCTCAGAAAACCCAGTGCATTCAGAATCATCACCAGCTGATTACAGGAAATATTAGCAGGGTCGACTGGTGATTTCCTTCCGCGTTTTTACTCCCTCAAGTTTGCTCCATCCAAGCCAAATGTATATGTCTGGGCAAGTGGAGGCTTTTTCATGATGTTGATAGTCCATCAGGCCCCTAGCTCACGGCATTCTCGTAGATACGACTTCACTTCCTCGGGAATGTCCTTTCTGTACCATTATAAGCATTTCAACACGTGTTTAAGGTTGGTAGTAGCACTTAATTCAACGACCACACGGGCTCCCAGGCTTGGTAGCTCCATCCGAGCCAGAAGACACCGAGAACTTCGACACCCTGAACTGATATAGGTCAGCCTTTGAGCATACCTGGAAGTGACAATGGTAAACAGTCTGCAATGTACACACATCAATGAATTCGTGTCCGTGTAGGAATGTTATGATCCACTGCCTGACAGTATCCTTCTTAGTCGAGGGTGTCTTGGTGACTCGTCCACCAGTAGTTGCTTGCTTGCGTCCGGCCTTGCTCTTGGCAATACAAGACATTGTGAGGTATGATTTGGATGTTGATTAAGTTCTGTTGGGTTTGTTTGTAGCAGTGTCCCAGCAGTTTCGTCGAGATGATGCAGAGTCGATAATGTGTCGAAGTCAGGAAGGGATGGTCAATTGTGCACCCAAAGGGGATGTTGTGATGATGCTGTCGCCAAGTTGAACCATCAAGCGAGCGTCTTCGACTATCGCTTTAGTGACTGAAGGATGAATTGGTCGACATATTCACTAGGTGCTGTAAGAGTCAATTTGTCCTCAGGATAATACTCGATCTGTTACTGTCCCTCGTAGAAGTCAATACTCGTACTTGGCCAATGGCCGGTACCCGATGCGTTCTTCTAAGTTCAAATCAAGCACCAGCATCATGACACCCCCTTCAAGTACTCCGTGACTTCCTCAGGGATGTCCTTCCTGCATCTATGTTAGCACAATCGCATGAAAGTTCTGCTTCCTAAAAAAGCTACTCACTTCAGTTGAGAAACTGGCTCCCATGTGCGGAAGGCCCAGCCCAACCAGAAGACACCGATCAAATCCACTCGCTCAGCGTGAGCAAAATTAATCATATAAATCAATTAATATTCGATTAATTTGATTTGATTTGATTTGATTTTGAATAATTAATTTAGGTTAATTTAGATTAATTTGATTAATAATTTTTTCTCTTTAGATACTTATATATAATATTAAAATAGGTTAAATAAGCGAGTATTGTAATAAATAAGGAACGAATTAAAAGATAATTAATTTAATAGACTATTTGATTAAATAAGCAATAAACTGAGAGTAAACTAATTGATAAATTAAGTATTAAACCTATTCAATAAAGAATAAGTTATTATTTTCTATATTTATAACTTCTTC